>Ga0187878_1003181_pt1 | contig 13818 bp, 13 predicted proteins | sample June2016WEW_17_1_FD_132979 | JGI IMG/M metagenome (GOLD analysis project Ga0187878, IMG submission 132979) | Peatland microbial communities from SPRUCE experiment site at the Marcell Experimental Forest, Minnesota, USA - June2016WEW_17_150 | ecosystem: Environmental > Terrestrial > Soil >...
CGTCTACGCCATTGAAGTCACCGGCGAAGATACCGGCATTCTCCATCACATTGCTATTACCGGCAATCAAGCCGTTGCTCAAGACCCCGAATTCTTCAACAAGGTTTTCTGCATCAACAACAACGAATTCAACTGGTACACTAAAAACAATACCGTCTTCGGAGCTGATTATACGGCGTTGAGTCAGATACCGATTTACAAAAGAACAGGGCAGTAGTGATACTTGCTAAAATTGGTAGTTTGTGGTATCATTGGAAAAGGTAAGTTTTTTGATAACTAATAACGAACGAGGGCAATAATAGGAGGAAGCAATGCTACGACAATTGACTTTGTGGCTTGTTTTAATGTCAATCCTGTCCGGCATTGCTTGGGCGGGAAACGTGACATTGGCGTGGGATCCGAATACGGAATCAGACCTTGCCGGATACAAGGTTTATTATGGCACGGCCAGCGGAAGTTACGGGGCGCCAATAACAATCGGCACCCAAACGACGTACACCGTTGCAGGATTAACTCCCGGAACTTACTACTTCGCGGTCACGGCATATAACACGAGCGGGTTGGAAAGCGGTTTTTCCAACGAGGTTTCCACAACCGTTGGTTCAACATCCGGAAGTATTTGCGACATCAACGGTGACGGCAACGTAAATGTTCTTGATCTACAACTGCTTGTCAATATCATTCTCGGAATTCATACACCAATTTCCGGGAAAGGTGATATCAACGGTGATGGTAATACCAATGTCCTCGATGTCCAATATCTGGCTAATGTCATCTTGGGATATATATCGTGTCCCATAAGATGAATTTTGCCGATGGCAAAAGGAGGTTTGTGTGAAAAAAATTCCTTTGTTGATTTTAGGGTTATTCTTTTCCGGTTCGGCATTTGCCCAGATAATGGTTTATTCGCCCCAACGGGCTTCGGGTTGGGAAGGGATGCCGGGTTTAAGCGGTTCTCATGAATTGCGGACATATGTCTCAATTAGAAATCCATCGGATTTTCCGGCGACGATTACAGTTTTTTTTGCCGATGCCACCGCCCAGAGGGTCGTCCAAAAGATGACCTACGACGGAGGATTGATTAAGTATGCTTATGGCGACAATATCTATATTCTGGCGCACGCGTCGGAAGCATTCACATTGTCAACTGATTCCGGAGGACAATTGAGCACCGGAATCCTGGCTTTCTATGTACCGGCCTCGATCAAACCCGGAGAAGGCCAATTGTCTTCAAGCGTCCAGATACAAGTTACACTTGACCGTTTGGATTACATAGGGAATGTTACATCCTCCGCTAATATACCGGTAGGTCAAAATTCGTTCACGCTCGAGTTTCCGGTGTTATTGGATCGGAATAGTGATACTGGCGTAGCTCTCTTCAATCAGAATAGCGAGCCGGTTCAGTTGAATGTAAATCTTTATGATTCCACCAATCGGCTACGCGAAACGGAGAACATAGAACTTGTTCCCGGCCAGCAGTTGGCCCGATATGTCAGTCAATTATTCAGGTCGGCGAGATTTGTGTCTAATTTTCAAGGACACATCGAGATTATCGCTAGTAAAGCGATTCCGATGATGACTTTGAAATATTCAATGGCTGATGGTTCTTTCCAAATTGTTCGTTGATTTCGGGCAGGCCTTGCGCTTGCCCTTTTTATTTGCTATAATATGCATATGGACAAATGTCAAGATTTTATATATCCGAAAACATTCAATAAGCCCAAATTCTTGGCCATATTTTCGCTTGTTTTAGCGACTTTCATTTTTTTGACCGGGAGTTATGTCCTCATGGTCAGAGCGGCTAATGTCGCAACCTTAACTGTTTCGAATGTAAGTGCCAATGCTGGCGATTCCATTGATGTTCCAGTTTCATTCACGACTGGGCCGACTGGTGTCAGCGCGATGTCATTCGATATTTCTTTACCGACTAGTGTCAGCTATGTTTCCGTGACTGCCGGCGACTCGGCTAACAACGCCGGAAAATATGTTCAGGCCAATGCTCAAAATAATGTTGTCAGTGTTCTAGTTTTTAGTTTGAATCAAAATGTAATGAGTTCCGGAACAATGGCCACCGTCAAACTTTCCATTACCACCGACGCTTTATCAGGAACCTACCCACTAAATATTAATAATCTAATTTTTTCAGATCCTAATGCCAACCAGGTTTCCAGTTCGGGAATCAATGGTTCCGTTGTCATTAGTGGTGTTAACCTAACTCCCACTCCAACTCCGTCACAGACCCCAACTCCTACTCCTTCTGAAACTCCGACACCAACACCCTCACCGTCACCAACCCCCACTCCATCACAGACGGTTTCTCCAACTCCATCACTAACCCCCACACCCACCCCATCGGAAACTCCAACTCCATCGTCATCTCAAACTCCGACTCCAACACCATCGACAACTCCCACACCTTCAGCAACGCCAACGCCTTCTCCTACGCCCACACCAATTTCCACACCTACTCCGACTCCAAGCCCCAGTCCGACTCCGACTTTCACCCCGACACCAACCCCGACACCAACGAACACTCCGACTCCAACACCGACTTTCACACCCTACCCGACTCCATACCCAACACCGTATCCGACACCGGTGGGAATTGAGGTTCAAGAAATGCTTTCATGTTCTCCGTCTTTTCAATCCGCGAATGTCGGTGATTTCGTCAATTTCAATGCTCGCGGTGGCTCGGGCGTTTACACTTGGCTTACCGGCGGTTCAACTAGCCCGACTGTCGGAATCGGTTCATCGTTCGTTTCTGGATTTTCCACAAGCGGAACAAAGGTAGTTGTTGTTACGTCCAGCGATGGTCAATCCGCCGGTTGCACGGTGAATATTCAATCAATGAGTTCAACTCCAACATATTTTCCGATTCCCGCGCCGACACCATTGCCAATTTCAGCCGCTTCTCCTTTTGACCCGATCTCCTGCTCGCCAAGTTTTCAAACAGCATCCTTCGGCCAGCCGGTGACTTTTACCGCCAATGGCGGCAACGGCCAATTTTTATGGGGAGTTTCAAGCAATGGTAGTCCGTCATCCGGTACCGGTTCGGTTTTCACGACCGTGTTTAGCAAAAGCGGATTCAAAGTTGTGAATGTCCTCGGTGGCGACGGCCAAAGCGTCGGCTGCACGGTGAATGTCCAGAATCCTTAATAATTTTTGCTTTCCTTTTAACACACCGTTATTATATGATATTCTGGTTGTTGTAATAGGAATATTCCCGTTCATTAAAAAAGAAAAGGAGTAAGTCATGAATCTGATTTGTTTTCCGAAAAGCTGGACTAGTAACAGGGGAGATGAAGAAGAAAAATATGAATTCGCGCCGACCAATGCCCTAAATACTTCCGAAAACAGCGAGGATGGAAATAAGGAACGGCCGGGATATTCGAATATTCTGCGAATCTATCTGAATGAAATAGGCAAGCTGGGCAGGCATAAACTAACCAGGCACGAAGAACGCGCTCTGATGCGTCTGTACAAAAACCACGGCGATACGCGTGCTTTTGACGAATTGGTAAACCGACATCTCAAAATGGTTATCTCGATTGCCAAGGGACATCGTAACCGAGGTCTTGATTTCTTGGATCTTATCCAAGAAGGCAATATAGGTCTCATGAAAACGCCCGACAAACAAAGTTTGTCGGTCAATTATCGGCTATCCTCCTATGCTTACGGATGGATAAAAGCCGAAATCGGGATTGCGATACTGAATTTTAGCCACACGATTAAAATCCCCGTCAGGGCCCAAGAACGGTTTCAGAAAATTACAGAAATACTTGCCCATTTTGTTTTAACTGAAGGAAGGACACCGAGTATTAAAGAGATTCAAAAAGCAAGTGGCTATCCGGTTAAAACAATCATCAATATCATGTTGAATTTGCCCGTTGACACGATTTCTCTTGAAGAGGTCGTGAGCTGGCACGACGAAGAACCGCTCACAATCGGTTCAGTATTGGCAAGTTCGGTCGGCAACCGCCAGTTGGACCCGGAGTACAGATTATTAGCACGGTCAGAACTCAATTGTGCTTGCGCAAAAATCCGAGAGCTCGTTGCTCTTTTGAAAAGTTTTCCGGACTATTTCCAGAATTTGTTCCGGTTGCGCTACGGCTTGGACGGAACATTTGAGGTGAAGACATTGCAGGAAGTTGCCGATCGTTGCAACAGGGGCAGACGAATGACATACAGGAACATCGCGAAAATATGGCGCAATCTTCCAAGTATGGGTTTTGAGAAGAATGCCTTATGGCTCATTGGCGAGATCGAACGGATCACAAATCTCATCGAATTGGCCGATAGTAGCGTCGAAGAAGCAAATCTGGTTATTTTCAGCAATTACGATATTGAAAAAAGATCTTTTGCAAGCCAAGCCGGCTCCTAGTAGTCGGCTTTTTTTATCTTTTGAATTTCCTCGCGGAGGTAGAGGGCATGCTCAAATTGCAATTCTTTGACGGCGCGTTGCATTTGTTTAGTGAGATATTCAATTCTTTTGGCAACCGGCAAACTTTCCAGATCGGCTTTGTCCTCAACATCATAACTATACCATCTACCGATCTTGGTCGTCGGTTTTTTGCCGATGAGGTCGATTTTTTTGACGGCTTTGATGATTGTTTCGGGCGTGATTTCGTGTTTTATATTGAAATCCTCTTGAATTTTCCGCCGGCGATTTGTTTCGTCAATGGCGTTTTGCATCGAGCGGGTGATCTTGTCGGCATACATGATGACATGGCCGTCAAGATGCCGAGCGGCCCGACCCATTGTCTGAATCAAAGTCGTGGCGTTGCGGAGAAATCCTTCTTTATCAGCATCCAAAATCGCCACCAGCGAAACCTCCGGCAGATCAAGTCCTTCCCGCAAAAGGTTCACGCCAACAATGACATCATAATTGCCAAGCCGAAGATCATGAATGATTTCCAACCGGTCCAAGGTCTTGATTTCGGAATGAATGTAATTGACCTTAATGCCGGCATCAGCCAAATATTCGGTCAGATCTTCGGCCATTCTTTTGGTCAAAGTCGTCACCAGAACTCTTTGTTTATTGATGACCCTTTTTTGGATCTCGCTGATGAGATGGGGAACTTGGCCTTCAGTCGGACGAATTTCAATTGTCGGATCGGTTAATCCCGTCGGCCGAACCAATTGTTCAATCAATCCGGCTTTTCCGGATTTTTTCAGCTCAAATGGTTTTGGTGTGGCTGAAATGTAGATCCTTTGGCCAACGGCTTTGTCGAATTCGTCGAAACGAAGCGGTCGGTTGTCTAAGCACGACGGTAGACGAAATCCGTATTCGACTAAAGTTGATTTTCGCGAAAAATCTCCGCTCGACATTCCGCCGATCTGGGGAATGGTCAAATGGGATTCGTCAATTACCGTCAGAAAGTCATCTTTTGTCTTAAAGAAGTCAATTAATGTGAATGGCGGTTCACCGGTTTTCCGAAAATCAAAATGAACCGAATAATTTTCTATGCCCGGGCAATAGCCGTAGGCCTTGATTGCCCGGATATCGTCCTCGGTTCGGTTTTTGAGCCGCTCGGCTTCAAGATATAAACCTTGCTTGTTTAACTTCGCGACATGTTTCTGGAGCTCGGCCTCAATATTGGCAACAGCAATACCGGTCTTGTCCTCGGTGGCGACCCAATATTTCGCCGGAAAAATTCTATCTTCGATGATTTTCTCGTATTTCCACTCTTTGTATAAAAGAGAATCCAAATCAATATTCTCGGCGACGGATATTTTGACGATTTTATTGCCTTCACCCCCACACCCATGCATGGGTGTGGGGGCAAGCATTTTTATTTTTGTGATCCTATCTCCGGCCGATGAAACGATCTCGAATTCATCGCTGGTTTTTCTAAAAACTCCACGCTTGAGTTCAATATCTTGCGAATATTGTAATCTCAAAAGCCCCTGAACGATTTCTTTTGGCGAAATTCTCTGGCCTTCAAAAACATGCAAAGACATTTTTTGGTAATCATCCGGCGAGCCGAGATTGTAAATGCAAGAAACCGAAGCCACGATGATGACATCGTCGCGGGTCAAAAGCGCTTGAGTGGCGGCGTGGCGGAGGCGATCAATTTCCTCGTTTATCTTGGCGTCCTTCTCTATGTATGTGTCGGTGTGGGGAAGATAGGCCTCGGGCTGGTAGTAGTCGTAATAGCTGACAAAATAGTGGACGGCGTTTTCCGGAAAAAATTCTTTAAATTCCTGATAAAGTTGAGCGGCGAGGGTTTTGTTGTGGGAAATGACAAGCGTCGGCTTCTGGATGTTTTGAATGACATTGGCGATGGTGAATGTTTTTCCCGAACCGGTCACGCCCAAAAGTGTCTGGTGAGTTTTGCCGGATTTGATTCGGGCGGTCAATCTCGAGATAGCTTCGGGTTGGTCACCTGTTGGTTTATATTTAGATACCAGTTTAAACATTTGTGACGAATTCTGCTTTGCCCACCGTAGTTTTAACGAAGGCGGGAGGTTAGTTTGAACATTTGACTTTATGATTGTTTCTGATAAGCTTGTTGTGGACAAAGGAGGCAAACATGAGGTCAACAATTGCAAGTCTGGTATTGTTCTTTATCTCTTTTGCTGGCGCTATTTTTTGGTGTGGAAATCTTTATTTCCATAATCCAAGCAAATCATGGTGCTGGTTCTGGATTATATCGCTGTCCTTTTGTGCCACGTTCTTTTTAGCGTCGGCAATTAGTGGCTATATCATTGACAGATATAGATCTAAAAACGATCAAAAACCCAGCAATTAAATGCCGCGATACCTTGCGGCTTTTTTCTTGTAAATATCGGTAATAAAGCTATAATTGAATTATTAAACTAGTCGCTAGAAACTAGCGGCTAGTGGCTATCATGATCGGCTACATCAACGGCACAATTCAATCGGTTTCGGGAAATCACGTCATCGTGGACGTCAGCGGGGTGGGTTATCGCGTATCCCTTCCGGAAAAATGTCTGAATAGTATAGCAAAAATCGGAACTGCGGTCAAGCTTTTCACCCATTACCAAATGAATCCCAGAGACGGCTCAGTCGAGCTTTATGGTTTCACGACGCCGGAGGAGCTGAATTTCTTTACGCTTTTGACGACGATTTCCGGAATCGGTCCGAAATCAGCGCAAGCGATATTATCATCGGCCGACCTCCAGCAACTCCAGATCGGTATAATCCGGGGAGATGATGCTTATCTGTGCAAGGTAGCCGGTGTCGGCGCGAAAACCGCCCAGAGATTAGTGCTGGAGCTCAAAAATAAGGTCATGGCGGCGGATATCAGAGGTGGTGATGGTGGAGAATTGGGTGCAGAATCGGAGGCGCTGGACGCACTTGTGGCGCTAGGATATTCCCAATATCAGGCCCGCGACGCGGTCAAGCAGTTATCGGACAAATCGGTGACGACGGAGGATAAGGTGAAGGAGGCACTGCGGTTGCTTTCAAAAAAATGAGCTTGTCGGATTGCTTTTGTGCTGGCCTGTCGGCAATGTCTTTTCATCACCACTTGTCCGCCCAGCGAGCGGACTGCGTTCTCTTGAAGATTGTGGATTCTGGCGAAAGGAAAAATGATTAGGAAAAATTATATCATTTTTCCTTTCGCCAGACCGTGCAATCCACAACTTCAAGAGTGCTGGAAAAACATTGCCGACAGCCCGAAAAATAAAAAGCAATCCGGTTCACAGGGATTTTTAAAGCCACTTTTTCGGGTGACTATTGAAAATAAAAAAGCCCGCGTTTTCACAAAAATGAATTAGCGGGCAAAGGTCGGTTTTAATTGATAGGAGCTATTTTCCGCGAATTGCTCGGATGATGAGCAATGACGCAAGTAGCGCAGTGGCGATCAAAGTATCCAATCCCGACATGATGCAGTCACCCCACATTGCATGATCTGCACAATATCCAGCTATTTTCAAGGAAATGAACGCAAATACCGCCAGTATTACTTCCCCGAAATATTTCATTTTTTAATCCTCCCCAGGTTGTGTTAATAGTAGCAGAAGATATTGTATATGTCAAGCTTTCTAATAGCCGGTGAGTCATTGAGGATTATTTTTCATTCATACCAGCAGAAACAAATTAACGAAGCCGAAGCGAAAATTTGCCGGTAACAAAAATTTGGTCGGAAAACTCAGCCCCGACGAGCGAAGCGAAGTCGGGGCAAGGCGAAACGGGAACCAGAATTTTTGTCGGCAAATTGAGCGGAGCCGACGGGGGATGAAATCCCCCTAGGGAAGCGAGTATAATTTGTCTGCGTAGGATGTTGAAAAATAATCTTCAATGACGAACAGTTTTCTGCAAACCAAAGATTGGATGGAGTTTCAGGAGTCGCTGGGACGGCTGACTTTGGAATACGAGAAAGAGGGAATCTCGGCGAGGATAATTAAGCACGATTTGCCGTTCAAAAAAAGTTATTTATACATTCCTCACGGACCGGAAATGGATTTTAATTTAATGACCGGAGGATTCAAGAATCCGGTCGCCAATTTTATCAAATGGCTGAAGGAAACGGCGAAAAACGAGAATGCGATTTTCGTGAAAATAGAACCGGCCAATGACCTCATTGCCCAAACATTTGCCGAGAGAAAGTTCAAAAAATCAAAAAAAGAAATCCAACCGTCGAAAACGGTGATATTGAATCTCGAATGCGATACGCAGACAACGCTGGATTCGATGCATCACAAAACCCGCTACAATATAAAGGTTGCCGAGAAGCACGGCGTGAAAATATTTGAGAGCGACGATGCCGAGATATTCTGGAAATTGATGGAAAAAACCACCGCCCGCGACAAATTTTCATCCCATCCGAAAGATTATTATTTTAAACTTTTGAATTTTTTTAGCCGGAGAAATAGCGAGATAAAAACAAAATTATTTCTAGCCAAGATCAACAACAAACCCATCGCCGGAGCGATTACGCTTTCATACGGTGACACTGCATATTATCTTCACGGCGCGTCAGATTACGAATTCCGAGGCCTGATGGCGCCGTTTCTTTTGCACTGGCACATCATAAATTATTTCAAGAAAAAAGGTTTGAAAAATTACGATCTCTGGGGAATTGATTCCAAAAAATGGCCGGGCGTGACCAGATTCAAGCTCGGCTGGATAGGCGAGGGTAATTCTCCGGCTGGCCGAGTCATCGAGCGCCCGGGTTCCTTCGACTTGCCAATTTCGAAACTTTGGTATATGCTGTATAAATTGTTCCGGAAAGCCAAATAGTCGCACTTTCACAAGGAGGTAATATGCCGATCGATCCATCCGCATTACGGACGGTAATGAGATATGAAAAAAGAATAAAATTTCTGAAATTGAGGCTTAAAAAAGCCGAAGAATTAAGAATTATGTTCAAAGAATTACAGGAACGCGAAACCGCCGCCCAGAATCGAGTCATTGAGCTTAGTCGCGACATATCGAGAGAAAGAAAGTTGCACGAAGATGTCCTTATCACTTTGGCGCATGTGCAAAATGATCACGCACAATCAATCAAAGAATTGGAAGAATTGAAAGTGAAGGCAGCTAGCTTCGTGGTTTGGATTAAGAATAGTTTGAATAATGCCGAGATCCAGAGCATAAAGTTGGAAGGAGAGAAAGAAGTTTACAGATCTGTCTTAAATTCTCTTTTGGCAAAAAGCGTCACATAGAGCGCATCAGCCCATTAGAAAAAAGATTTCTAATGAGGCATGTGCTCTTTTTTATTATCGACTCTGGTATATTTTGTTTTTTTGCGATTCAAAGACGTTACCGATGAAATATCCACATTTCTTGATGCAATATCATTTCATTTATGATATTATGATTTATCATAAATAACATATAATGCAACTATGAAAATACAAACCAGAAAATTAAAGGAAGCTGATAAGCAAAAGAGTTCCAAAGCTCTTGATGCCTTGTTTTTTGTATTGGCCGATCTGGGCGATAGGCAGGAAATTAATAAATTAATGAGCCAACTTCTGACTGAAAGCGAGCGATTGATGATCGGTCGGAGGATTCTTATTGCCCAGATGTTGTTAAATGACGTGCAATTTGAGAAAATAATAAAAGAACTAGGAGTTGGTGCTGATACGATCATGCGGGTGTACCGCTGGCTGGAGAGCGAAGAAATTAACGTGAAGAAAATTATCGAGAAAATTGGGAAGAAAGGAGAGACAAAGAGGCACGATCAATCTGGGTATATTTCGCATGACCCGTTTTCTTTTTCGGGAATCAAAAGACGATATCCCGGGCATTTTGCGCTTTTTGATCTGATCGACAAATTAAAAAAATAATTCTATTTATGATATTATGATTTATCATAAATAAAAGCTGGACAGATTGATATTATATTGTTTTGCAATTCATTTATAAATAAATTTATTCATGTTTAAAGAGACGATACTGGATAAGATCTTGAGAAATATTAAAAAGCTGATTCCCAAGTCGGTTTTTGAGTTTTTCGCGCCGATTTATCATTGGAAACTAGCGATGCTGGGAGCTTTGTTTTATGGTTTTCCGTCGGGGAAATTGAAAATCATCGGTGTGACCGGGACAAAGGGTAAATCCACGACGGTTTATATGATAACCAAGATTTTCGAAAATGCCGGTTTATCGGTAGCGGCAATTGGCTCGCTTGGGTTCAAGATAAAAGATAAAGAATGGCCGAACACGCTCAAGATGACTATGCCCGGCCGGTTCAAAATTCAGAAATTTTTATCGCAAGCAAAAAAGGCCGGTTGTGAATATGTGGTGATGGAAGTAACATCCGAGGGTCTAGCCCAGCATCGGCTTGATGGCGTGGCGATTGATTGCGCGGTCTTCACGAATTTACACAAAGAACACATTGAGAGCCACGGCAGTTTTGAGAATTACATCAAGGCCAAACAAAAGTTATTCGCAAAAACCAAACACATCCAAGTTTTGAATATTGACGACCCGTATTTTGAAAAATTCGCGAATTTTCAGGCGAAAATAAAGGTAACTTATGGCGTCAAAAATGGTTTGATAAATCCGCAGAAATATGATTTGGACTTGAAATTACTCGGGGATTTCAATGAGTCAAACGCCTTGGCAGCGCTGGCGGTAGCGGACGCCTATCGATTGGATTTAAACAGAGCCGTCGAGAGATTAAATTCGATTGAATCAATCTCCGGCAGAATGGAAGTTATTGATTCGCCACGCGGATTCAAAATTATTGTTGATTATGCCCACACACCTGACTCGCTTGAAAAAGTTTATCAAAATCTGAAACCGCAGGCAAAGAGATTGATTTGTATATTAGGTGCGGCGGGCGGAGGGCGAGACAAGTGGAAACGGCCGGAATTCGGTAAGATCGCATCGGAATATTGCGATGAGATAATTTTGACTAACGAGGACCCATATGAAGAAGATCCAATGAAAATTATTGACCAAATTGAAGCCGGGCTTCCGAGAGATTTAATTCCAAAATTTAGAAGTTTAAAAATATCGGATCGGGAAGAAGCCATCAAGCAGGCCTTGACGGACGCAACGAGTGGTGATATTGTGGTAATAACCGGCAAGGGTTCGGAAACTTCCATGGCCGTGCGTGGCGGCAGGAAAATCCCTTGGTCGGACAAGGAAGTTGTTTTAAAAAACATAAAATAAAGGAGCGAAGCGATGAATGTGACATTGGCTCTTGACCTTGCATTCGCAACCATTGCAGTTGCCGCCTTGCGGTCTGTGGTGGGGAGTTTTTCTGGAAAAAGAAAATTTGATTGGGCGGGTATTTTATGTATATCAGCCATGTTCTTGCTAGGTTATGTTCGCGACAACATTACTGAAGCCGGTGTGCCAATATTTAGCATCCCGCAGGTCGGAAGCTATAAAGTCGCTTATGCGTATGTGGCCGGCGAAAATGTCAATGTCGGGATTGAGGTAAAGACAGGCGTGGGGGCAACTGAGAAGATCGTTAATTATCAGTTCTTGAAAAGTTCGGTCAATGGATTGATTCCAGAAAAACCGGACCATCTCAACATCATGGAATTCGGAAATGGCCAAATTGGCAAATATAAAAATGTTCAATTCTCGAAACCTTATCCCGAAGTGATCATCAAATAGTTATTTGTATCTGGCGGACCCGCGTGGCCCGCTTTTTTGTCCCTCGGGAATACTCGGGATTTCGTCCCTTCGGGACTCAATTTTAAGACGAGCGAGGCCCCTCGCTTCCTGCGAACCGGATTGCTTTCAGGGGCCGTTGTCGGTGCCGTTGGCACGGTTCGATTATTGTAATCAATTAATCGACAACGGCAACCGACAACCGGATGACGGAAATCTCGCTGGGATTTCCTAAGTCCCCGGAAAGCAATCCGGTGAGCCTGGTCCGGAAGCGAGGGGCTCGCCCCTGTTTGAATTGCGACTCAAAAAGGTTTATTATTTAAATATGCCAACCGATGAAAACGAGCTTCAGCCGAACGGGAAAATTTGGTTTTTGGTGATTTTAGTTGCTTTAGTTTTCGCCGGCGCGCTTTATTATTTCGGCAAAAATCAGGGCGTGAACGATTACCAACAGGCCTTGGTCACAAATTCTATTAGTAGCCGCCAGCCGCGAGTTTACACCGTCTATTACAACACCGGCGTTTTCAGTCCGACCAACATCCGGATCTACGTCGGCGATAGCGTGAAATTTGAAAATGATAGTTCTGACCCGATGCACGTCACTACTGATGTCAACAACGACATTCCCGACTTGGCCGGTTTCGACAGCACCAGCAATATTCCGTCGAAAAGTTCTTTCGTTTTTACCTTCACTACCGCCGGGTCATTCGGTTATCACAATGAACTCAACAAAGCCGAGCGGGGGATGGTGATAGTGAGACCCTAAAACATCTCGGTTACGAGATGTTCGGGCGAACATTCGCATAGCGAATGTTTTAGCCGCGGTATTTTTTAAGCATTTATGAAGTTTAAAATCTCTACTTTTGTAAAAACTCTCATATTATTCGGCTTGACCCAAATTTTGGGCATCTATTTGGCGATGCAAATCTTACCGGCCATCGGCGTTCAAACCATCAGCGCCAGCAGTTTTTCGCTGGGCGATTTCATTTATCTGGCGGCGATCGTCTTTTTATTCTTCTTTTTCTCGATAAAATATCCCCGCGTCGGCTCAACCATCTACCGAGTTTTTTTGTCATTGGTCATTTTTGCCGCCATGGAAACATTTGCCAGTATTTGGCTTGATCCGCTTAGCTCCCTTTGTTTGGCCTTGGCGGTTCTGATAATTTTTTGGCTCTGGCAAAGCGTTATTGTTCAAGACGTCGTGATGATCATCACCCTAGGGGCGGTGGGCGCGATCTTCGGTCTGTCACTGACCCCCATCACCGTTGTCTATATCCTGATAATTTTTTCGGCCTATGATATTTTCGCCGTTTACGTGACCGGTCACATGGTCAAAATGGCCGAGGCGATGATAAAATCACGGGCGATATTCGGTTTTATCATTCCCAGTTCGGTCAAAGATTTCGGCAACCGGATGCAAACCGTTCAACCGGGCGAGCAATTCATGGTTCTAGGTTCGGGCGATGTTATCTTCCCGCTGATCATGACGGTTTCATTGGTCCGGACTTCATTAACCCAGGCCCTGATCGTTTTTGTTTTTTCGCTTTTGGGAATTCTGGCGACCCACCTGATATTCGTCAACCAAAAAATCCGCCGGCCGATGGCGGCTTTGCCACCGATAGCGACGTTGACAATAATTGGTTATCTCGTTTCACGATTATTTTAAATATGAAAATCACTTTTTGCGGCGGAGCTCGATGGGTAACGGGCGCAAATTATCTCCTTGAGCACGAAAATACGAAAATACTGGTTGACTGCGGACTATTCCAGGGCCGGCA
>Ga0187878_1003187_pt1 | contig 13795 bp, 12 predicted proteins | sample June2016WEW_17_1_FD_132979 | JGI IMG/M metagenome (GOLD analysis project Ga0187878, IMG submission 132979) | Peatland microbial communities from SPRUCE experiment site at the Marcell Experimental Forest, Minnesota, USA - June2016WEW_17_150 | ecosystem: Environmental > Terrestrial > Soil >...
CCGGCGGGAATCCACGCCAGACCTTTGCGGAACGCTTTCTGGTAGACCAGCTTGCCGGCCTCGTCGAACGGCTCCTTGGTGGCGCGGTCCTTGACCAGCTCGATGCTGAGCAAGCAGCCCTTGCCGCGGACGTCGCCGATGATGGGGTGGCGGCTCATCATCTCGCGCATGCGCTGCATCATCAGGTCGCCGAGCATGGTGGCGTGGTCGAGAAGGTTCTCCTCTTCGATCACTTCGATCGAGGCGAGCGCGGCCGCACAGGCCATCGGGTTGCCGCCGTATGACGTCGAGGCGCTGATCGCCTCCACCGCGGCGGCATGCTTCTCGCGCACTACCATCGCGGTCACCGGGAAGCCGTTTCCCAAACCCTTGCCAAGCGTGACCACATCGGGCAGTACGCCCCAGTGCTCCATACACAGCCACTTTCCGGTGCGGCCCACGCCCGTGAGCACTTCGTCCGCCATCAGCAGGATGCCGCGCTCATCGCAGAACGCCCGCAGCTTCGGGAAGAAGTCCTCCGGCGGGAGGACCGACCCCGCCCACCCCTGCACCGGCTCCAGCACGAAGGCCGCGACCTTGCCCGCGGTGCCCTCGCGAATGTACTGATTGTAGTAGGACAGGTACGCGTCCGTGTCGATCGTGCCGTCCGACTTCGTCCAGTGCGGCCGGTAGGGGTCCGGCCTGGGCAGCATGTGGAACCCCGGCGCGCGCACGGGGCCATCGCTCTGCTTGAACACCGCGCAACTGACCGAGCCATATGTCTTACCGTGGAAGTCGCGGAAGCAGGACAGAAACTCCCACTTGCCGGTTGCCGCGCGGCACAGCCGCAGGCCTGCCTCCACCGCAGTGGTGCCGCTGTCATAGAGCTGCATCCCGCTCAGGTCGCCCGGCAGCACCGATGCCAGCTTCTCCAGCAGCGCCAGCTTGATCGGCGTGGTGAAGTCGTGGCAGTTCATCAACTGGTGGGCATACTTTGACACCGCTTCGCTGACCTTGGGATGGCAATGCCCGAGGCTGGTCACATAGATGCCCGATGAGAAGTCGAGGTAGGTGTTCCCGTCAACATCGGTCAGCGTCACCCCGTGGCCCTTCTCGAAGACCACCGGGAAGAGCTTCACCTGGCTGGAATAACCCTTCATGAGCCGGGTGGCTCGCGAGTGCATGTCGCGCGAGCGCGGCCCGGGTATGTCTGCGCTTACCAGATTGGGCACAGTGGGCGGATCGACACGCGCCCATGCAGCGACTGCCGTCATGCTCGTCTCCTCAGTCCGCCAGGCGGTACTGCGCCGCCGCGTCCCCGGCGCTGACGCCCTCCCTCACCACCGCGCACAGCGCCAACTGGAAGCGCTTCGGATCGGGGACCTGCAGCGCGTTTCTGCCGAACACCACGCCCCGCGCGCCGTCTCGTATCTCGCGCTCCGCAAGCTGCAGCGCCTCCAGTTGCGTCGGCGTCTTCTCCGCTCCCAGAGCCAGGATCGGGACGGGGCAGCCGGTCGTGACCTCACTGAATCGGTGCGTGTAGAACGTCTTAACGAGATCCGCGCCCAGCTCAGCAATGATTCGCGCTCCGGAGTGGATGTGATCGTGCATCTGCTCCGGCGTCAGCTCCGTGCAATGAGCGGGGAAGAACTCGCCGATCGCCGGCACGCCCAACCGGTGCGCCTGGCTCACGAGATCGCAGAAGACCTCGATGTTCCTCGCGTCCCGTTCTTCGCTGCCACTGCGCAGCGTGAGGGATACCAGCACCACCTCCGCGCCGCGCGCGACCGCGTCCTCAACACTGATGGCGCGCACGGTCGCGGCATCGTTATAGCCCCAGTGGAACGCGTAGACCGACGACCAGTTGACGCGCATCACCGCCAGCGGGCCGCCGCGGTGCGTGAAGATCTCGCCGCAGCGCGTGATCATGCCTGGCGAAAGCAGCACGCCGTCGACCTCAGGGCTGATGCCGTCCCGAAGCACGGAGGGGAGGTCTATCATGCCCGGAATCGGTCCGTCGAATTCGCCGTGATCCGCTGCCACGATCACGGCATTCCCGCGGGAGAGGAGCCTGCTGAGGCGAATGTCTTTGCCAGTCATTGCGCGCTGTCCATTCAGAGCTATCGGCGATTCTCATCTCTACGTCGCAGTGACACGCGTTCCTTTTTGGGACGCGGGGCGGTTTGACAGGCCATGAGCGCCAATGCCATAATGGCCGTGACAAGGATGCCAGCAGGTGATCACTGCCGACCCCAGAGCCGAACTCGCCCAGCAAATCGCCCGCCTCAAGCAAGAGCGGAAAGCCGTCATACTTGCCCACAACTACCAGCTCGGCGAGGTGCAGGACGCGGCGGATTTCGTCGGCGATTCGCTCGAGTTGAGCCGCCGAGCGACTGAGGTCGACTCCGATGTGATCGTCTTCTGCGGCGTCATGTTCATGGCCGAGACCGCCAAGATCCTCAACCCCGAGCGGACTGTGCTTATCCCCGACCCGCGCGCCGGGTGCCCGATGTGTGACATGGCGCCGGTGGAGGCGGTCCGGAAGCGGAAGGCGGAGTTGCTCGGCGTGCCGGTCGTCGCCTACGTGAACACCACCGCCGCCGTCAAGGCCGAAGCCGATATCTGCTGCACTTCCGCCAACGCGGTAGCGATCGTGAACAGCCTGCCCGATAAGCGGGTGCTCTTTCTGCCCGACCGTAACCTGGGGGCGTGGGTTCAGCGACACACGGACAAGGAGGTGATCCTCTGGGACGGGTGGTGCCCAACCCACCAGCGGATCTTGCCGCAGGACATCCAGCGACTGAAGGGGGAGCACCCCAAGGCTGTCATCGTGGTGCACCCGGAGTGCACGCCGGACGTGATCGATCTGGCGGACGAGGTGCTGAGCACGGGCCAGATGATCAGATGGGCGCGAGAATCGAAGGCGGCCGAGGTCATCGTCGGCACGGAGTTGGGCCTGATCCACCGCCTGAAAATCGAGAATCCGGGAACGACGTTCTACCCCGTGAGTTTCCTTACCACATGCCCGAATATGAAGCGTATCACGCTCGAGAAGGTGCTCTGGTCGCTCCAGGACATGAAGTACCCGGTCGAGGTGCCACGCGACACTGCGGCCGCCGCGCGGCGGGCGATCGAGCGGATGTTGGCGAGAATATGATCGAGTGCGATATTCCCCAGATGGTGATCGCCGACATCGTCAGCCGCGCGCTGGCCGAAGACGTCGGCCTGGGCGATGTGACCACGCGTGCCACCGTGGACTCAGGCATGCCGTGCAGCGCCGAAGTCATTGCGAAGGCCCCGGGCATCGTTGCGGGCCTGTATGTGGCAGAGGCCGTGTTCCACCCCCTCGACCCGGAGACCGTCGTTGCGTTCGCGTCCCACGATGGCGCGGCGGTCGGTCCAGGGACCGTTCTGCTGCGGCTGGACGGCGACGCGCGTGCGATCCTCACCGGCGAGCGCACCGCGCTCAACTTCCTGCAGCGCATGTCGGGCACCGCGACACTGACGGCGCGCTTCGTGGATGCGGTGACGGGGACGAAAGCGCGTATCTGCGACACGCGCAAGACCGCACCGGGGCTGCGCGCTCTCGACAAGTACGCGGTACGCGCCGGCGGCGGCCACAACCATCGCATCGGGCTCTTTGACGGCGTCCTTATCAAAGACAACCACATCCGCGCGGCGGGCGGGATCGGCGAGGCGGTGGAACGCGCCCGCGAGTCTGCCCACCATCTGCTGGCGATCGAGGTGGAGGCGCAGAGCATCGCTCAGGTGGAAGGGGCGATGCTGGCCGGCGCTGACGTCATCATGCTCGACAACATGGGTCTGAACGAGATCACGCAGGCCGTCGCGCTGATCGGCGGCCGATGCCGCACCGAAGTCTCCGGCGGTGTGAATCTGGAGACGGTGCGCGCCTGCGCGCAGTGCGGAGTCGACTACATATCTGTCGGCGCGCTTACCCATTCGGCGCCGGCGCTGGACATCTCCCTCGAGATCACGGGCACGCAGGGCTGAGATTGTGGTTCTCCGCTGACATTTTCCAGCAGGAGCTGCGGACGCAGCGCTTTGGGCGCGCCTGCCGAGTGGTGGCGGAGGCGGAGTCCACGATCGGCCTGGCATGGGACTGGCTGCGAGATGGCGGGCCCGACGGCGGGGTAGTATTGGCTCAGAGGCAGACCCGCAGCCGGGGTCGTCTCGGTCGAGCGTGGGCTTCTCCGGAGGGAGGCCTGTGGCTCTCACTGATCGCGCGGCCGGATCTGCCGGCGACCTACGCAGGCAGGCTGGGAATCGCAGTCGCACTGGCGGCTGCGTCGGCCGTCGTCGAGGAAACGGGCGCGGCCGCGCGGGTCAAATGGCCGAATGACGTTGTGCTCTCGGGCCGCAAGCTCGGCGGTGTGTTGATCGAGACTGAGGTGACCGGAGAGCAGGCCGCGGCCGCGGTGCTCAGCGTCGGCCTGAACGTGAGCATCCGCCTCGGCGCTCTCCCGGAAGTGGTGCGCGAGACGGCGATATCGCTGTCTGAGGTGACGGGGAAAGCGTGGTCGCTCGAGAAGCTGGCCGCACGCGCGTGCGAGCATCTGGAGCGCGCGTGGCCTCTGCTGTCTGAGGCCAGATCGGGATTGGTAGAGAAGTGGCAGGAGATGGACGCGCTCGCCGGCGAGCGGGTGGCAGTGAACCTGGGCGTGACGCCGGGGGCGGGGGAAGCGGAAGTGCGGGGCGTCGATGCCGGGATAGACGAAACCGGCGCGCTGATTCTGGAGACGGCGGCGGGGCCGCAGCGAGTCATGTCAGGCGAGGTGCGGTCGCTCCGCGCGGCCGCGGCGTAGTCCGCAGACGCGAGGGCCAGAGAGTGTTCGCAGTCCGCAGATTGAGAGTCGGCGACTTACCGCGGGTGCTGCAGATCGAGCGCGTCTCTTTCGGCCCGGACGCGTACAGCGCCAGCACGTTCATGGCCCACGTCTTCCGTGATCGGAAGGGGCTCTTCGTCGCTCAGGACGAGAGCGGCCGCATCATCGGCTATATCCTCATTCGAGTCGGGCTTGGCTGGATCGGCGCGAAGAGGGGAGGGATTACCTCCGTCGCCGTCGACCCGGCCTACCAGCGCCAAGGTGTCGGGCGAGCCCTGATCGCTCAAGCCATCCAGCACCTTCGAGAGCACGACGTGGAGGAGGCCGATCTGGAGGTGAGCGTGACCAATCGCTCCGCCCAGTCATTGTACGAATCGTTCGGCTTCCGGCGCTCGCGAGTGCTGCCGGACTACTACGGCGAGGATCGCGACGGTATCAAGATGATCCTCGACATGAGACCGGATCGCCTCCTGACGGCGGATGGCGGGCAGCCCGAAGCCCCGCCCGGCTCGCCCGGCGCAGATCACGAGCATGATGCCTGACGCCCCCCCTGCGCCTCCTGCGATCGATTCGCACGCCCACCTCAACCACCCGCGCCTCTCGCGCAAGCTCGGCCAGGTGCTCGCGCGAGCGCGAGCCGCCGGCGTTACGCAGATGATCGTCGTCGGCTACGATCTGCCCAGCAGCGAGGCGGCCATGAAGCTGGCTGAGAGCGCCGACGGCCTTTGGGCAACCGTCGGCGTCCATCCGCACGACGCGTCCGGCGTCGGCGCTGACACGATCGAGACACTTCGCGATCTCAGCCTCTCCGAGCGCGTCGTGGCGATCGGCGAAACCGGCCTCGATTTCTACCGCGACCTGTCGCCACGGGAGACGCAGGAGGGCAGCTTTCGGCGTCACCTCGATCTCGCGGTAGAGCTGCGCCTCCCGATCGTGATACACTGCCGGGAGGCGCAGGAGCGCCTACTGATGATATTGAGAGAATACGCGAGTGAGGGCCTGACGCTGATATGGCATTCGTTCGACGGTACGCCCGCTCACGCAGCGGTGGCGCTGTCGCTCGGCGCGTTCTTGGGGCTCAACGGAATGCTCACATACCCGCGCAACATGCACCTGGTTGAGATCGCGGCCGCCGTCCCGCTGGACCGCTTGTTGCTGGAAACGGACTGCCCGTACCTGGCGCCCGAGCCGAGGCGCTCCCGCGACAACGAACCGGCCAATCTCCCGCTCATCGCCGATGCCATCGCGGAGGCCCGGCGCATTCCCGCAGCGGACGTAGTCCGCGCGACCACTGCGAACGCGCGGCGCGCGTTCGCGCGTCGGGCGGCGTCACCATGAGCGATCATCGCCTGAAGCATCTCGTTGATTTCCACACCCACGCTTTCCCTGAGAAGGCAGCGCAGAGGGCCGTTGACGCCCTCTGTGCCCAATACGATCTCTCTCCAGTCGCCCAGCCAACGGTCGCAGGCCTGCTATCAACGATGGATGAGGCGGGCGTGGATATCTCGGTGGTAGCGCCGGTGGCGACCCGGCCCGACCAGGTGCGATCCATCAACGAGTGGGCGGCGCAGACCAACTCGGGCCGGCTGGTTTGCTTCGGCGCACTCCATCCCGATCTGGGGGACCTATCGGCCGAGGTGAATCGGATTGCCGATTCCGGCCTGAAGGGCATCAAGGTGCAGCCGAACTTCCAGGCGTTCGTGCCGGATGATCGGCGAATGTGGCCCGCTTATCAGGCCGCCGAGGGCCGGCTGATCATGCTCTTCCACAGCGGACAGGAGATCGCGCCGCTGGACCACGTATACGGGCAACCGGCGGCGTTGATAAAGGTGAAGGAGATGTTCCCTCGCCTGACGATGGTAGTAGCCCACCTCGGCGGCTACCTCATGTGGGACGAAGTGCGACGCCACCTCGTGGGCCGCGACCTCTACTTCGACACATCCTTCTGCTCCCGCGATCACATGAGTGATGAGCAGATGGTGGACCTGATCCGATCGCACGGCACAGGCCGGGTCATCTTCGCCACCGATTTCCCATGGGGCCGACCGGCTCGCGATGTGGCCCGCCTGCATGATCTCGCGCTCAGCGATGAGGAAAAAGAGCTGATCGCGTGGCAAAATGCCAGAGACCTGCTGGGTCTACCGCTGACCTAGTGGCAGGTCGAGACGTGGGAGGCGCTCCGTGGCAAGCTGCATCTTCTGCAGAATCGCGTCTGGTGAGATACAGTCCAAGATTGCCTACAGCGACAGCATGATTGTCGCGTTTCATGACGCCAACCCGCAGGCGCCGTGCCACATTCTGCTCATTCCGCGCAAGCATGTATCGTCTGTGCGCGAACTCAGTGCCGGCGACGAGGCCGTGATAGGTCACATTGTTCGAATAGCAGCACAGCTCGCGGAGGAGCAGGGGATCGCGGACGGCGGCTTCCGACTCGTCGCGAACAGCGGCCCGGATGCCGGCCAGTCGGTCGACCATGTGCACTTCCACCTGATCGGCGGCAGGCCAATGGGATGGCCGCCGGGATAGCGGCGTGGCGGGGTGTGACTGAGTTCTTATGGCCATGCGACTTTGCGGGTCTGTTTGACAATGGCCCCCAGGGCCGGTATAATCCATGCGTTGTAGAGCCGGAACAGGAGCCGTATTGCGGTTCCTGCCGAGACCTTGGCCTGCCTTGACTGCTGTTCCCCCCAGGGGCTCTCCGTGCCTCATGCAACGCGAAGCGGGCGCGACCCCCGCGGCAGTCTGACAAGAAAGGGGGGAGAGTATTGACGGTTGAGCTCCGTGAGAACGAGTCGATAGATAGTGCCTTGAGGCGCTTCAAGCGAGAACTGCACCAGCATGGTGTGCTGGAAGCGGCGAAGCGCCATGAGCGATATGAGAAGCCGAGCGACAAACGGCGCCGCTTGATGGCAGCGGCTATCAGGCGAAGTCGCCGCGCTGAAAGGCGCCGCAGCAGCAGCGAGTAAGCGGCAGTTCATGACGACCCAAGAGGCCCGCCTATGGCGGGCCTCTGTTTTCCTGTTGCTGCCGGTCGGACCTCGCTCCGGCTCGGCAGGCGTAAGGCCGGATGCACGGAGGAGGGTCGCGCCGGCGGGGTCACTCTTTCCGCCGCGTCCTTCACATGAGCCAACACCAATCACGAGACCATCGCCCGCAGCACCGGGGCCCATCGGGCGCTGACTCCGCGCCGCGCCTCTCGGAAGCCAAACTCGTCCTCGCCGATAACGAGGAAGCCCTTGCCCTGGCCGGAAACCATGACGAGAACCTGCGCCTGATCGAGCGAGAGGTCGGCGCTCACATCGGCGCGCGGGGAAACGAGATCCGCGTCCGCGGCACTGAAGAGCAGGTCGGACGGGCCACCGAGCTGATCGCCGAACTGCGCAAGCTGCTCCAGGGCGGCCATCCGATCACGACCGGCGAGGTCGAGTACGCCGCCCGACTCGTCGGTTCCGGTCGCGCCCAGGCGGAGGACGTCCTCTTCAAGGATGTCGTGCTCGTCACCGATCGCGGAAAGCCTATCAAGCCCCACACGCAGATGCAGCGAAACTACGTCGATGCCATTGCCAAGGCCGATCTGACGTTCTCGATCGGCCCGGCCGGCACCGGGAAGACCTACCTGGCGATGGCAATGGCGGTGAGCGCTCTACGAGATAGGCGTGCGGCGCGCATCATCCTCACTCGACCCGCGCTGGAGGCAGGGGAGAAGTTGGGATTCCTTCCTGGTGACATTCAGGCGAAGGTGGACCCCTATCTGAGGCCGCTCTTCGACGCGCTCTACGACATGATGGACCTGGAGAAGGCGCAGCGCTTCGTGGAGCGGGGTATCATTGAAGTGGCGCCACTCGCCTTCATGCGGGGGCGTACCTTGAATGATTCGTTCATTATCCTCGACGAAGCGCAGAACACCACGCCCGAGCAGATGAAGATGTTCCTCACACGGCTCGGATTTGGCTCGAAGGCGGTGGTGACTGGCGACATCACGCAGACCGATCTGCCGCGCGGCCAGGTGTCCGGCCTCAATCACGTGCGGGGAGTTCTCCCCGGCATCCAGGGAGTGGCGTTTATACACTTCTCCGATCAGGACGTGGTGCGGCACGAATTGGTTCAGCGTATAATCCAGGCCTACGATCAGTACGAATCGGGGCGTTCGGGTAGGAGGGACGGCGACCGCTCCGGGGCGGACCCCCTGGAACCGCCGCAGGGTGTTTCTGGAACCGATCCCGGGAGGAGAGGCGGCGTTCCTTCGGAGCCGCCGCAGATATGAGGTTCGATCTACCTCAGGCGGGGCGGGCGCGCGGGATGGTTGGCGGCGTTCCTTCGGAGCCGCCCCTGGGGGTTGCTGGAATCGATCGCGGGAGGAGAGGCGGCGTTCCTTCGGAGCCGCCGCTGGGGGGTGCTGGAACCGATCGTGGGAGGAGAGGCGGCGTTCCTTCGGAGCCGCCGCAGATATGAGCCGATCGCGGAGCGCGCGCCGAAGCAACGGCGCGCGCACATGGACAGCAGTTGGCTCACTCACGTGGATAAGAATCGGCCTCGGCCTGTTTGTCTGGGCTGGGGCAGGGCTTATCCTCCTCGGCTACGATCTGTTCCCCGGGCGTGTGTCATTGCGCCTCGGCGAACGAAGCCAAGTCCTCATCAGGGCGCCCCGCACCGCGCAGTACGTTGACACCGACGAAACCGAGCACCTGCGCCGTGAAGCGGAACAGCAGGCAGCAGAGTCGCCCCAGTATTCTGCGGTGCCATTCGCCGCCGCCGACGCGGAGAAGCTCCTCGACCAGGATTTCGAAGCTCTTGCTCCTGCAGTCTCGGGCGCCTCCGCTTCTCGGCTAAGTGCGAAGCGCGTCGTGTCTGCGGTCCCGTCGGAGGCGCTGGCGTGGGCGAAGAAGGCCCCTCCCAATCGGCTCGAGACGCTGCGCCGGACGGCTGGTGATGTCCTTCGCGTGGTGATGGCCCAGGAAATTCGCGAAGGCGCCGCTGACGTCGATGGGGCGAGATTCGACGCCGCGAAGCTTGCCTCTCAGAAGGAAAAGGACCCCCAAGCCGCTGCCGTGCTGACCGCGCTGGTGAGTCTGGAAGTCGCGCCGAATCGACGGCGAGATCCGGAGGCAACCAAGGCCGCCGAAGGTGAGGCGCGGCAGCGAGTCCAGGAGGTCGTCCGAACCATCGAGGCAGACTATCCCATCATCTTCCCCGGCGAGCGGGTCACGCGGCAGCACCTGGCGATGCTCCAGGCGCTCGGACTCGCCGGTCCAGGGCTCAACCACCGTAGGCTCATCTCCATCGGACTGCTCACCGCTCTCATTGTGGGGCTCCTGGGCGCTCAGACCTACCGCTGGCGCCGCCAGGTGTACGAGCGCCCCAAGCTTCTGTTCCTGCTGTCGCTCCTGCTGGTCGTGGCGTTGTTTGTCACCAACCTATTGGCGCTTTCGCTGCCCCATCCGTGGATGCTCGTCGTTCCCACCGCCGCGCTGATCGCGGCCGTGCTTCTCGGCGAGGCGGTGGCATTGGCGCTGGCGCTGGCGCTGAGCCTGATGGTCGGACTGATGGCGAATGGCGGGCTGATTGCGACGCTGTTGTCGCTGGGCAGTTCAGCGATCGCCTTGACGTGTGTCGCATACCTGTGGCCCATCTCTCGTCTGCGCTGGATCGTCGGCATCCTGGCCGCTGCGAATCTGCTCCTGGTCGGCGCAACCGGCTTCCTGCAGTCACAGCCGCTCATGAGCGTCCTGCGTGAAGCGGGACTGGCAGCCGTTCTCTATAGCCCCGGCGTCGCCGCCCTCAGCCTGGGGGGAATCTTCCTCCTTCAGCGGCCTTTCGGCGTTACCACTCATATGAGCCTGCTCGAGTTGTCGAACCCGCAGCACCCGCTGCTGCGCAAAATGCAGGCCGACGCGCCCGGCACCTACTACGCCTCGGTCATGGTCGCCGACCTCGCGGATGCCGGAGCGCAGGCGGTAGGGGCAGATGCCCTGCTGGCGAGAGTTGGCGCGCTCTACCATGACCTTGGCAAGCTGCAGCGGCCGACGTTCTTCGTCGAGAACCAGGGGCTTCTGGGCACGGAAAACGTGCATGACCGCCTCTCGTCATCGCTCTCCGGGCTCGTGATCCTGTCGCACGTGAAGGACGGGGTGGACATGGCGCGGCGACATCGCTTGGCGAAGGAGGTGGTCGACATTGTCGAGCAGCACCATGGCACCACGCTGGTGAGTTTCTTCTACCAGCGTGCCCTCTCCGGTGATCGGCCGGAGTCGGTGACGGAAGACCATTTCCGCTACCCCGGCCCTCTCCCTCAGACCAAAGAGGCCGCCATCGTCATGCTCGCCGATTCGGTACAAGCGGCCTCGAAATCGATGCCTGACCCGACTCCGCAGCGCGTGCAACAGCTGGTGAGCGACATCATCCGCGATCGGGTGGTTGACGGACAGTTCTGGGAATGCGATCTGACGTTTCGGGACATCGCGACGGTGGAGGCCACCATGACTCGCCTGCTCACGGCCTTGCTCTGTCACACGCGGATCGAATATCCTGAGCCGGCAGCGGCCGGCCCCGGGGCGTGAGGTGAGATGACGCTCGTGCTCGCGAACAAGCAGCGCCGCCATCCCGTTGACCGGGCGCGGCTGAAGCGAGTAGCGGAGCTGGTGATGGCCGCCGAGGGGTGCGAGCCGGATACGGAATTGAGCGCAGCGATCGGTGATGATGCATGGATTCGGGAACTCAACCTGAGATACAAGAACACGGACGCCCCGACGGATGTGCTAGCCTTTCCCCAGGACATCAGCCCGGAGGGCGCGGGACGGCTGTTGGGAGACGTGGCAATATCGATCGAGACGGCGGAGCGCCAGGCACGGGAGGCGGGCCAGGGGCTGATAGACGAAGTGGCGCTGCTGTTGACACACGGGATATTGCACCTGACCGGATGGACGGACGAGACACCAGTTCAGCGACGACGGATGATGCGCCGGGCGCAGGACCTGCTGGCGCAGGCCCGCACGGCCGCGGGCGCGCACGCCCGGCCGCGTCGGGCATGAGCGACGACCGCGACATGCGATCGCGACACCTGATCGATAGCGGCCGCTTCGCTGTCGACGGACTCGTGCACGTGCTTCACAAGGACTGGCACGTGCGCGTGCTGTTCCTCATCGGCGCGCTGATCCTGCTTGCCAGCGCGGTCGTGCGGGTGACGCGTGTCGAGTTGCTGCTTCTCTGCCTGGCGGTGACGCTGGTAGTGCTTGCCGAAGTCGTGAACAGCGCCATCGATACCGTCGTCGACCTGGTGAGCCCGGAGTACCACCCTCTCGCGAAGATCGCCAAGGATGTCGGCGGCGCGGGAGTGCTGGTTGCCATCGTCATGGGCTCGCTGATCGTGATCGGCGTGTTCGTCAACGCGGAGGCGTTCGAGACGCTGCGCGGCGCGAGCCTGAGACAGCCGCCGCACCCCCTGCACATCCTGCTCGTCGGCCTCGTGACCGTGTTCGTGGCCGTCATTCTGGGCAAGTTGTGGGGCGGGAGCGGGACTTTGACGAGGGGGGGCGCGGTCAGCGCGCACAGCGCGCTCGCCTTCTTCTGCTTCGTCAGCATCTGGTTCCTCACGCCCGACACCCTCGAGCGAGCGTTGGCATTCGTCCTTGCCGTCTTGGTGGCTCAAAGCCGGGTTGACGCAGGGATTCACACGGTGAAGGAAGTGCTCATTGGCGCGGTGGTGGCGCTGATCGCCGGGTTCGCGCTCTACGGCGCGCTGGTGATGCGCTCCGGGATGTGATCATGTCATCCTCCGACGTACTGAGGGTTGTCCTCATCGTCTTCCTGCTGATCGTATCGGGCCTCTTCTCGGCCGCAGAGATCAGCTTCCTGGCTCTCGGCCGGCATCGCGCGCAGCGGGTGGCCGGCGGCGTCGTGGGAAGCCTGATCGACCGGCTTCTCTCTCGCCCGGCGATGACGCTGGGCACGGTGCTGGTGATGATCACCGCGGTGAACTACCTGGCGGAGGCGATCGCCACGGGATGCGTGATCACGCACGCTTTGCCGGTGTGGACGGCGATCGTGGTGGTGGCGCTCCTGGTGATGGTCTTCTCGGAGGCCGTCCCGATCAGCTACGCCGCCGCGAATCCCGAGCGCGTCGCTAGAACCTCCGCCATTCCGGTCTGGGCCGCCTACGGACTGCTGTCCGTGCCGGCACGAGCGATCGGTTTCGTCGCCGACCGACTCGTCCATCTGCTCGGCGCGCGACCGCGACCGGAGCAGCCGGTGACAGAGGGAGAAATCCGGGCCATCGTCGATATCCAGGCCGAGACCGGCGGGCTCGAAGAAGAAGAGAAGGCGATGATCCACCACATCTTCGAGTTCGGCGAGAAGACCGCGCAGGAAGTGATGGTGCCCCGAACGAGCATGGTGGCGATCGCCCGCACCGGGACCGTGCGCGAAGCGGGCGAGCTGACCACCGAGCGCCGCGTTTCCCGGCTGCCGGTGTATGGTGAGGACCTCGACGACATCGTCGGCGTGGTGTACGCAAAAGACCTGCTGCCGCTGCTGGCAGCGGGTCAGGATGAAGCGGCGATAGGTTCGGTGATGCGGCCGGTGCTGCGCGTCCCGGAGACCAAGCGTCTCAGCGATCTGATGACCGACTTCCGGCGCCATCGGCGCACGTTCGCTATCGTCCTGGACGAGTACGGCGGAACAGCCGGCCTGGTGACACTCGAGGACCTTCTGGAGGAGGTCGTCGGGGACATCTACGATGAGTACGACATCGTTCGCGCGCCGATCGAGCAACTGGCGAGCGGCGCTGTCGCTCTGGACGGCCGGATGGGCATAGACGAGGCCTCGGCAGCGTTGGGCGTGGAGCTTCCGGAGGGGGATTACAGCTCCGTGGCCGGGCTGCTCTACGACCGGCTGGGCATGATCCCGCGAACGGGGCAGGTGCTCGATCTCGACGGCATCCGCCTGGTGGTCGATGAGCTCGACGGGCATCGCATCTC
>Ga0187878_1003191_pt1 | contig 13784 bp, 14 predicted proteins | sample June2016WEW_17_1_FD_132979 | JGI IMG/M metagenome (GOLD analysis project Ga0187878, IMG submission 132979) | Peatland microbial communities from SPRUCE experiment site at the Marcell Experimental Forest, Minnesota, USA - June2016WEW_17_150 | ecosystem: Environmental > Terrestrial > Soil >...
GCGGAGTAGAGGCGCAACGGGGGCGTAGCGACGCGGAAAGCTTGCGTTTTCAACACGAGGGTGACCGCCCGGGTCCTTAGTGCCTTTTTCCGGCCCAATCGTCCGTTTTTTTGCAAGTCCCTCGGTAGTCCCGGCCCCCGATCACGAGAATCACCGGGATCGTGCCGCGTCTGGCCTCTTGCTCTTCGCCGGGGCGCTCTCCTGCTTGATCTGCCTAAAGTCGGCTGCCCTTGTTGTCGATCCCAGGAACAAGGTCTTTGTATGGCTACGCAGCACCAACTTCCAGCGCAGCATCAAAAGCCCTGGGCAGTGGCAAGACTTCAACCCTTCCCTCCCATCGCGGCCCGACTCATGCGCCTGGTGGCGACCGACGATGTCGTCTTTCGCAAGGTCGCCGAGTTGATCCGCATCGATGCGGCCTTCTCGGCGGAAGTGCTGAGGCTGGCGAACTCCCCCCTGCTGGGCTGCCGGCGCGCGGTGGTGAGCATTCTGCACGCGATGGCCCTTTTGGGGCTCGAGCGGCTGAAATCCCTGGTGATGATGGTGGCATTGCGGAATCACTTGGCCGGCGCGCTGCACGACCCGAGCTTGCGGCGCTGCTGGCGGCACAGCCTGGCCTGCGCGTTTTTGTGCCAGGACATCGGGGTTGCCTGCTGGCTGGATAAAGACCAATGCTATACGGCGGGGCTGATGCACGACGTGGGCCGGCTGGCGCTGCTGGCGGCCTTCCCGGGCGCTTACTCGGACCTGCTGAATACGGTGGACGCAACCGGTTGCGACGTGCTGGAGGCGGAGCGGGCGCTATTCGAGATCGACCACTGCGCGGTGGGGTGCTGGTTGATCACCGAGTGGGAACTCCCGGAGGATTTTCTGCCCGTGGTCGGCACCCATCACGCCGACCCCCGCGGCGGCAAGCTGAACGTGGCCGCGGCAACCCGTACCGCCTGCCAGTTGGCGGACCTGTTGGGATTCCAAATAGCGGGGCCCCCGCCTTCCCTTACTCTGGAAGAGCTCACGGAAGGACTACCCGCGCAGGCGCGCGAGCGATGGGAGCAGCGGGACGCTGCGGCGGCCGAGCTTGCCGACAAAATCAACGCGGTCGAGTGCAGTCTGCTCTAACCGGTTCCCGCGAGTCCCAACTCCTCGGCCCGGGCCTGCATGGCGCGGATGCAGAAGTCGATGTGCTGATCCAGATCGAGGCCCAGCTCCTGAGCTCCCGCGAGGATATCCGACCGGTTCACCGAGCGCGCGAAGGCCTTGTCCTTCATCTTCTTGCGCACCGACCTGGCGTCCACTTCCGCCAGGCTGCGGTGCGGCTTGACCAGCGCCACGGCGGTGATGAAACCGGCCAACTCGTCGCAGGCGAACAAGGTCTTTTCCAGCGCCGAGACGCGCGGCACGCCGGTGTAGCCGGCGTGGGAGAGAATGGCGCGGCGAATCTCCTCGCTCACGCCCCGCTGCGCCAGGATGGGCTCGCCCGCCACCGGGTGGCCGGGCGCCTCCGGGTGGATCTCCCAATCGAAGTCGTGCAACAGGGCGGTGACGGACCACTTCTCCTGGTCCTCGCCGAACTGCCCGGCATAGGCGGCGACGCAAGCCTCCACCGCCAGCGCGTGTTTGCGGAGGTTCTCCGACTGCGTAAACTCGCAGAGGATCCGCCAAGCCTGATCTCGATCCATCTCCTCAGCATACTGCATGGGGGCTCCCTCGCGTCCCGCCGGAGGGAGCGGTGTTCCCCTACAGCCGATCGAGACGAATCGAGCCGTCGCCGGTTCGCACCGTCAGCGGGGGGCCGCCGCCGTTCAGTTTCCCGCGCAGGCTGGACTCGCTTCGCGAGCCCGAGACGGTCACCGGCAACTCGAAGGAAATCTGGCCGTCGCCGGTAGAGACATCCAGGTCGGCGGCCAGGTCCGTGGGCAACCGCAGCCGCACACTGCCATCGCCGGTCTGGATGCGCCAGCCCGAGGCGAGCTTCGAGCCGGGCTGCACTTCGGCCTCGATACTGCCGTCGTCGGTGCGCAGGTTGAGCAGATCGAAGCGGCCGCGCACGGCGATCCGGCCGTCACCCGTTCTGGCGTCGAGCGAGCCGTCCAGCGCCTCCGCGGTGATGCTTCCGTCGCCGGTCACCAGGCGGGCATCGCACTTCAAGCCTTCCACCAGGATCCTCCCGTCGCCGGTATGAATCTCCGCCGCCGTCTGGCGAGGCGCCGTCACCTCCACCCGCGCCGAGCGGTGGCCGGGGCCCCAGTGGCCGCTAGGGATCCGAACCTCCAGTTCGACGCGATTGGCGACCTGCCGGTCCGTCACCCGGACCTCGTCGGAGCCGATCCTCCAGCCTTCCGTGATCACGCGGATCTCGATCGCACCGGCCCCGCCGGCCCGCACCTCGACCGAGGCGTCATTCGAGTCCACCCGCAGCTCCGGCTGGCCGGTTACGGTGAATTTCTTGGTCCACTCGGCGGCAGTCGCCAGGCTGGCCGCCGCAAGCACAAGGAGCAACATTCGAGTGCGCATAGTCCCTCGTGGGAGGATACGACAGAGTGGCCGGAAAGGTTCCCCCGCGGAGCCCAGTCCGCACGCCGGAAACCCGCTACGCCACCGAGCCGGCCAGACGCTTCCAGCCCGAGTTCTCTGATCCTGTCGCGGTCTTCTTATCCGCGCGCGCCGGGCGCCGGCCGGGCGGACTTGGGCGAAAACGGCGCCCGAAGCTTGGGCAGCCGCTTCAGTCTGCGCAAGTGTTCCGGGGAACTGGCTTGCGAGTGCTTCTCCTCTGCTTTGGCGGGCGGGGCTGGCTCTCTGGCCAGGGCCGGGTCCGGTTTGGCGGCCCGTTGGGCCGGAACGGCGCGCCGGGCTCTGCGGGATACGGCCTTGGGTATCTTGATGTAGGCGCCCAAAACGTGGGAACTCCGCGACTGTGCGGGCAAAGTGCTTTCTTCAGCCTCCATCCATTCCTGCGACAGGTTTTTCTTGTGTTTTTCCAGATTCGCCATGGACCAGCCCTCCTTGTACCTTAGCCATGGATGATATGGTTCGATTCTAGGCTGGAACGCAAACACTTGCAAGGGATTAGTTGCCAGCCCGCCGGCAACTAGGGGAATCGCCTGAGGCGCGCGGAGCCTGAGAATAACCTCGCACGAAACCGACTCTGGCTATATGCGCATTGACGCGCCGAGCGGCCGGAGTGCGCCCACCGAGGTGGTGAAATCGTGCGCTTCCCTGATCCGCGACCCGGTCCTCCGCCTCAGGTTTCTGCGCCGTGCCATGATCGCTCGCCCCAAACCGGGGCAACGCAAGTGGCGCCCCGCCACGGTGCTGCCCGCCCTCCTGTTGCTGATCGGTGCCAGCGTTTCCGCCCCGACTTTGCTTCGACGGCCCGCCCATCAGCCCCAGTCCGTTCCTCGAGCGGGACCTCTCCGCCAGGCGCAGCCCACCGGGGTGGTTCCGCGGGTCTGGCTGGTCGACCAAACCCCGGACGCGGAGCTCTACAGCAACGGATTACGCATCGAAAGGCAGTTCGCCGTCGCGGGCAAGCCGCGCCTCTACCGTGCATTCGCGCGCGCCGCGGCCGACGGCAGCCGCTGGCGCTGGCGGGCGGAACCGGCCGGCATCGTCTTCCACAACTCGGAAAGCGACCTCGTCCCCTTCGAACCGAACCAGAACGGGCTGCTCAAGGAGCACGGGCTGGGGCTGTTGAACTACGCGCGCAGGCACGAGTGCTATCACTTCGTGGTCGACCGCTTCGGCCGCGTCCACCGCATTGTCGAGGAAGCGGCCAAGGCCGACCACGCCGGCCACTCGGTTTGGGCCGATGCGGATTGGGTTTACGTGAATCTCAACGCCAGTTTCCTGGGAGTCTGTTTCGAGGCGCAGACGCGGCCCGGTAACGCCATCAGCCCGGCCCAGATCCACGCCGGGAACGTGCTGGTCGAGATGCTCCGCTCCCGCTACGACATCCCGGCCGCCAATTGTGTCACGCACGCCCAGGTCTCGGTCAATCCGCGCAACTTCCGCGTCGGGTACCACACCGACTGGGCGACCGGGTTCCCCTTCGCCGAGATGGGGCTGCCGGATAACTACGAACTGCCCCCGCCCAGTCTATTGTTATTTGGCTTTGAAGCCGATTCTTCCTTTGTAGATTTGACCGGAACGGGCCTTCACAGGGCGCTCGCTGTGGCCCAGGAGCAGGTCCGGCAGGCAGCCGCGACTCGCCAGATCCCGGTCGCGCGCTACCTGGCGGGCCTGAGGAAAAGCTACGCCGCGATTGCCGCGGCTGCGGGAGGCCCCACCGGGATGTAACTGTGGCACAGGTCTCAAGCCTGTGGGGTTCCGAGGAGAAACACATGTCCGATCCCGAAAAGAAAGCCGATTCCCGAATCGGGCTGGACGTCGGCACCAGCCGCATCGTCCTGGCCCGGCGCGTCGAGCGGGAAATCGAGTTCCGCGCCCACTTGAACGCCTTCGTCCGCATCCCGTTCTCTCGGATGACCGAGAGCGTCTTCAAGAAGGAAGCCATCCCTTACGCAGTGGATGGAGATGAGATTGTCGTCTACGGTAACGACGCGGAAAAGTTCGCCAACATCTTCCACGTGGAGACCCGCCGGCCGATGGCGAAGGGTGTGCTGAACCCGAACGAACCCAGCGGGCCCGCGGTGATCCGCGAGATCGTCGGCATTCTGGCCGGGCGCACCGCCAAGCCCGGGCAGAAGCTCTGTGTGAGCCTGCCCGGTCCGCCGCTGGACACGGGCGAGGACCTGAAGTACCACGAGACGGTGGTCGAGCAGACGGCAGCCGATATCGGCTTCACCGTGACCACCATCAACGAGGGGCTGGCGGTGGTTTACAGCGACCTGGCCGAGTCCAACTACACCGGAATCGGAGTGAGCTGCGGAGGCGGCATGTGCAACGTCTGCCTGGCCTACCTCTCGGTCCCGGTGGTCGCCTTCAGCATCTCCCAGGCCGGGGATTTCGTCGATGCCAGCGCCGCGGCCGCGGCCGGGGAGGTCGCGACACGCATCCGGCTCTTCAAAGAGCAGGATTTCCAGTTCAACGGCACGCCCGGCAACAAGATCCAATACGCCCTGACGGTGTATTACGACGAGATGATCCAGAACCTGGTCGAAGCCATGACCCGCGCGTTCTCCGACACCCGCGCCCTGCCCAAGCTGGACCGCCCGGTACCCCTGGTGCTGAGCGGCGGGAGCGTGCTCGCCAAAGGCTTCCTCGAGCGCTTCGACAAAACACTCAAGGCCAGCGGCTTTCCGGTCCCGATCTCCGAGGTCACCCTGGCTTCCGACCCGCTCAACTCCACCGCCAAGGGCGCGCTCGTGTCGGCGCTGTCGGAATGAGACGACCCTCAATGACTCGATGAGTCGATCGTCAACTGGCTGGCGCTGCGCCAGAGGCGTTCCAGGTCGTAGAACTCCCGGGCGGGCTGGGAGAAGATGTGGACGATGAAGTCGCCGTAGTCGGCGAGGATCCACTCGGCTCGCTCGTACCCCTCGATGCCCAGCGGGCGCTCGCCGTGCTTCTCGAGCCGCTCCTCCACCTCGTCGCTGATGGCCTGGATCTGCCGGATGTTCGCCCCCGAGCAGATCACAAAGTAATCGGTGAACGAACTGACTCCCCGAAGGTCGAGAACGCGGACATCGAGGGCTTTCTTGGATTCCGCCGCCTGGGCCGCGATGACAGGCGCGATGGGTGGCTCTTTCTCCGGCAACTAGCTCCTCTGTAGGAAGCGCCCCGTGACTGCTTCCCGGTTCCGACAACTGCACGCCGCGGCAGTCCGCCGCTCGGGCCCATCGTACTACAATCGGAAGGGTGCGACTGAGCGCGATTCTGGCCGCCGGGTCATTCGCCGCGCTGGCCTTCGGGCAGAGTTCGGGCGCTCCCGAACTGCGCCGCACCGGCGAGGACGTCACACGCTTGCGTGCGCTGGTCCAAGAAGGCGCTCTGCCGCGCCAGAAGCTCGAAGGGGCCCAGCGGACCCTCGCCGACGCCCAGGACGAAGCCACCCTCCGAACGACGTTGTACGGCAAACTGACCGTCGAGGACCTGACCGAGCGGCAGGGCCAGGAGATGACTGCGGCTGCAACTCGAATGTTCGAGCGCCGGAAAGCCCAGCTCGAGCAAGCCCGGAAGCTGGTCGACGAGGGCGCCCTGCCGCGCCTGGCTCTCACGCCCTATATCGAGGAGCTGGACCGCAGCCGCAGGGCCCTCGACCTGGCAGTCTCCCGGGCCGCCTTGCTCACCGAGCTTGCCGAGATGGCGCGCCGTGAAAAGGAAGCCCTGGCGCGATCCGAGCGGACGGCGCTCGGGCCGGCGCCGCTGGCCGAGCGCTACGACGGCGACGGGCTGTTGCGCGCGGGCGACCTGAAAACCATCACCCTGGCATTTGAGAAGCAGTTCTCCAGGCCGCTTCCCGTCAGCGCCGTGGGCGACACCGCGGTTCACCGCGCGCTTGGGTTCGACCATCGCGGGCGCATCGACGTAGCGCTCGACCCCGACCAACCCGAGGGGATCTGGCTGCGCCAGTACTTGCAGACCATGCGGATCCCCTATTTCGCCTTCCGCAGTTTCCTGTCGGGCCGGGCGACCGGCCCGCACATTCATGTAGGACCGCCCAGCGAGAGAATCTCCCGGGGCGGCTAGTGCGTTTATGTCCCAGAACTCCATGCGCGTGCTTCTAACCGCCGAACAGATCCAGGCGCGGATCCGCGAACTCGGCGCTCAGATCGACCAGGATTACCCGGATGGCCCGGTCTACCTCATCGCCATACTCAAGGGCGCCTGCTTCTTCCTCGCCGACCTGGCCCGCGCCATGACGCGCTCAGTGCGGATCGACTTCATCGGCATCTCCAGTTACGGAAAGGGCAAGACCAGCTCGGGCGAGGTGAAGCTGACCAAGGACCTCGACACCTCGATCGAGGGCGCCGATGTGCTGGTGGTGGAGGATATCGTCGATAGCGGCGTCACCCTCAACTACCTCATGCACGTGCTCCGGCAGCGGCGCCCGCACTCGCTGCGCATCGCCGCGCTGCTGGACAAGCCCAGCCGCCGCCAGCGTCAGGTGGACGTGGCTTACGTGGGCTTCCAGATCCCGGATGAGTTCGTCATCGGCTACGGCCTGGACTACGCCGAGAACTACCGCAACCTGAGCGACATCTGCGTATTGGAAGAGCCGAAAGCAAGCTGAAGGCGGTCGGCTATAATGATCCCGATGCGTGGCGGGAGCGTCTGCGCGTGCCTGTGGCTGGCCGCGACCCTGTTCGCACAGCAGCCTGAAAGCGCACAGTTGGCAAGCATCATCGGAAAAATGCGGGACAACCTCGCCAAGATTCCGAATTACACCTGTACCCAGTCCATCGAACGCCGGCACCCCGGCGACGACTGCCCGGCGTGCGAGTACAGGGACCGGCTGCGCCTGGAGGTGGCGGTCTTCGACGCCAGGGAGCACTTCGCCTGGCCGGGCGCGGGCGGGTTCGAGGACCGGGACATCATGGAACTGACCGGAGGCGGCGCGGTCATCCTCAGTGACTTCGCGGGCCTTGCGACGGGAATTTTTGTCAGGGACCGGGCGGACTACGCCTTCAGCGGAGAGACCACCGTCGGCGGCCGGCGGGCGTTGCGCTATGCCTACAAGGTCGCCGCCCAAGACAGCGGATTTCGCGTCCGGATGAACCAAACCGAGGGTGTCGTTGGATACGCCGGCTCCTTCTGGGCCGACGGCGAAACCCTCGACCTGCTGAAGCTGGAGGCGCAGGTCGCCGAGATCCCCGCCCAACTCGATCTGCGCCAAGCGAACATCGTGGTTGAGTACCACCGGGTGCGCATCGGCGGCTCCGATTTTCTGCTGCCGCGGACCAGCAACTCGCTGGTCGTTCCCCGCCGCGGATTCCAGACCAGGAATCGGACCGTCTACAGCGCCTGCCACCAATATGTAAGTGAATCGACCATCCGCTACGGCGAAAGCGGCGAAGGCGCTGCGGCCCCCCCGCGCGCGCCCGGGCGCATCGCGGAGGCGAGTGCGCCGCCCGGGCTCGCTGTCGACACCGTGCTGGCCAATTCCGTGGACCTCAGCCAGTGCGCCGTCGGCGACGCGGTGACGCTGGTCGTCGCAAGCTCCGCCCACAGCGGCGGCTTCCGCGTTCCCAAAGGCGCTCTCTTGCGCGGGCGCATCACCAGGTTCGTGGAGCGCACGGAGCCGAAGCCGCTCACGGTGCTCGGGCTGCGCGTCTCCACACTCGAGATCGGGGGTCAGCGCATGGTGTTCCAGGGGCGGCTGCGGGATGCGTGGGGAATCGCCGGCGGCCCCCGCCAGCTCAAGTTCCCCTTCGTTGTGGATAGAGCCGACGCTCTCATCTACATCGACCCCGGCCATCCCCAGGTGCCTAAGAACTATCACTTCTTGTGGATCACGCCGCCTCGGGAGAAGCAGTGATTTCTCTGGAATCCAAGAATCAGTGCGCCTTGTTCGAGCACGCCCTGGAATTCGCCGGGCGTCAGATCGGCAGCCTTGTCGAACGCTACCCGGACTTCTACCCGATGTACACGAACGGGGGCCGCTGGAAGCACGATCTGCCCGCCTGGACACACTGGTGCGACGGCTTTCTGCCCGGAATCATGTGGATCCTCTGCGCTCGCCAGGCTCCCGGCAGCGAGCGCGCCGTCTGGTGGCGCGAGCGGGCCATCCGCTATTCCCGGCCGCTCGAACCGCGCCAGTTCGACCGCGACGTCCACGACCTTGGCTTCATCTTCATGTCCACGTACTACCGCTGGCTCCAGCTCAGCGGGGATCCGGCCCTGAAGAACGTGCTCATCCAGGCCGGCCGCACCATGGGCCAGCGCTTCAAGGAGAAGGGCGAGTACCTGCGGTCATTCGTCTCCGGCGACTCGCTGTTCATCGACATCATGATGAACGTCGGCATCGTCTTCTACGCCGCCCGAGAGACCCGCGACGAGCAACTGCGCGACCTCGCGATGCGGCACTGTCTGACCACGCGGCGCGTGCTGGTGCGCGGCGACGGGTCCACCGCGCACGAGGGCCTGTTCGACGTCGAAACCGGCGAGTTTCTCAAGCAGAGCACGCACCAGGGTTTTCGCGGCGATTCCTGCTGGTCGCGCGGGCTGGCCTGGTCGCTATATGGGTTCGGCACCGCTTATGGCTACAGCGGCGACCCTCGCTTCCTTTGGACCGCCGAGGCTTGCGCCGATTTCTACCTCGCGCATACGCCCGCCGGCGGAGTGCCGCCCTGGGACTACGACGCGCCGCCGGAGAGCCGTGCGCTCCCTGACACCTCGGCCGCCGCGATTGCCGCGTCCGGCCTGCTTCAGCTCTCGAAACTTTCCGCCGACCCCATCAAGGGCCGGCTTTATGACGCGGCTGCCCGCCGCGTTCTTGAGACTCTCTGTACCAATCATCTGGCAGAATCCGATCCTGCCTGGGAAGGCATTCTCAAAGGCGGGGTGTATCATATTCACAAGCAACTGGGCGTGAACGAGTCGGTGATGTGGGGAGAGTACTTCTTCGTGGAAGCGCTCGATCGCGTCCTGGAAGGGAGTTCCGCTCCCTGACGGTCGCGGCTCCGATCCGCGCGCGTCGGCAAGCGGTGTGGCTAGGAGGCTGGCATGGCATTCAAGATTCTGTGCGGCGCCTTCCCGGAAGGCACCACGATCCCGAAACTTCATACCTGTGAGGGCGCGGACCTCTCGCCCGCGCTCGAGTGGAGCGGCGAGCCGCCCGATACCAAGAGTTTCGTCCTCGTCATGGACGACCCGGACGCCCCCGCGGGCACTTGGAACCACTGGCTTCTCTGGGATATCCCACGCTCGGTGCATTCGCTGGCGCAGGGGTTCAAGCCCGGGCGGGTGGGCGAAAGCGGGACCAACGATTTAGGCAAAACCGGGTACGGCGGACCCGCGCCACCCAAGGGTCATGGCCCCCACCGCTACTACTTCAGGCTCTTGGCGGTCGATACGGAGACGCTGGGTCTGCGGGTTGGGGCCAAGCGCGCAGACCTGGACTGCGCGCTGGAGACTCACGTGCTCGACCAGGCCCTGTACATGGGCCGCTACGAGCGAAAGTGGGGGCGTTGAGGCGGATCAGTCTCCGGCTTGTCCGGCCGCGATAAGCACACCGCCGGGACAAGGCGGAGCCTTATCCTACCGCAGTACGTGGCGCGAAGCCGATCCGTTCCGGGCTGCTACAATAGCTGTCGCTATGAGACTTCTGGTGGTGATGGCGGCGGTGTGCGCCGCGCTCGTGGGGCAGGATTTCGCGGATGTGCACGTCGAGAAGGTTGGCGTGGGGTACAAGTTCACGGAAGGGCCGGTGTGGTCGCGGGAGGGCTTCCTGCTGTTCAGCGACATTCCGAACAACAAGATCCTGAAGTACGCGCCGGGCAAGGCGCCGGAGGTGTTCCGGGAGCATAGCAACGGTGCGAACGGGAACGCGTTCGATGCGCAGGGGCGGCTATACAGTTGCGAGAGTGTGACGCGGCGGATCACGCGCACGGACAAGAAGGGCAACCTCGAGGTGCTGGCGGATAAGTGGGAGGGCGAGCGGCTCAACGCTCCGAACGACATCGTGGTGCGCAAAGACGGGCAGGTGTACTTCACCGACCCGGCGTTCGGCAGGGAAATGGACACGCGCGAGCTGGACTTCTTCGGCGTCTACCACATCACCCCGAAAGGCCAACTGGAGCCGATCGCGAAGCCGAAGGGCCGGCCGAACGGCGTAGCGCTTTCGCCCGACGGCAAGATTCTTTATGTGAATAACACCGACGAGCGGAACGTGCGCGCCTACGATCTGGACCGCGGCGGGAAGGCGACGAACGAGCGGGTCCTGATTTCCGGGATCGAGGGTGCGCCGGACGGGATGAAGGTGGACGAAAAGGGGAACCTGTACGTCGCGGCCAAGGCGCTGGTGGCGTATTCGCCGGAGGGGAAGCTGCTGGGGAAGATCGAGCTTGCCGAGACGCCCTCGAATTGCGCGTTCGGGGACGCGGACTTCGAGACGCTGTACGTCACGGCGCGGACATCCGTCTACAGGGTGCGGTTGAACGTCAAAGGGTCAACCCAATACTGACGTCATGAATACCAGCGGCGATTACCTGGAATTCGCGAGTCTCAAAGAATTGCTGGGACGGTACATCGCGAGCCCGCTCGGGCAGGCGGAGCTCGACCACATCGAGCCGCTCGACGATCGCGCGCGGGTCGAGCAGATGCTGAGGGAAGCGGCGGAGGCCAAGGAGTACCTGGACACGGCGGCGCGGCCGCAGCCGGCGTCGCGGGGCGCGGCGGTGCGGATCCGCTTCGGCGAGCTGGCGGACACGACGGAATCGGTGCGGAAGCTGCGGATCGAAGGGGCGTCGCTGGAGGCCAAGGAGATTCTCGAGCTCACCGGGCTGCTGGACCGCGCCAGCGACATCCGGTCGGTGCTGCTGGCGGTGGCGCAGCGGTTCCCCAAGCTGGGGGCGCGGGCCGCGGCGATGGGCGAGTTCCGGTCGCTGCTGCGGGACCTGGTGGGGAAGATCCTGCCCGACGGTACGGTGGCCGACCACGCCAGCGTGCTGCTGGGGCGGCTGCGGCGCGACATCGAGAGGCAGAAGCTGGAGATTCAGAACTCGCTGGAGCGGTTCCTGCGCGCGCACCGCGAGGAGGGCGTGCTGCAAGAGGAATTCGTGACCATCCGCAACGAGCGCTTCGTGGTGCCGGTGATCGCGGGGCAGCGGCGCAAGATCGACGGGGTGATCCACGGGGCGAGTGGTACGGGGCACACGCTGTTCGTCGAGCCGCTCGAGACCATCGAGCTGAACAACGAGCTGGTGCGGCTGGCCGAAGAAGAGATGCGGGAGGTGCACCGCATCCTGCTCGAGTACACCCAGCGGTTGCGGGAGTACGCCGATGCGATCAGCCGGACGATCGGAATCCTCGGCGAACTGGAAATGCTGTTTGCCAAGGCCGAGTTTGCGCTGGCCTTCGGCTGCACGATTCCGCGGTTCAGCAACGGGGAGGCGCGGCGGCTGGCACTGCGGGACGCCCGGCATCCGCTGCTGGAAGACGTGCTGCGGCGGCAGCGGAAGCAGGTGGTGCCGGTGTCGCTCGAGCTGGAGGGGAGCACGCGGACGCTGCTGATCAGCGGGCCGAACAGCGGCGGCAAGACGGTGACGCTGAAAACCGTGGGGCTGCTGGCGCTGATGGCGCAGGCGGGGCTGCCAGTGCCCTGCGCGGAGGCGGAGTTCCCGTTCTTCGACCAGGTGCTGGCGGACATGGGCGACCAGCAGTCGATCCAGGAGAGCCTGAGCACGTTCTCGGCGCACATGTCGCGGGTGCGGGACATCGTGACCGAGGTGACGCCGGATTCCCTGATCCTGCTGGATGAGCTGGGCCGGGCGACGGACCCGGAGGAAGGCGGCGCGCTGGGCGTGGCGATCCTGGACCGCTGCCGGGCATCGGGGGCGTTCTCTCTGGCGTCGACGCACCTGCTGGCGCTGAAGATTTACGGCGCCAACACCCAGGGCGTGCTGAACGGCTCGATGGGTTTCAACGAGGAGACGCTGGAGCCGACCTACGTACTGCGGCTGGGGGCGCCGGGCAAGTCGGCGGGCATCGACATCGCCCGGCGGCTGGGGCTGCCACAGGCGTTGCTCGAGAGGGCGCGGGCCGCGCTGAGCACGCGGGAGCAGGATCTGGCGCGGTTCCTGAGCGAGTTGGACCGGAGGCTGAAGGATGTGGCGCAGCTTCAGGAGGGGCTGGAGCGGGAGCGCGAGCGGCTGGTGGCGCGCGAGAAGGCGGTGGCCGAGGAGTGGGCGAAGAAGGAATCCGCCAAGATCAAGGAACTCGAGCGGCAGTGCAAGCTGGTGCTGGAACGGTTCGAGGAGCAGGCCCAGGAGACGCTCGGGAAGATCGCTTCCGGCGGCGGCGAGAAGAAGGCGGCGGTCCAGGCGCAGCGCAGCGTGGCGAAGGTGAAGCGGGAGCTGCGCGAGGAGATGGAGTCGGCGGTGCTTTCGACCAGAGCCGACGCCCTCGAACCGCTGAAGATCGTCGAAGGGGCGCGGGTGCGATTGAAGGGCGTGCGGGAGCCGGCGCGAGTGCGGCGGCTGATCGGCGCGGACCGCCTCGAGGTGGAGGCCGGGTTCCTGAAAATGCAGGTGTCGCGGGACGAGGTCCTGGAGGTATTGCCCGGGCCGGGCGAGGGCGCGAAACTGCCGCAGAACGTCTCCTTCAAGCCGGCGGGGCCGGATGTGTACGTGAGCATGCAGGAGATCAACGTGATCGGGGAGCGCGCGGAAGCGGCGCGGGAGCGGGTGGACAAGTTCCTGGACAGCGCGTTGCTGGCCTCCGTCAACCGCGTGCGCATCGTGCACGGGCACGGCATGGGCATCCTGAAGCGGGTCATCGCCGAGCTGCTGGCCGCGCACCCCAGCGTCGAGAAGTTCTACCCGGCGCCGCAAAGCGAGGGGGGCGCGGGGGCGACGATCGCGGAGCTGAAGGAGTAGAGGGGGCGGTCGAAAAAACAAAAGGAAATCCGCGGCCCGGTGTTGTACTGTGTGAAGGCTGTGAGTGAAACGGCACAGATCGACACCAGGCTCGAAGACGCCGAGTTGGTGGAGAGTTTCAGGCGCGGGCGGATGGCCGCCTACGAGGAACTCTTCGAACGCTACCCCAACTTCCGCAGTTCGGATCCGCCGTTGACTTTTTTTCGCCTGCTCGGCAGGCAGGTTTCACATAAAGCAAGACAGCCTTCGTTTGTTTTCATCGTTGCTCAGCAGCGGGTCGGCGAAAGC
>Ga0187878_1003192_pt1 | contig 13779 bp, 15 predicted proteins | sample June2016WEW_17_1_FD_132979 | JGI IMG/M metagenome (GOLD analysis project Ga0187878, IMG submission 132979) | Peatland microbial communities from SPRUCE experiment site at the Marcell Experimental Forest, Minnesota, USA - June2016WEW_17_150 | ecosystem: Environmental > Terrestrial > Soil >...
AACCGAACCGGGAACACCGGCAGACAGATGCCCGAACTGGCTCTTATCCGGTATAAAATTTCCTTTGTTATCGAGGAACATATCCTTATAGGCAGCTGATGGTGCCTTTTCCCTGAAATCTATCGAAGTGATTGTATCCTTCGTCCTGATGAGCATGAATCCCCCGCCCCCGATATTTCCTGCCTGCGGATATGTAACGGCGAGTACAAATCCTACTGCGACCGCGGCATCTACCGCATTCCCGCCTTTTTTGAGTATTTCCAATCCCACCCTTGAAGCATACTTACCGGCAGAGACGACCATACCGCTGTTACCGCTGACATCGGAACCGTAATTAATATAATTTACCCGTCTGGGATCGCGGAGAGGATTATTGAAATATGAAGCGTAATATAGGAATACTATCAGAAGCCCTAAAACAACATAGACACCTAGATTTCTTCTGATCATTTAGAATATTCTAAGCTTGATTCCTTTATCTTTTATTTCTTTGATCAGCTTGTCGATGCTTATTACTGTTTTGTTCAGGTTATTGTAAAGCTCATCATCGGTCATAAGCTTTCCCACTGTCGAACTCGTATCCGTTACATACTGGTTCAGGTTCACAGTCAATGAATCGAGGCGTTTTGTAAGCACTTTGATGTCACCCAGTGTTTCCTTCAGCTCAGGCTTAGTATCCGTTAATGTAATATCCATATTCTCTGCAAGTAAATTTAACTCCGAGGTAAGCTGCTTAAGATTAGAGCGGTTCTCATCTATCATCGAGTTGAGATTCCTTGAGGCAGAGTTGAAATTACTTGCAGTACCTCTGATATTTGCTTTCAGATTCTCGTCACCGGCAATGTCATTTACGTTTTCAATCACCTCATGCAGGTCTCCTATGGTATGATTTAGTTTCTCGCTGAATTCTTTTATATCATCGCTGATGGTATTCATCGAAGAGATGAGAGTCACGATATCTGTCGATTTAATTCCTGCCAGGGGTTTTGTAATATCTGCTGTTTCCAGGCTTTTACCCGGTTTGACCAGTATTTGTTTACCACTCATCAATTCTATCATAGCCACAGAAATTGAGTAATCTTTTTTTAGTATCACATCTTTAGCAAGATTGAATGATACTTTGACCGAGTCGCCCTCAAGCTCGATGCTGCTGACCTTTCCCTTATTGACTCCGTTAACGCCAACCGGATCACCTACTTTCAGCCCGTTTACATCCGGAAAGTATACCACAAGGTCATTGGTTTGAATTCCAATCTTGTAATCTTTGAGGAATGAAACTCCGTATAATAAAATTATAATCGAAACAACCACAGTAATCCCTACTCTTAAATAATATTTCTTATCACGGTCCATATAATTGTATAAAAACTTTTATTTGTAAATATCGAGTATTTTATATTTGATCAATCCTGCAGGCACGTTCAGCTCTATATGGTCATTAATTTTCTTCCCGAGCAGAAGTTTTCCTAAAGGAGAAGTAACCGATATTTTGTCAAGATCAAGGTCCGCTTCTTCAGGCGAAACAAGCTTATAGGTAAATTCCTCCTTTGTTCCAAGGTCTAAGAGTTTTACATTGTGAAGAATATAGATCTTGTCATCCGGCATATCGCTCGCTGAAATGATCTTCACCCGCGCAAGCATTTCCACATACCTATGTATCTTCATCTCCAGATGCTCCTGCTCGAGCTTCGCGGCATCATATTCCGAATTCTCGCTAAGGTCTCCGTGTGAGCGTGCTTCGGCTATCTTTTCGGCTACAATCTTTCTGCCGTTCACTTTCAGGTCGTTAAGCTCGGTCTCAAGTTCGTGCAGCCTTTCTTTGGTCAGGTATACATACCCGGTTTTAGAATCCATTAGTTCTCCTGATTTTTTTTAACAAATAATAAATGACCCAGTTTATCACGTTTGGTTAATAAATATTTCTCGTTTATCGAATTAGAAGGCACCTCTATCGGAAGGCGTTTCACTATCTCAAGCCCGTAACCCTGCAATCCCACAACCTTTTTGGGATTATTTGTGAGTAAAAGCATCTTCCTCACGCCTAGGCTCCTGAGTATCTGCGCTCCAATTCCGTAATCCCGCAGGTCTGCTTTAAAGCCGAGTATTTCATTGGCTTCCACTGTATCCTTGCCTTCATCCTGCAGTTTATAGGCTTTAAGCTTATTAGCCAGCCCGATACCGCGTCCTTCCTGTCTCATATAAAGCAATACCCCGTTCCCTTCGTTTTCGATGATTTCCAGTGATTTCAAAAACTGGTCCTGGCAGTCGCAGCGGAGAGAGCCTAACAGGTCGCCTGTCAAGCATTCAGAGTGCACCCGAACAATGATAGGTTTCTCAGGATCAATATCACCCTTAACAAGTGCGAAATGTTCCTTGTTATCCAGCAGGCTCCTGAACAGGTGTAAACGGAATTCGCCGTGCTTCGTAGGAAGAAAAACATCAACTATCTTTTCTATAAGATTTTCTCTTTGCAGCCTGTAGTCTATCAGGTCCTGAATAGTGATGAGCTTCAGGTTATTTTTCTTAGCAATTTCAATCAGTTCAGGCAGACGCGCCATCTCACCTTCTTTATTAATAATTTCACACAGAACACCCCCAGGATAGAGCCCCGCCATAATTGCAAGGTCAACAGTTGCTTCCGTATGTCCTGCCCGCCTTAAAACCCCGCCTTTTACCGCTTTCAACGGGAAAACGTGACCCGGTCTGCCGAGATCATCGGGATGTGTATTTTTATTCAATAATGCCTTGATGGTTTTATTCCTGTCCGATGCCGATATACCGGTTGTGGTACCGAATCTGTAATCCACGCTGATCGTAAATGCAGTCTCGTGCAACGCGGTATTGACGCTTGTCATCATACCGAGCTTAAGCTCATTCAATCTTTCTTCTTCCATAGGCACGCATATCAGCCCGCCCGCATTCTTTATCAGGAAATTTACAAGCTGCTGGGAACACTTTTCCGCAGCGAATATCATATCGCCTTCATTCTCACGGTCTTCATCATCTACAACAATGACGACCTTGCCTTTTTTGAAATCCTGAATTGCAGAATCTATCGTACTAAATTTGAATTTTTCACTCATATCAATATAAATAAATATGGTGGCTCTCGTGTGCCACCACACGCAGGAAATTCAACCTGCAATAAAAAATTTTAATTCTTTTCTTCGGGTGTTAAACCTATGATCGTAGCTATAGCGCTGCGTTCAATTTTTATCTTAGTATTATCTGCTATCTTCATAAGAACAGTTTTATCTTCCAATCCTTCAACCGTACCATGTATACCGCCTGATGTAACTACCCTGTCCCCTTTCTTTATCGATTCCAAAAGCTTCTGTTTTTCTTTCTGTCTCCTCTGCTGGGGCCTTAAGATCAGGAAATAAAATACGGCTATTATTAATACAAACGGAAGCAGTGAACCAATGATTCCCGCTGTACCGTCACTCTGCTGCAGCAAAAAAATTAATTTTATCAAGTAGTTTTAACCTTTCTTATGTTTATTAAATAATATTATAATATATCTAAATCCTTTAATTATTCATTTCATACTCATTCTTTACTACCTATTCAACCTCTGCCCTCTGAATTATATTTCTGAAGGAAAGAACTCTTGAATTCCAAAAACCGGTTCTCCAGTACCGCTGTCCGGGCATCTTCCATAAGCTTTGTGTAAAACCGCAGGTTATGGATAGTAGCAAGCTGGGCTCCCAATATCTCATCACTCATGAACAGGTGCCTCAGGTACGCAACCGAGAAATTCTTCGAAGTATAGCTATCGGTTTCAGTATCAGGTGATTCAAAGTTAAGCTTATTTTCAAGATTTTTCAATCTCAATTTACCATTCGTGGTAAATAACGTCGCATTCCGGGCATTTCTTGTAGGCATCACACAATCGAACATATCCACTCCTCTTTCAATCGCATTCAGCAGGTCTTCGGGAGTACCCACTCCCATCAGGTAGCGTGGCTTTTCCTCGAGCATGAGACCTGTTGTGTATTCAACTACATCATACATCTCACCATTCTCTTCACCTACCGCCAGACCTCCGATTGCATAACCGTCAAAATCAAGCTCAATTATATCCTCAACCGATTGTTTCCTCAGGTCTTTATATATCGAACCCTGTATTATTCCGAATAAAAACTGCGGAAAACCATACAGCGTTTCCGTTCTATCAAATTCAGTTTTGCTCTTCTTCGCCCAGTTCGTTGTAAGCTTTACAGACTCTTTCACTTTTTCAAATTCAGCAGGATTTTCGAGGCACTCATCGAGAACCATCATAATATCGGAACCTATGGCTCTCTGGATATTAATCACTTTTTCGGGAGTAAAGTTATGCGTGCTTCCATCAATATGCGATCTAAACTCAACTCCATCATCATAAACCTTCCTTAACCCCGATAAACTGAACACCTGGAACCCCCCGCTATCAGTGAGAATAGGTTTTTCCCAGCCCATGAAGTTATGCAGTCCTTTCGCTTTATGAAGCACTTCTTCTCCCGGTCTGAGGTAAAGATGGTAGGTGTTACCGAGTACTATCTTGACCCCTATCTCATCAAGCTCTCTGGGTTCGATGGCTTTAACGGTTGCCTGTGTACCTACGGGCATAAAAATAGGAGTTTGGAAAGTCCCGTGAGCGGTATTGACCTCACAAACTCTTGCCTTTGAATCTTTATCTTTTGAAAGAACCTTAAAGAACATGTTTTATCCGTTCTTTATGACAAAAATAGCTAATAATCATAAGATAAGCAATTTAGAAGAAAAGTGGTGAATTTTCATTACTGCACATCACATGTCATTCCGGTTGGAATCGAACGGATTTATGAATCCATATTGTTTTTCCTAAACAAATTCCACTTCTTCGATAGATAATGCTTTATTATCAAAACCATAATCACAGCTCCAGCGGAGTCCGAAAGCCAGTCGAAGAAATCACAATCCCGGTTCGGTACAAAATACTGGTGGAACTCATCTGATGCTCCATATAATGATGAAAAAAGAACCGTTATCAACAAAGCATGTTTTACCAGAGCCGGGAATTTATTCTGATGGATTATAGAAATGTAACACAGTGCTGCCAGTAAACCGTAAATCCCTATATGAACAAGTTTATCTGCATTAACTATCGGAACGACAGGATAAACATCTGCTGGAAAACTGGATTCAGTAAAGATGGCTGCCAGCCAAAAAATAAAGAGGAAATGATATTTGAAAAACTTCATGAAAGGATATATGTGACTGCCTTAGGTATTAAACTCATAATGTCCTGGGGTGAAGCGGATTGTTTGTTGCCCGATTTCTGAGCATACATATCTGCGCAAAGACCGTGCAGATAATTCCCGCACACAAGAGCAGCATAAGCATCTTTGGTTTGAGAAAAAATGGAAGTGATAATTCCGGACAGCAGGTCGCCTGAACCCGCTACGGCAAGGGTCTCGTTGCCAGATGAATTGATATATACCTCACCGTTAGTGAGGCAGCTGAACGTTGTTTCGGATTTCAATGCAATGTTCACATTGAATTCATCGGCAAAATGACGAACAAGGTCATATCGCATGGACCTGATCGCTTTTATCTCCACGTTTGTCAATCGGGAAAACTCACCCAGGTGAGGCGTAAGGATTATTTGATTTTTAAATTTTCTGTTCTTCAGCACTGATATATCGTTTGCAAGCAGGGTAAGCCCGTCCGCATCTAATACCATATTCTTGCTGCAATTCCGGATAACATCCAGTACAAATCCTCCGGTGTCCGCGTTAGTCGAAATGCCGGGACCCAGAAGCACGGTATCAGCCCAGTCAACTCTTTTCTTCAACTTATCCCACTGTCCGCTCTTGATGGTTCCCTCATCGGTTTCTTCAAGCTCCACGGTCATAACTTCATACAGCTTTCTGTTGAATACATTGCTGATACCTTTGGGTATGGCGGCAACTACCCCGCCTGCACCGGACCTGAGAGCTGAGGTCGCGCTCATCGCAACTGCCCCCGAAAGTCCCCTCGAACCGCCGATAATAAGTACCTTACCGTTAACATATTTGTAAGAGGACTTTTTTCGTCTCGGGAAGAGCTCCTTTACGTCGGGTAATTCTACATAATGTTTCTTGAACGAGTTATGTTCATCTAAGAAATTATCCGTTACACCTATCGGCACAATCACGAGCCTGCCTGAGTTCTCCTTACCTTCATCGAAAAGAAGCTCTGATTTGCAGGTCCCCATAGAAATAGTCATATCGGCTTTTACAACAGGGTTTAAATCCGGTTCACCCGTTATGCCGGATGGTACATCGACCGAAATAATTTTTATATCAGGATGTTTCGCCTTCATCCTGTTCAACGACTCTATAACGGACGAAAATTTCTCGTCAAGTTTCCCCTTAATGCCGGTTCCTAAAATTGCATCTATAATGATAAGCTTGCTTTTTCTGTTCAGCCTTGAAACGAACGATACGAAATTCGGATATTCAACGAACTTAAGCATGTTATCATTTTCCGATATGAGCCTGTTCAGTATATCATAATTTATCAATGCATCCCCCTTTAGCGATGAAGGGTCCGCAAGAAGAACAACTTTCACAGGAATATTATTTACAACAAAGTGCCTTGCCAGCGTAAAACCGTCACCTGCATTGTTTCCTTTTCCGCAAATGACATAAATTTCATAATCCGCTATACCGGGAAACCCCGTCATTAATACTCTGGCAAAATTCTTTCCCGCATTTTCCATAAGGACGATCGACGGAACTTTCTCCGTTTCGATTATCTGTTTCTCAAGCTGCCTTATTTCATCGAATGTAAATACCGATTTCATTTCATCTTAAAAAAAATTTTCTTTTTTTCAGTTCTTTTATTATAGGAACCATTTCCCCCCTTTACGAAAGGGGGGTTCTAACCAGTGGTTATAGGTAAAACCTTACTCCCCCATTATCTTCTTCATCTGCTTAATTGCACCCGCTGCATCACCTGTTCCGAAAATTGAATTCCCGCACACAAAAATATTCACTCCCGCATCTTTGACTGTCTTCATATTATCCAGACCGATACCTCCATCCATTTCAATGTATATATCCTTACCGAGTGTTTTAATTTTATTCCTGAGCTTTTTAGATTTATTCAGGGAATTCTTGATGAACTTCTGCCCGCCGAAACCGGGGTTAACGGACATTATTAAAATAAGATCTGCATCACCCAAAATATCATCAAGTACATCTATAGTGGTAGCGGGATTAATCACAACACCCGCTTTGCATCCTGCATCCTTTATCTGGTTCACAAGGCGGTCGAGGTGGACCGAAGTTTCGTAATGCACTGAGATCCAGTCTGCACCGGCTTTGGCAAAATCCTTGATGTATCGTTCGGGCTGGGTTATCATCAGGTGAACGTCCAGCTGCAGGTCCGTAATTTTATTGACATCTTGCACCATCTTTGGTCCGAACGTAATGTTAGGTACAAAATGTCCGTCCATCACATCCAGATGTATAATATCGGCACCTGCAGTTTCTACTGTAGTAATTTCTTCGGCGAGTTTTGTGAAATCAGCAGATAGTATCGAAGGGGCGAGAAGACAATTCATCTTATAATTATATTAATTAAATATTATTATCCTGTTGTAAATATTCAGAACTATATTTAACGAAGGAACGGTTTTCAGAATTTCGTACCGTCATCGCTTTTATCGTTGTCTTTGTCTTTGGGCTTATCTGTTTTTTTCTTATCATCCTTCTTGATATCAGTTTTCTTATCATCCTTCTTCGGCTCGTCTTTTTTCGGCTCGTCTTTTTTCTTTACTTCCTCTTTTTTATCTTTGTCCTGTTCCTTCGCCTTCTCTACATCTTTCTTAGTTTCTTCATCCGATTTCACTTCTTCCATGCTGTTCATTTCCTGTTCGGTCTCGATCTTCTTTTTCTCTACCCTGTTTACAAAAAGGTCTATCCTTGTATTTTCCGATGCCAGGGAATTGGCTTTCGGGTACTGGTCTATGACGGCGTTGACGGCAACAGTCGTGCTCGGCTGAAAGTTTATCTTGCCAATGGATAGCTTGTTCTGGAGAATTAATTTCTTTGCTTCTTCTACATTCTTACCAATCAGATCGGGAACTCTGAGGTCACCCGCTTCTACTCCCGCTGAGACCACCACGCCGATCCTTGCGCCCTTTTTAACTTTCGCTCCCACCGTTTCTATCTGCGTCATTATAATACCCGCAGGATACTGGACTGAAGGTTTATTGCCGACCTCCTGTAGCTCAAGATTCCGTTGTGCAAGTATGAATTTCGATTCCCTCACGGTCCTGCCCACAAGGTTGGGTACATCATATAATTGTTCCCCTCCGCTCACCACCAAATAGATCCTCCGTCCGTCCTTCACCATCTGCTGTGCAGTGGGATTCTGGTCAAGGACTGTCCCGAGGGGCTTGGAGACATCATACCTTATGTCACCCTGGACGCCCTCAAGATCAGCTTCATCCAGCACCTTATTGGCATCACCGAATGATAATCCCACTACCGACGGTACCTTTACGAGCGTATTGTGCCCTACATACCACGGCATTAAGAGGGAATTAAAAATAAATATACATCCGATGAAGATTATTCCGGCAATTATGGCTTTTTTCCACCAAATCATAAACTAATATACTATTTTATGTTTAAAAATAAACGAATGAAATGGTGATGATTTTTTTTCGGATCTTATGAAATGATCTGAAAATTACTTCAATGTTTTAAAGACCTGCAAAAAAAGGCGTTAAAAAACTGTTGCGAAGCAGCGTAAAAAAGAAAATCTGTTTGAATCCCGCTTAAGGCGGGATGAGTTATTTTCTTTTAGCTGCTGAGCGAACAGTTTTAGCCTTTTTTTGCCAGTCTTGACTTTTTTGGTTCTTTTTGTGTCAAGACAAAAAGAACATCTATATGGGTCTAAATCGAGATACGAAAGTTTAAAAGAACTATTTTTTTAATGTGTCAAATATTTGATTAAATGAGATCCACAAACCGCGAATATATTATTCAGATATCTCTGGATCACAGATAATTTTATCAGAGAAGCTCTAAAACCTAATTACGTTAAATTATCCAGCTTTGCGCTTATTTCATCGAGCATACTTCCGATATCAAGGCTCTTGGGTAGATTGGAGGTATTATCGTTGATGCTCTCAAGCAGTGACTTTATCTCACTCAATTCCAAAGTAATTTGTTTCATTGTCCTGTTCAGCTCAATGATGGAATCTTCTGCGGTCATATTATTCCCTTTTTAATTTTTGATTTATTGATCTCAATTTAATACAAGAAAACCAATAATGGTAGAGCATAAAAATATATTTCTGACTTCGTAAGTTTTTCAAATAAACGAAAGGAGGGTTTAAATAACAACACCCCGTCATAGACGGGGTGCTTGGGGGAATAATGAGTACAGCACAGGAGACTCTTATAGTCTAGTACTTACTTCAAAACTTGACACATTAATCTTTAGGAGGCGGACCGTCACCGGGTTTCTGTTTGTCCATAGGCGGCCTCATATTTTCCATAGGCGGTCCCATATGCTTCCCGCCCGGGTTCATTCCCATCGTCTTTATTACGTCCTTCATTATCTTATCGAATTTTTGCTTCTGGTTATCATCGCATAAAGCCCGTATCTTTTGAAAGTGATAGAATGTAGCAAGTTCTATTTGCTTTTGCTCATCACCGATTGCCTGTACAAGGGCGCTGACCTTTGGTGAATCTGTCGGAGTCACGGCTATCAGGTCGAACAGTTTGTCCTTTAACGAGTGGATCGAATCCTGGATAGCAGTCATCGTTTTCATATGCTCTTCGCGAAGCTTCACTGCATCTCCCTTCTGCTTTTCGGTGAAGTTAAGCTGACCCATAAGAAAATCCCTGGGACCTTGCATATGACCATTCATCTGCCCACTCATCTGCTGACGAAGGAATTGAGGATGCATTCCCGGAGATCTGCGGAACCACAAGAACGCAAGTGTAGCGAAATTCAATACGAGTAATCCGATAATTACTACTGTTAATATTTTTGGTTTTTGAAAGAAATCCATGTTATTGTTAATTAATTAATAAATATAAGTTGTGTTATTTAAACCGTATTCGTCGATAAACGTACTAATATCACTGCTCGTTGCAGATGTATCCTGACCCGTATCAGAACTTGTATAATTTATCAATGTAAAAATGTTCAGCATAGCCATCACAATAAATACCAGTGCTAATTTCCACACATAGCCGGTAGTAAATTTTTTCGGGGTGCTCTGCCTCTCCTTGATCTCTTCCATTATCCTTCCGAACAGGAACGGATTTGGCTCAGCACGTTTTATACCGCTGATACTGTTGAGTGTGTCACTAACTGATCTTTTTATTTTCTCTTCTTCCATGTTCAGTTATTTAGATGTCATTTAATAAAAAAACTTGCGGTCAATCCAGTTCTTTGTAATAATCTGCAAGTGAAATCCTCAAATTCTGCTTCGCGCGGAACATGAGTGATTCTACTGCAGATACGGAAATATTCATAACGTCAGCGGTCTCTTCATAGCTCAAGTCTTCTGTTTTGCACAACGTAAAAGCTATCTTCTGGCTCTGGGGTAATTTTGAGATTGCGTTAAACAGGATAGCAGAAAGCTCCTGATTCTCAACCGTCACACCGAGATGGATGAAATCAGGCGGGTCGGTTACTAGCTCCCCCTTTTCCCCGAACAGGCTCGTTATAAATGCGAACCTTTTCCTGCGTTTATTTCTTCTAATATGATCAAGGGCTTTGGAGATTGTAATTCTATATATCCACGTGGAAAGCTTCGATTTTCCCTTAAAGTGCTGTATTGATAAAAATATTTCTACAAAGACTTCCTGCGTAATATCTTCGGCATCCCTTGCATTACGCAGGATTCCAAGCGATGTGTTATACACTTTATCCTTATAGCTCTCAAAAAGTGAGACAAAAGCATCCTTATCTCCGTCAACGAGCCTGGCTATTAAAATTTCTTCTTCCAATACGGTTAATAATGTATGCACAATTGATTAGACGATATTACACAAATAAACTTGCGGTAAATATGGAAAAAGGGGTAGTTAGTCCTATATTGGAGACTTTGCTGATACGGAGGGGTCAAAAATTATATTTGTAATACGAGTGATTATTTATATTTTATTGAAGATTAAAATTGAAGATATGTTTATCCAATGGGGCGGATTAAGAAGATTTGAGAACATGATAATTTGTATATTTACTGTCGACGCAATAAATAAAATTTCTATTTACTAATTAATAATAATATAAATTAACATGAAATAACTAATATTAGCATCAATTGTTTTTTAAAATTCATAATTACAACCGATATTATGACACATAAGACTCTTCATTATTTAACAATTGTAACAGTACTAATTATTACCTTTCTTAACATTAGACATTGTTCCGGTCAAATTAAAACCACAGGTTTCATCATTTCCGCAAGCGGTGGTACCGCATCTCCAATTAACCCGGATTTTCGCGCCGGCTACTCAACAGGTTATCAGGTTCATATATCGGGAGGTTATGTATTAAATACAGGAATTGTAATAAGGGTTGCTTTAGAATATGATAGGTTTGGAAGCAAAATCAATGATTCCCCGAACAATAACCCTCTGAAATTATATTCTATAAAAGCAAATGGTATGATCGGTAATTTTTGTACCTGCAATCAGCTCCACACATTTCTATATGCAGGTGCCACTCTTATGTTTATAGATAACGGAAATGCAAATGGTCCGGAAACAAGTCCGGAAGCGGGATTAGATGCGGGTGTAGGGTTATACTATAAGTTTGGGAACCACTTTGCTTTATTTGGGGAATTGGAATACAATCTAAATTTTGGGTCAGGATACTTGAAAAGTTATATACCCTTGAGAATTGGGACTTTCTTATTTCTTTAATTATTAAATATCAAATAAATTAATCGAAACATGTTGAACTTAGTTAAAAATACATCATTATTTCTATTGATTATATTTTTGCAAATGAATGTGTTTTCTAAAGATTTGATGCATTTACCAAATGCAAGTTCTATAATATGGTGCATGGATGAACATGCGAAAATCACCCTTGAAGTCCTGGATGAATTAAGATTAACAGATCAGCAAGGAAATATTATTCCCTGGAATAATGAAAAACTAAAGCTAATAATTATCTGTGTTAATTTAAATACTGACCTTTTAGACAACGGTGTTGTAATACATAATTTCTTTAGCGGGATTAGATTAACTGAAGTGGTGCTTGAGTCATTCTACGGTTTTTACCCGTTTTATAAGAGTAAGAAATCGAATACGTTCATACCAATTATTGTCAGGCAAAGTCTTAATGACACTGAGTATGTTAATCAATATACCGGGGATACATCTTTTAACAGATATCCGGACCCTCTGCCAAACGATAATAAATCGGATTCAAAAGGCTTTCATTTTGATAACCTGTTTTCTTACGATAATGTCGTGTCGAAATGGGACTCAGTGAATTCATTTGTCAGTAGAATGGGTTCTCAATTTGAGAAAAGTACTGATAGTGATATAGAACCCTGGTTTTGTTTAATTGGATTAATTAGTCATGCAGTTGAAGATTTCTATTGCCACTCCAACTGGACCGTAATATGCGGTTATTATGGGACTCAAACACATTCTTTTGATACTGATTCCATTCCAACATGGGAAGAATTTTCAGATCCTGATTGGTTGTCATTGCATAGAAATTTTGATACCTCTGCTGTTTTAACTAAATTTAGAGAGTCTAATTATTATAGCGCACCGGTTGAATTTTATAAATATGATGACTCTGTTTTCATAAATGGAGGTCTTCAATCGGGAAACTGGAGAAATCACACATTTCCTCCAAATTCAAATAATTTACCCTGGGAACATAGGCACCCCGGGGCTCGTGATGATCATGATACCGCACGTATTAATCAATTATTCGGAAATCAGAAAGCTGCTGAGTTAGAGTATGAGATTTCGATGAGTTTAGCAAAAAAAGCTGCAGGGTATTGGATTAAAAAAATGTTATCACACGATATCCTTGGATGGTATAAATTAAATCTAATACATAAAAGACTTCAAAAGCAAATAGACATAGTTCAAGATGTGTTAGATGGATGTGAATATAGTATCAGAGATTCTTTTTGGAAGAAAATACGTAATCTCAAATTTTATTGATATTCTATTAAGGGATTGTAAAGAATTTTGTGCAAATGATTAACTAAAGGAATTATTCCTGTCGTGTCGTGTTCGCTGCGGCGGTTCCTCTCCCGACACCCCCCTTAACCTCCACCTCTGAACCACAGATTTGAAGGATTGGAATGATTACACAGATTAATCAGTGAAATCATTTTAATCTGCAGTTCTCCGAAGGAGTCCTGTGGACTGACTAAGTGCAAAAATTTTTACCCTATCAAAAAACCCCTGATTATCGCAGTTGTCATAAATTATTACCTTGAAATACGCAGATTATTATATTATCTTTGTATTGTGCATTTTTGAGAACACAGTTCTTTTAACAATCGTGTGAATTCGCTTTTTAAACATTACTAAGTAGTCACTACTTAAATGTCTTAAAAGTGGCGATTCTAAGCTTCCTGATTACTTGAGACTACTTCAAGTAGTAGGGGGGTACCTAGCACAAGACCACCCCGTCCCGACTTTACGTCGGGACACCCCTCCTTAACAAGGAGGGGACAAATATGGTTTTTTTACTGGGATTTCTCCCCTTTACGAAAGGGGAGAAACGGCGAAGCCGAGAGGGGTTCAAAAATGGATTCCT
>Ga0187878_1003195_pt1 | contig 13764 bp, 8 predicted proteins | sample June2016WEW_17_1_FD_132979 | JGI IMG/M metagenome (GOLD analysis project Ga0187878, IMG submission 132979) | Peatland microbial communities from SPRUCE experiment site at the Marcell Experimental Forest, Minnesota, USA - June2016WEW_17_150 | ecosystem: Environmental > Terrestrial > Soil >...
CAGGCACGCCTTGACAAGATCCACAGCAGCCCGATCCCCGCGGCGGAATTCGGCCGCATCCTCCAGGAGTTCTCGGAACCGGGTGGCTACTTTCGATCCGACAATTTCGTCTCGAATGAAACTTCATATCTGCACATTGTCGACAGGCTGAAAGAACTTGCCGCGGAGGGTGGAGCCTACATCGGCGTGGGTCCGGAGCAGAACTTCACCTATATCGCGAAGATACGGCCCCAGATTGCGTTTATCGTGGACATCCGGCGGCAGGCCGTGATTCAACATCTCATGTTCAAGGCGCTCTTCCACCTTGCAGCGACCCGGACTCAGTTTCTATCCCTTCTATTCAGCAAGCCTATATCCGGAGCGGCGCCGGGGCGGGATGCATCGGCTGAAGACCTGATAGAATATTTTTCTAAAGCCGCGACGGACGGTGCAGCCTTTGCCCGCAACCTGGTTCTCATTCGTAACACCATCACCCGCGATTTTCACGTTCCGCTGGACGCGAGAGATGGAGCGATGCTGCAGTATGTTTATTCTGCCTTTCGCGACGACAACCTAAATCTACAATATCGTACAGGCGGCCCCGGCGGGTATCGCGGGTATGGTGGATATGGGTACGGATCGTATGGTTCCTGGAGCACTTTCCCGACCCTGGCGGACCTGATGCTTGAACCGGATCTTCATGGGAAACTCGGCAATTTTCTTGCTGTCCGGAACGACTATGAATTTGTCCGCGCGCTCCAAGAGAGCAACCGCATCATCCCGGTGGTGGGAGATTTCGGCGGAACCAAAGCACTCGGCGCGGTAGCGAACTACCTCAGAAAAAACAGCTATACGGTAACGGCCTTTTACACTTCCAACGTGGAGCAGTATCTGTTCAGCGACGGGGAATTCGACGGGTTTGCCAAGAATGTTGGCTTGCTGCCGATAACGGAAAAAAGCCTCTTCATCCGTGCCTATCCCAACCAGCGCATCCTGCATCCGGCGGCGATCGGCAACCATCGGCTAACGACCTTACTTCAAAACATGACCGTCTTCCTCGACGACTATCGGCACGGCTTGTACACCGATTACTGGACGCTGGTGCGGACTCACTATATTCCCGCGCTGCCGGCCCAGGAGCCCAGCCGCGAATTCCATAGTTCGACTGTCGACACTACGGATAAACGCAGATAAATACCCGCATTGATCTCTTCCGAAATACCCATCAGTTCAAAAACAGGTGGACATTTGATCAGGAAATGAGGAGCTGGACGGAGGTCATGTTCGCTTTGGGTGACGATCATCGGTATCGGTATCGGGGTCGCAGTCGCAATCGCAGTCGGTTGTGTGGGTATGCAAAAGCCGATAGCGACTGCGATTGCGACCCCGATACCGATACCGACGGATAGAGTGTTCTCGTCTCTTTTTGACGCCGCCAAATTTCAACCTACCTATGAACTGGTGGGTAACTCTTGGCTCTCCGGCTGCTTTCTGTCGCGAAACTCCCATTTGGGAGGTGTAAAGCTCCGTATGGGCGTCGCGAGATTGGACTACGTTCCGCTCACGTTTCAGTCAGGCATCTGCAGGATACGTCTTAAATCTCGCTCGAGCCCGGGCGTGCAAATCAGGCAATGACGTGCATCGATGCGGCCGGTTCCGTCCTTGGTTAAAAATCTGGCCCCTGACTCCTGAGCAATAACCCGCGCCGGCGCGTAGTCCCATTCCATGCCGTTGCCGCTGAGCCAGATGTCGGCCCTGCCGCGGGCGATCATGACGATGTCGTAGCTCGCTCCGTAGCCCCGAACTGTCCAACAGAACTGAGTCAATTGGCGCACCGCCTCCGGCAGCCATACTTCCCATGCCGACTTAAGTCCGCTCACCATAAGGATTGCCTTGTCCAGCTGTGATGTATCGGCAACCTGTGTCGGAATGCCATTCCAGTAGCACCCTTCACCCGAGATCGCGTGGAGCATCTCATCAAGGCAAGGAAGAAAAATCGCGCCAAGGATTACCTGCCCATCGGCTTCGAGGGCAATTTGCACCGACCAGTAGAAATTATGGCGAACAAAATCGCGGGTTCCGTCGATGGGGTCAACGAGCCAGCGTCGTCCCGAAATGGCGGGCTTGGAAGCGCCTTCCTCGCCAAGAATTCCGTCATCAGGGAAGGCATCGGACAATATCTGGCAGATGAGCTCCTCGCACTCGCGGTCGGCTGCGGTGACGGGCGAATGATCCTCTTTCTCCTCCGTTACCGTACCGGCCTTGAAATGACGCAAAGCAACCTCACCCGCCTGCCGTGCGGCGGATAACATTGTTGCGGTTTCACGTTCGCAGGACATATCCGTCTCCACTGAACAACCAGAGTATACAAAAATAGCCGCGATTTACACCAATTCCAGGGAGCACGGAGAAAAATTTCTGCGATGAGGTTTTTGGGTTGCGGCAGTGCCGGGCCCTGTGGTTCGAGGATGATTCCTTTCTCATTCTCCGATAGATTGTGATCTTGGGGCAGGGAGCGAAATAAACGGCCACAGGTACCCTGCCAACAGGAGAAGCTGCAGCGATGAGCTGAGCAGCTTAGCGGTGATGGCTCCGCGGATTGAAAATACGGGAATCAAGACGACATTCAGGAGCACGCTCGCCGCCGTGCCGGCGGCCTGGGCGCTGAGCGCCTGCTTCTCACGACGAAGGGCTTGCAGCGCCACCGTCAAAAAGATTGCCAGAAACTGAACGGGAAACAGCAGGGTTAGAGGTCTCAAAAGCCCGGCGACGACGGACGACAGACGGCCGTATAAAAGCGCCGTCACCGGCTCAGCCCATATATACCCCACCGTCATAGCTACGAGCCCTATGCCGGCGAGAAGTGCTGCTCCTCGCATGATTATTGATCTACTTTTGTTCTCAATCTGATCAGCGGCGATGTGGGGGAAGAAAACCGTCCCCATTACTGATGGAATGAAGGTCGATGCGCTGATGATCCGTAGCGCCAGACTGTATTGCGCAACGGCCTCAAAACCGGCGAACCATCCCAAAAGGAGAGTGTCAACCCTCTCCTGCATCAGTGCGATCACGGTCAGGAGAAGAAATGGAGCCCCCTCCTTTAAAAAAGCAGAATTCCAGGTGGGCTTCCAACCGCGTAAAAAGCGACGGGCCAGGATGGCGCCCGCACAGAGCAGGGTTAAAGAGCGGATCAGGTTTGCGCCAAGGAACGCGCCCAAAGAAGGAGTCCACCACATGCTCGCCAAGAACACCAGCAGGAATAACGTCTGGGCCGTCACACCTATGGTGACATTGTAAACAGCCTTGTTAAGCGCGATGAAGATGTTGGCGATGGAGAAGTATAAGCTCTCGGCTAACGTGGCAGTTGCCACGATCATGATCGCGGGCAAAATACTGCCGGCCAGGAAAAACGAAGCGAGAAAGACACATAGCAGGTATGCAGGACTGGTCCAGATACGGAATCCCAGAAGCGGCGAAACATAGCTCGAAACGTGGCTCGGGTTTGATGCCACTCGGCGCATCATCACCCGGTCCATGCTTAAATTGGCAAGAACGACAAAAGATCCCTCGACGGAAAGCGCAAAAAAATATATGCCGATGTCCCCGGGGGATAGTCTACGTGACAGCACCATAAGCACGATTACGCCGCTGAGCCGGTAGTAGATCTGCACGCCCCACAGGAGCAAGGTGTCACGGCCCAGTGGCCCAAGATCCGCCAGTCCTAGTCTTGCCGTAACGTTTTCCAGCGCAACTCGCATATCTCCAGTCCGCGCCCTCGTTCTCTTGGAAGTGAATCCCGTTTTCCAGGCCGAACGGAACCCATCTCGGCCGCCTAACTCAACGTGCGACCTTCGGCCGGCGAATCAGTCCCTGATGCTTCGACGAAGCAAGTCAGAATAGTTGATCCGGCGACCGTGCTCAATCGGAATATGTGCCGGAACCAGCATGATAGAGGACCCTTTCGGAAGATTCCTTTACTCAGGGCCGCAATTTGTTGACGCCAGAAAAAAAATCGCCCAGGCGAAAAGAGATATCTAAAACTCGCAATGTTGGTCGATATGTATGGTGGTGCATGAATTCATGGGTCCTGACCGCTGTTGCAGGTTGGGGGAGCCAAGATTATCCGGGGGGTGAGGTTATCGGACAGGGAATGGCCGAGAGAGCGAGTTCCATGGGGCAAGCAAGGACGCGCACGCTACACTCGAAAATGAAGGACTTCATCCACTGCTGGATTCTTGGCATATAGTGTGACTCACTCCCCGGCCAAGGGATTGGTGTGTGGTTGATAGAACTCGTGCATTGTGCTCTGATCGGTTTCCGGCAAGTGGCGACCACATGAAAAACTCAATCCACAGGCGGAGAATAAGGAGAAGGAGAATAAGACGGCCGTTAAGCCTTGCGGCCTTCTTTTTCTACGTGGGTCTGTGCCTGTTGCTTGGCGTTTTTGAACAATCGGCCCAGAGTCCACGGGTCGCCGGGATCATCCGCACGGTGCCTGACTCCTACAGCTTTGCAGACTACACCGTTCCCATATCCAAGGAAGCGAATTCGGAGAGAGTTGCGTACCCCTATTCTGTCATTCGCGGCGGGGCTCATGATCGTGGCGAACTGGTGAGCGAGATCCGGCGTGACCCTGTCGTTGCCGCACATTATGCCGACTTTAAGGCGGACGCTGCTCAGGTAGTGCGAGTGCGCGACGACAAGTTCGCCTATGTCTCCTACCGCGTCGACAACAAAATCTTCTGGACCGTCAAGAAATTAAGGCTTGCGCGAGGCGAGCAGTTAATCACAGACGGGCAGAACCTGGCTCGGACACGCTGCGGAAATCGGGTTTCGGTCGAGGCAAAACAGCCAACTTCAACGGTTGAGCCGGCGCCTGAGGTCTTCGAGACACCTATCATCCCCATAAATGCGGACTTGTTTGCCTCAGATACTGTGCCGGCCGCTGAGGCTTTGCAACTCCCCGAAAACTTCATGAGTCCTTTGCCGCCATTACCGACTCTGATCAATCCGCCCAGCATGCTTACCCTTGAGGATAGATTTTTTGGGGAGGAGTTTTTCCCGTATAGTCCTTCGGGTAATTTTTCGCCTGCCTTTATTTTCAGTACTCAGGAAGAGCAGCCTAACCTGCCTGGGGTCCCGGAGCCCGGCACGCTGATTCTCCTGGCATCGGGTTTAGCGGGTTACGTTTTGTTCAAAAGGATTGCTTCGAAGAAATAGCGCCTTATTTCTCCGCACCTTTATTCCATTAGGTCACATTCTCTCTGCCGCGACGAATAAAAGGACTATTACACACCCGGTGAGGGCGGGCGAGCTGCAGCTTCATTTCTTGAGCTCCACCACGGTCGCACCCCCGCCTCCTTGATTCGGCGGCGCCAATTGAAACCTCTCAACCTGGGGATGGTTGGTGAGGAGTTCGGCGATGGCACGGCGGAGAATACCTTTCCCATGTCCGTGGATGATGCGCACGCTCTCTGAGCCTGCAAGGAAGGCTTCGTCCAGAAACTTGTCCACTCGCTCGATTGCCTCGTCGGCAGTAAACCCGATTACTTTGAGTTCCGGCTCAAACTGCTGATCGAGACTCAATTCCGGTGCCGGCTTTGCCGGGGCGCGCCCGGGCGGAGCGGAGTGCGTATGTTCGAGGAACTGAATGTCCTCACGCTGCGCCCGGAACTTGAGCGACCCAACGCCGACCATGTAGGTCTCACCTTGAATTGTCTCCACCGTGCCGGCCTGGCTCAGGGGCCTGACCCAAACTCGGTCTCCCGAGCCCGGCTCAGTACCTCCATGCTCATCCAAAGGGCTCGAATATGCCTCCTTGCCGGAAGATTCGGCAGATCCCTTGGCGCCCAGACCGATCTCCGCCTCCATTTTTCTGCTTGCTTCCAATCCGGCGCGGTGGAGCTGGGCCGCGTGTTTATGCGCGATCTTGGTCATCCTTTCCGCGGCAATTCGGTCACTTAACCCCTTGATCAGCTGTTGACTTTGTTCCTGAAACTCGCGACTGGTGTGTGCGAGGGCGGCCTCGAACTCGGCGTGTCGAGCGGCTTCGCGCCGAGAGAAGTCCTCCTCCAGCCGAGCGTACTCCCGCGCTGTGGCGGCACGCTCGTCTTCGAGAGCCGATCGAAGGGTCTCCTGCTCATCAACCAGGCTCTTGAGCCTCCTCAAATAATCGCCGGCAACGGCCTGATCCGGGTTTGCCAGCGACATTGCTTTGCCGAGAATCTGCTCCGGCACATCCATCCGCCGCGCGATTTCCAAACCGGCGGATGCTCCGGCGACCCCCACAATCAGACGATACGTGGGGCGTAAGGTGTGCTCGTCATACTCGACCGAGGCGTTGAGCACGCCCTCGGTTTGCGATGCCCACATTTTCAGCGGATTGTAATGGGTCGAAGCCAGAGTGGTTGCGCCGGTACGGCGGAAGTAATCCACGATCGCCACGGCAAGGGCGGCGCCTTCTTCCGGATCTGTGCCGGTTCCCACCTCATCGATGAGAAGCAGAGCTGGCGGAGTCACTTTTCGAGCCATCGTGGCAATGTTGCGCATGTGAGCCGTGAAGGTCGAGAGGTTAGCGGCAATCGACTGCTGGTCCCCGATGTCGGCGAACACTTGATCGAATACGGGGAGGACTGCTTCGCGAGCCGGCACATGGAGTCCCATTTGTGCCATAAGTGCGATCAGTCCTACGGTTTTCAGCACCACCGTTTTTCCACCCGCATTTGGACCGCTGATGACCAGGACCTGGTGGAGATCATCCAGTGCGAAGGAAATGGGAACCGCGTGCCCATCGGACTGGCGGAGCGCATGTTCCAGCAAAACGTGCCGTCCGTCCTTTACCTGGAGTTCGCGTCCGTTCGAGAGCTGTGGTCGGGTACACCCGAACTCGAGCGAAAGCAGGGCCTTGGCCGCGCCGAGGTCGATGCTCGCGACCGTCTCAGCGATTGTTCGAATGGCATGCTGGTTGACGCGGAAAGCTTCCGTGATGGCGATCAGAATTCGCGCGATTTCGATTTCCTCCTGTTCGTGCAGCCGGACCAGGTCGTTGTTCTGGTCAATCACGGTCAGAGGTTCGATATACGTGGTCTGGCCGCTCGACGAAAGGCCATGTACGACCCCTGGCACCTGGACCCTGGAATCGGTGCGAACAGGGATCACGAAACGGCCGTTGCGGAATGTGATGATCTCTTCCTGCACAGCCCGTGTCTGCTGGCGCAGAATGCCTTCGAGAGCACGATGAATGCGCGTGCGGCCGGCCTGGATGTCATGGCGAATGCTGCGCAGTTCGGGGCTGGCGTTGTCGTCAATCTCACCGCCAGGGAGCACCTTGCCCTTGATCTCAGCCAACAGCCTGCGCAGGTCAGGAATCCGGCTGGTGAGGCCGGCGAGGACGGGGTACTCCTCGCGTTCCCTGGGGCTCCGAAAAAGCTCGCGCAGACCCATGCCGACCGACACAATGTGCTCCAGCTCGAGCACCTGTCTCGCTTCCAGCATAGTCCCCTCGACCTGGAGCTGGATGAGACTCGGTTCCGGATCCTCAATCCCAGATAGGCCGAACCTCTGTCCCCGATCCAGAAGGTGAGCGCATTCGGTAGTGAGGTTGAGGGCGTACTCAATCGCAGCCCGGTCCGTCGTGGGCCGCAAATTCAGGGCACGGTTGCGCCCAAGCGGCGTCTGAACGTGCCGTGCCAGCAGTTCCAGCAGCGCGTTGAGCTCCAGTGTGGCAAATGTGTGTTGATCCATATCACCTTTTGAGGGTTGGCAATGCAGCACCTGGTGAGGTATATTGCCAGCTTCCGCTCAGCTGGTAATTCAAATCCGATCGCTGTTCTTTCAAATGGAGTCTCATCATGGCTATAAAGCAGAAGAAGGTTATCATAATGGGGGCCGCGGGGAGGGATTTTCACAATTTTAACGTCTACTTCCGCAATAATCCCCAATACAAAGTTGAAGCTTTTACCGCTTTTCAGATTCCGGGGATTGCAGGGAGGACCTACCCGCCTGAACTTGCCGGCGAAGGATATCCCCAGGGCATCCCGATCTTCGATGAATCCGAGTTGCCGGCTCTGATTTCAAAATACGAGGTCGATGAGGTCGTGTTCGCCTATAGCGATGTTCCTTACCTAGAGGTAATGCACCGCGCGTCGCTAGTCAATGCCCTGGGTCCCGACTTTATTCTGATGGGGGCGAAGTCCACGATGGTAAAGTCGACCAAGCCGGTCATCTCGGTCTGCGCGGTCCGGACAGGGTGTGGCAAGAGTCAGACGTCCCGTCGCATCACGGAACTGTTGCACGAGCGCGGAAAATCCGTAGTGGTTATCCGTCATCCGATGCCCTACGGGGATCTCAACGCCCAGCGCTGCGAGCGTTTTGAGACCCTCGCGGACCTGGAACGGTACAAATGCACCATCGAGGAGATGGAAGAGTACGAGTCGCACATCCAAAAGGGGCACATTGTGTACGCCGGCGTCGATTATACGGATATCCTCCGCAGCGCCGAACGTGAGGCGGATATTGTGCTGTGGGATGGGGGCAACAACGACATCCCCTTCTATCAAACCGACCTGCACATTGTTGTTGTTGATCCCCACCGGGCTGGGCACGAGCTACGGTACTATCCTGGGGAAACCAACCTGCGCATGGCTCAGGTCGTGTTGGTGAACAAAGTAAACACGGCCGAGCCGGCGGCGATCAAGGAGGTGATTGCCAACGTCTCCCGTACCAATCCTGCCGCAACCATCATCCGGGCTAGCTCCATCGTCTCCGCGGATGACGAGAAGGCGATCAAGGGCAAGAGGGTTCTGGTGGTGGAGGACGGGCCCACTCTTACCCACGGTGAAATGACCTATGGCGCGGCACATGTTGCGGCGGAGCAATTCGGTGCTGCCGCCATTGTTGACCCGCGTCCCTACGCCGTGGGTACAATCCGGGGCGTGTTTGAAAAGTACCGGCACATCACAGACATTCTCCCGGCAATGGGTTACGGTGATCAGCAGGTTCGCGATCTGCAAGCCACCATTGATGCTGTACCCTGCGATCTGGTGTTGGTGGGCACGCCATTCGATCTCTCCCGGCTTATCAGGACCCGACACCCGATGATTCGCGTCAACTACAGCCTCGGCCAGGAAGCCACTACGGAACTTGGCCGCATCCTGGACCGGTTTCTTGAAACGGTAAAATAAAACCAGAGCCCGCATCGATGAAACCCTAAACCGCAAAAGCTCGATGACTCAAAGACTCTCGTGCGCGATCGCCCGAGAGTCTTTGAGTTTTTGAGTTCTTCAGGTTCGGAGCTATTCATGACGAAAAAAGACTTCATCACAGTTCGTAGCTACACCCCGGCTGAGGTCAGGAAACTGATCGATGATGCCATCGACATCAAGGCGCACCCGGCAAAGTACGCGGATGCTCTCAAGGGCAAGGCTCTCGCTATGATTTTCGAGAAACCTTCCTTGCGCACTCGTGTGACATTCAACGTCGGCATCCACCAATTGGGAGGGTTTGCCATCTACCTGTCGCCGGCGGAGATCAGTCTTGGGAAAAGGGAATCCGTGGCTGATGCAGCCCGGAATCTCGAGCGCATGGTTCAGGGAATCATGGCGCGGACATTCAGTCACAAGGTGGTGGAGGAATTGGCCGCGCACGCGCACATTCCCGTCATCAACGGGCTGACCGATTACAACCATCCCTGCCAGGCCATGGCGGACTACATGACGCTGCTCGAGGTTAAAAAAGAGTTCGCCGGGAAAAAACTGGCTTATGTTGGGGATGGTAACAACGTGGCTGTCTCCTTGATTCACACGGCCGCCCGCTTGGGGGTACATCTAGCGCTGGCAACCCCGCCGGGGTATGAGCCGGCCGCGGAAGTGGTTCAATGGGCGCGTGCGAACGGCGGCGAGACCGGCTGCAAAATTGACCTCACCCATGATCCAATAGCGGCTGTGACAGACGCCGACGCGATCTACACCGATGTGTGGACCAGTATGGGGCAGGAAGCCGAGTCGGCGATACGGCTAAGCATTTTCCGCCCCTATCAGGTCAATGAAGCTTTGTTTGCCCATGCGCATTCCGATGCCATTTTCTTGCACTGCCTGCCTGCCCATCGTGGGGAGGAAGTGACCGATGGCATAATCGAATCGGCGCGCTCCTTTGTCTTTCAACAGGCGGAGAACCGGCTGCATGCTCAGAAGGCCATCATGCTTAACCTCATGAGATAGAGGGACAGATTGGTGGGTGAGGACAAGGTGCTATTAGTCCGCGAGAAGAGTTGGGCCTGGGGCGAACCGGCAAAATGTTCGTCCACGCGCACGAAAATTTCCGTCCGGATATGAAGCTCATAGGCAGGGCTATCTCGCGCGGATACGATCCCGTCTCTGCGGTTCCGGCCCCGAAGTGTATACGGAGTGTTCAATACAGGAGATTACGGAAGCACGTTCGGGGGCGACCCTCTCGCCTGCGCCGTTGCGCGCGCCGCGTTAGAGGTATTGACTGAGCAGAGGCTCGTGCAGTGGTCCGCCGAGGACTTCAATAAGTTCCTACAATAAAAACTTCAACGCAGAGGGCGCAGAGATCGTCATTATTGTCGCTGCGCCCTCTGCGATGGGCTTTATGGCAGTAACAGAATTTTCCCCTTGGTTCCTCGACCTTCCAAGGCCTGATGTGCCTTTGCGGCCTCGTATAACGGGAAGCTCCGATCGATCGTCAGTTTCAGTTTTCCCTCCGAGATCCACTCCAGAATATCTCCTGCCCGCCAGTCGATTTCCTCCTGGGTCGCGGCGTAATGAGCGAGGCTCGGACGGGTCACATAGAGGGATCCCTTGGCATTCAGGATGTTCAGATCGATGGGGGGGACCGGACCGCTCGATTGCCCGAACAACACCACCATCCCCCTGCGTTTCACGCAGTTGAGGCTCTTTTCGAAGGTCGCGCGTCCGACCGAGTCATAAACAACATCGACCCCCCGCCCCTGGGTAATGTTCTTCACTTCGATCTCAAAATCTCTGATGTCGTAGCGAATCACATGGTCGGCTCCTGCATCCCGCGCGAGTGTCACCTTCTGTTCGGTTGACACGGTGCCGATCACGCGCGCGCCAAGCATCTTGGCGATCTGGACCAGCAGCAGACCAACTCCTCCGGCAGCAGCGTGCACCAGCGCGGTTTGGCCTCTCTGGAGCGGGTACGTGGCGTGGGTTAAATAGTGAGCGGTCATTCCCTGGAGCATGGAGGCAGCGCCCTCAGGAAAGTCGATTTTCTCGGGGAGCGTTACTAACTGCCACGCATTGACCAGCGCATATTCGCCGTAGGCTCCAAGATTCATCGCATAGGCGACGCGCTCGCCTCGTGCTACGCCCGTCACACTCTCGCCCACGGCATCTACAATGCCGGCAGCTTCCATGCCGGGCGTGAATGGAAGCGAAGTCTTGTAGAGACCTGTCCGGTAATACACGTCGATATAATTCACGCCAATCGCGTGGACCTTCACACGGGCCTGACTCGGGCCCGGCGTCGGGACGGGCACGTCCTCATAGACGAGTTTCTCAGGACCACCTGTTTCATGCACTCGAATCGCTTTCATGGTCGCCTCCTCCTGGGAACTGCTATTATGTCACAGAGCTATACATGAAAAGCATGCCACGAATCACGCAAATTCCACGAGGACTTTTCGCTCTGATATACTAGGAGTCCGTCACCTCCAATCAACGTAGTGCTTGAAGACGAAGAGGAATGATTTATGAAACCTTATAGAGCTCTCTGGACTACTTTGGTCAGCATACTGCTGTTGACTGCAACCGCCATGGCGCAACAGCGGCATGCGATCACTTTCGACGATCTCATCGCGTTCGGGCGCGTGAGTGATCCGCAGATTTCTCCGGACGGTAAAGCGGTTGTGTATTCCGTGACCAAGATGGATTTGGCAAAAAACGCGGGGAACAGCGATATCTGGCTCGTCTCGATCACGGGGGGCGCGCCTCGGCAGCTAACCCAAAGCGAGAAGCGCGACAACAACGCCCGTTGGTCGCCGGATGGAAAGCAGCTGGCATTCATATCCAGCCGGGATGGCAGCCCACAGGTGTGGATCCTGGAAATGGCAAACGGGGAAGCCCGCAAGTTGACATCGATTTCAACGGGTGCAGACGGCGTGATCTGGTCCCCGGACGGCAAAAATCTGGCCTTCACATCGGACGTCTATCCGGACTGTCGCGACGACGCCTGCAATGCGCAACGAGAGAAGGCCGCGGAAGCCTCCAAGGTGAAAGCCAAGACCTTTGACCGTTTGCTTTATCGGCATTGGGATGCATGGAAGGATGGGAAGCGCACGCACATCTTTGTCGTCCCTGCAGCGGGGGGAACTCCTCGCGATCTGACCTCGGGGGATTACGATGCGCCACCTTTCTCGCTGGGCGGCCCGACCGACTACGATTTCTCCCCCGACGGCAAAGAGCTTTGCTTTGCCAGAAACACCGATAAGGTAGAGGCGACGAGTACGAACGGGGATCTTTGGACGGTGCAGGTGGCCGGTGGTGAGCCCAAGAAGATGACCTCCAATCCTGCCTACGACGGCTCACCACTGTATTCTCCTGACGGGAAGTACATCGCGTATCGAGCCCAGCGGCGCCCCGGTTTCGAGGCAGATCGTTTCGAACTCATGCTCTTCGACCGTGCTGCCCGCACCTCCAAATCCATAACCGCCAACCTGGATCGATCCGTCAGCGAATTGACTTGGGCGCCTGACAGCCATTCGCTTTATTTCACCGCGGAAGACGTAGGCTTTTCCAGCATCTTCCGAGTTGGAGTGACAGGGGAACCTCCAGCGCGTGTGATGGAGAAAAGCTACAACGGAGAGATCAAGGTTTCGCCCGATGGCAAGATCCTGATTTTTTCGCGCCAGAGCCTATCACGGCCGGCGGAAATCTACCGCGCAGGTGCAGATGGACGCGATGTGCGGCCACTGACGGGGGTTAACGACGCGGCCTTCAGCCGGCTCACCTTGGGTGCCGTAGAAAACGTGACTTACAAAGGGGCGGACGGAACCAATGTCCAAGCATGGATCGTGCCCCCCCCTTCCTTTGATCCAAACCGGAAGTATCCGGCGATTTTTCTCATTCACGGTGGGCCTCAGAACTCCTGGGAGGACAACTTCACCTATCGATGGAGCATGCAGATGTTTGCCGGCCGCGGCTATGTCGTGTTCGGTGCCAACCCGAGGGGAAGTACAGGATTTGGCCAGCAGTTTACGGATGAAATCTCCGGAGATTGGGGCGGCAAAGTATATGAGGATTTAATGAGCGGCCTGGACTATCTGACGAAACTTCCCTATGTGGATTCCGCTCGCATCGCGGCTGCAGGCGCCAGCTACGGTGGATACATGATTAATTGGCTGGAAGGACACACGGACAGGTTCCGATGCGTCGTCAGCCACGATGGCGTTTATGATGCAGCCAGCATGTTTGGTTCGACCGAAGAGTTGTGGTTCCCCTTGTGGGATTTCAAGGGAACGCCGTGGGACAACCCGAAGCTGTATGCGCAGTGGTCCCCCTCGAGCTACGTGAAGAATTTCAAGACGCCGATGCTTGTGGTTCACGGCGAATTGGACTACAGAGTGCCTGTCGCCCAGGGGTTTGAGCTCTTCACGGCCTTGCAGCTCATGAAGGTGCCATCGAAATTCCTCTATTTCCCGGATGAAAGCCATTGGGTGCTGAAGCCCCAGAACAGCCAGCTCTGGTGGAAAACCGTGCAGGACTGGATCGACCAATGGACCAAAGGGAAGTGACGCAGCCCTTATAG
>Ga0187878_1003197_pt1 | contig 13750 bp, 15 predicted proteins | sample June2016WEW_17_1_FD_132979 | JGI IMG/M metagenome (GOLD analysis project Ga0187878, IMG submission 132979) | Peatland microbial communities from SPRUCE experiment site at the Marcell Experimental Forest, Minnesota, USA - June2016WEW_17_150 | ecosystem: Environmental > Terrestrial > Soil >...
AGCTTCTCCATCGCCCCCTTGTCTCCCAGGTAGGGCAGATCTAGGTTTTCGATCGCCTTGGGTGGTTTTGGTGCGGGGGTATTCTCCTGTGGAAATCCTCCCGAGGAAAAGGCGAGCAGTAGCAGGGGAAGTAGGACAGTGCCCCATAAACCGCGCCGGACTGTAGTAGTCGTGGCCAGGCCCCTGATGTCGACGGATCGCATTCTCATAGCGGCAATTCCTATCAAGTTCTGAGACGCTTGGTGATTTCCTGGGTCAAGACCTTGCCGTTCCTCAGCGTGGTCTCGCGGATCAACTGCACCGAATCGGCATTAATGGCCCTGATATAGCCGTCGAACAGGCGATCCCCTTCGCGCAGGAAATAGACTCGTTTGTCGGTTCCCCTGAAAGCCGCGGTTTTCCCATCCGGGCTGATCGATATGCCTAACAGCACCACCTCGTTGGCGCTCATGCCGGCGATGCCGGGAGGCGGGGTTCCTCTCGGGGATTCTTCCTCGGCATCATTACTAACATTCTTCCGCTGGATGAGCGGGTTCAGGAATGGGTCCGGGCGGTCGCTGGGTTCATAACGGGGCCCCCCATTCCCCATTGGAAACTCAACCAGAGGAGCGGCCTTGACGGCGGCTCCAGGTTTTTTCGCCGGCGTCTGGCTATTGGTAGCCATGGGCACAAGCAAGGCAGTCCATGCAAGAGCTGCGAGCGACATAAAGAAGGATTTCTTAGACATTTCTGCCCTATTTGCCGGGAACGGCACCTTGATCTTCCCGATACACAAAGGTCGTGGCTGTATAGCTGGAGCTGAGGGTTCGCGCGGGATCGGTTGAGCCCTCGATGTTCTTGATGTTGATATTATCGACGTTGACGATACGGCTGAAACGGCCGATTTTCTCGAAGAAACCTCCGAGGGCGTTGTAGGACCCCTGGACCTCCATTGCGATCGGCCAGTCTGAATAAAAAGCACGTGGTGCCACGGGCTGCGGTGCGAACCTGATGATCTTTAGGTTGCTCTCAGCAGCCATCAACTGTACCGCGCGCAGGACGTCAGGGGTTTCCTTCTGACTCGGAAGGATGCGGCGCAGCTCATCCAAACGAATATCGAGTTCGGCGAGCTCTCTCTTGAACTGACCCAGCCGGCGTTCGACCTCAGCAGCCTGTGCCACGGCTGCTTCCAGCTGGGCGATTTCAGTTCGCAGCGCACTACGCGTCGTCACCAGATCCTTCAGGTAAAACCAGTACCCAACTCCGCAGAGACCGACGGCCATGGCTGCGATGATGGCAGCCTGAATGGGGCGCGGAAGGGTTTCCAGTTTGAATTTTCCGAAAGCCATATGCTGATCCTACTCCGTGGGTGCCTTGTGCGCGCTGACACAGACCAGAGTGAACTTAGCCGCGTCCTTCTGCTGATCCTCATAGAGTTCGAGGTCAACGGTCTTGAAGAAGCCGGTGGCTGAGAGATTGCTCATGAAATCCGGGATGGTCTCGCCGCGCGCGGTGAAACCGGTAATGCGTACTTGATCCCCCTTCTGATCAAGCGCTGTCAGCCAAAGGACCGCGCTGGCCGGGATGCAGTGAATTACATGGCTAAGAAGGAGCACGGGCCCCGTCTGATTGGACTTGAGCTGTTTGATAACCTCGATTCGGCTTTGGCGCTCGTGCTTCATCTTCTCAAATTGATCGATCTGCTTTCTCAGGCCTTGGAGACGGGTGTTTTCCACCGCAAGCCGGTCTCGGGAAACAGTGAGCCCCGCGACTTGATCGTGCAGGTAGAACCAGGTACCCCACAAACCTGCGAGGACCAAAGCCAACACCGCCAGCATGATCCACCCTAAGGGGGAGGTTGTAGGTGCGACTGCCATGTGTCGGGTTGGGACGGTGTGATCTCTGAGCAGATTAACCTTGATCATAGCCGCTCTATTCCTCGGTGTTCCGCAAGGCGAGCCCTATCGCGATCGCCAGGTCCGGAGACCGGTCGGTGATGTTCGGGAAGCGCTTCGGGTCGTAGCAGACGTTCTTAAAGGAATCGAACTTCTCGGCCGGAATCTCAAACTTGCGGCCGAGCATCTCCAGCAATCCTGGAGTGTGCGAGCCGCCGCCGCTAACGAGCATACGGTCGATGTGAGCGACCGTCGTGGTGGATTTGAAGAAATCGAAGGTCTTCTGGATTTCGAGACAGATGATCTCCGTCACGGACTCGATGACGTGCTGCACCTCGGACGGCTCAATCCCTTCGACGGATTCGCCGTGTTTGAGGGTCTGAGCCTGGCTGAAGTTCAGGTTGAACTCCTTCTGGATGAAGTCGGTGTACTGCCGTCCGCCGACGCCGACGTCCCGCGTGAAGAGGAAGTCGCTTCCACTGACAATGTTGATCGTCATGACGCTGGCGCCGATGTCGAGCAGGCATACGGTCGTGCGCGACGTCGGCTCATAATTGAGCTCGTAAGCGTTCTGGAGTGCGAATGCATCGACGTCCACAACCACTGCACTTTTCCCCGCCATGGAAATCACACTGGTGTGGTCGGTGATCTTCTCCTTCTTGACAGCAACCAGGAGTACGTCGAGATTGCCGGAGGTCGAGTTTTCCCCCAGCACCTGGTAATCCAAATTCACATCGGCGATATCAAAGGGGATGTATTGTTCCGCTTCCCACCGGATTGATTCGGCCAAATCCTCTTCGCTCTGGATGGGGAGAGCAATCTTCTTGACGATGACCGAATGCCCCGAGACCGAGGTGGCAACCCGGCGGTTTTTAATTGCCTGCTGATTAAAGATCCGGTTGATGGCATCCGCTACGGGAATTTTGGAAATAACCACGCCGTCTACAATGCAATCGGGTGAGAGCTGCTCCATGCCAAGGCTTAACAGTTCAAATCCACCCTTACGCAAGGGACGCAACTGGGCCGCCTTGACGCAGCTGGATCCGATATCCAGGCCGACGACTTGTTTCGATCGATTAAATAGGGTTCGTGCCATGAGATGTCAGAATTTCCGTCACAGGGTCATATGGAAAAGCCTTCCAGGGGGACGTTCTTAACAGCAACTTCAAACATCGGGAAACGGCATGTGATCAAGGAGTTCGACTTTCAGTGGTCCGATGCTTTCGGCACGGCCGTTCCGTCTCAAACTCTCTTATCGTTCACTCCGCAAGAGAACGTTCATCTTTTTTTCTGGAGATGTACGACTGCGGCTCGCACATGTAGTTTCCGCAACCGTCCGCTTATTTCAGGACCCTCTGTAAATCGAGGACCCCGATCACAGATTTCCCCAAAAAGCAGGTTCCAGCGACATGAAAGCACCTGACACGTTCCCGCTTTTATCCCATGGGTTGGAATCCAGCACGTGGAAAGCCGCCGAACGCAAAGCACCGTTTTTGGCGTGCGGCTGATTCTCGCGAACAGGGGGGTTCACGCGAGGCATGGTGCATGGTAAGATGATAACTTGTCGGGGTTTCTCTGTCTGCATCTTGCTAGCCGCCCTGGAGGAAAAAACCAGGTCACAGGTGATGCCCCTCGGCACCGTTCTTTCCAAGCAGAGTATCCGCTCCAAAAGTTCGGCCAAATTCTCTTGACAGTTGAGCTTCTGTTGGCTAGCCTAAAAGATTGTGCTGCACTGCGGATATTCTATGGAGCAAATGATGAAGAGTTATATACCCGGCGAAAAGGAAATGCAGAAGCAGTGGCACGTGGTTGACGCCGAGGGCCAAATCCTTGGCCGGCTTGCCACCCGTGTGGCTAACCTGCTAACAGGAAAAGACAAGGCGGTGTTCACACCTTTCTTGGATACTGGCGATCATGTCATCGTTGTCAACGCCGACAAAATCCGGCTGACAGGGAAGAAGCTCACCGACAAGATTTATCGTCACCACACGGGACATCCAGGCGGATTGCGTGAGGTGGCAGCCGGCGTGCTCATGGCGCGGCGTCCTGAGTGGGTAGTGCAGGAAGCCATATTCGGCATGCTGCCCAAGACCAAGCTTGGCAGGGCGATGCGAAAGAAGCTCAAAGTCTATCGTGGTCCACACCATCCTCATCAGGCCCAGCAGCCCAAGGCGCTTGCGCTTTGAAGAATTCTCTTATGATGAGGAAGGGTTAGTTTCTATCTAAGGCAAGGAGTTCGAGTTTGGCGACAGTTCAATTTTACGGGACCGGAAAAAGGAAGAGTTCCACCGCTCGGGTCTATCTGATACCGGGAATCGGCGATATTAAGGTGAACAGGCGAGAGTTGGCTGATTATTTCCGCAGCGAGACTCAGCGGACGGTCATTCGCTCTCCCCTCACCGTCACCGACTGCGTGGGGAAATTCGACCTCAAGATCAAGGTTGATGGGGGCGGGATTTCCGGGCAGGCTGGAGCCATACGGCTCGGAATTGCCAAAGCGCTGCTGGAATTCAACAGCGAGCTGCGCCCCAAGCTAAAGCGGGCCGGAATGCTGACGCGCGATTCCCGCATCAAGGAACGCAAAAAATACGGTCAAAAAGGAGCCCGCAAGCGGTTCCAGTTCTCCAAGCGGTAACCTGAGGGAGGTTCTATTTGGTTTCGATTAGCATGAAGCAGCTGCTAGAGGCCGGCGTTCATTTCGGCCACCAGACAAAGCGCTGGAACCCGAAAATGAAGGAATTCATTTTCGGGGAAAGAAACGGCATCTATATCATCGATCTGCAGAAGAGCCTGAGGCTGTTCAAGAACGCCGTCCAGTTCGTCTTCGACCTCGGCTCCCAGGGCAAGTCAATTCTATTTCTGGGCACGAAGCGCCAGGCGCAGGATGTCATTCAGGAGGAATCACAGCGCTGCGGGATGTATTACGTAAATCAGCGCTGGCTAGGCGGACTGCTCACCAACTTTGCAACCATCCAGAAAAGCATCAAGCGGTTTCGGGAGTTGGAAGCAATGCAGGCCAACGGGCAGTACGATCTCCTTTCCAAGAAGGAAGTGGCCCGTCTAGAGCGCGAACGGAAGAAACTGGAGAAAAACCTTTCGGGTATTAAAGAAATGGCCCAGCTGCCGGAGGCTCTTTTCGTCATTGACACCAAGAAAGAATCGATCGCCGTCCAGGAGGCGCGCAAGCTGGGGATCCCGATTGTGGGTGTGGCGGATACCAACTGCGATCCCGATGAGATTGACTACATTATCCCAGGCAATGACGATGCTCTCCGCGCCATCCGCTTGATTACTGCTACCATCTCGCAAGCCTATCTTGATGGCCGGGCCGTTTTCGAGGCTCAGCAGAAGGAATTGGCGGAGCAGCTGGAGAAACAGCGACAGATTCAGGCCCAGCAAGCAGCAGCGGCACGGGAGACCGCGGCTCGAGCAGCCGCGGCGGAGGCCGCGCGCCGGGCAGCCGAGGGGAAGCAAACCGGTGAAGCTGCATCAGCACCGGGTGAGGGTGCCGTAGCTCAGGTTGAGACCGGCGGCAAGCCAAAGACCACGTTTAAGAAGACACTCCAGCGCAAGGCCCGGCCCAAGAAGCCCGAGCCGATAGCACCTGTTGACTTCGCTGAGCCGTCCGCAACTGAATCGCAGGCCGCGCCTGCCGCGCCTGCTGAGCCGGCGTTGCCGGTCGCGCCTGTCGCGGCCGCGCCTGTCGCGGCCGCGCCTGAGGATGCCGAGCCAAAACAGCCCGTGAATCCGACGGTCGATGAGACTGACCCGACTGCCGGTGAGCAGGAGACCTAGGGCCTCAGGCGGTCAGCGGTTATTGACTTCGCGTCATTTTCACATCACACACCTTCTGAGGCGGCCCCCTGGCCTGGGGCCGGCAGCGCAGCAGGGAGTTTTGTCGGACTGCGCGGCGCCTAAGGGCTCGTGCGAGAATTACTTGGCATTTTGCTGCTGGCCCCCAGGCCCGCTGGCAAGGCGCGAGCGACGAGCATACCCGGTGCGGTATGTAAGGAGCGAGCAACGCAGTCAGAGGGCCTGCGGGCCGCAGCCCGAAGGGGCGCGGCGGCGGGCGGGCATCTGCTGCGTTGCCGCTCCTCGACGATGCACAGCGGCATCGCCTGCGTCGCGGCGCCTTGCATCTGCCCGCCTGGCGCTCGCGCCAAAATGCCAAGTAATTCTCGCACGAGCCCTGAGTGCGGCCACGCACAAAACAGATTTTGGAGGTAGGGAATGAACATCACAGCAGATGTTGTCAAGACGCTTCGGGAGAAGACCGGAGTTGGCTTCATGGAATGCAAGAATGCGCTTCAGGAAGCTAACGGTGATCTGGAAGCCGCCGTCACGATCCTGCGCAAAAAGGGACTTTCCGCGTCGGCAAGGAAAGCCAGTCGGGAAACCAAGGAAGGATCGATCGGCTGCTATGTGCACAACGGAAAGATTGGCGTGATGGTGGAAGTGAATTGCGAGAGCGATTTCGTTGCCCGCAACGCCGATTTCCAGACCCTGATCCACGACATTGCCATGCAGGTCGTGGCGAGCGATCCCCGCTTCATCCGAAAGGAAGACGTAACCGAGGATGTACTGGCCAAGGAACGGGAGATTTTCAGGGAGCAGGCTCGCACAACCGGGAAACCGGACAACGTTCTCGACAAGATCGTCGAGGGTCGCCTGGCGAAGTTCTATGCCGAGGCCTGCCTGTTGGAACAGCCTTTCGTCAAGGAACCGAGTATCTCGGTCAAGGATCACATTGCAAGTCACGTCCAGAAGATTGGCGAGAACATCCAGGTGCGCCGCTTCGTTCGCTACCGCCTCGGCGAATAGTAGTCATGGCGCCAGGCTGCGCGGGAGGGCTTATGGAGGAAGGTCAGCGCACACCCCGATATCATAGGGTCTTGCTGAAGCTCAGCGGCGAGGCGCTCATGGGAGGGCAAGGATACGGCGTTGACCCGCACATGGCTGATCGGATTGCAGGTGAGATCGAAGAAATCCACGGCATAGGCGTTCAAGTGGCCGCTACGGTGGGAGGCGGCAATATCATCCGCGGCATCTCGGTAAGCGCGGCGGGCATGGATCGTGTCCAGGGCGATTACATGGGGATGCTGGCCACGGTCATCAATGCCTTGGCGCTGCAAAATGCCCTCGAGAAGCGAGGCGTATTCACCCGCGTTCAGTCCGCGATCGAAATGAGGACGGTTGCAGAGCCTTACATCCGGCGCAGAGCCATCCGCCATTTGGAGAAGGGCCGGGTGGTCATCTTTGCCGCCGGCACAGGGAACCCGTACTTTTCCACCGACACCGCAGCCGCTTTGCGTGCCATCGAGATCGGTGCCGAGGCGATCCTCAAAGCCACCAAGGTAGACGGCATCTATGATGCCGACCCCATGTCAAACCCTTCGGCCAAATTGATCGAGAACCTGACCTATTTGGAGGTTTTGGAAAAAGGCCTCAGGGTCATGGACACGACCGCCATCTCCCTGTGTATGGAAAACAATCTTCCCATAGTGGTTTTCAATCTGCTCCGTCATGGTAATATCAGGGACGTTGTTCTGGGTGCCAGAGTAGGCTCTACTGTCCGCACGTAGATCTTCTCTGCCCGGTCCGAAACATCCCGGTCTATTCCATAAGGAGATCGTCTGATGATCCGACAGATACTCGAAACGGCGCGAAAACGGATGGAGAAGTCTATCGAAGGGATGCAGCATGGCTTGGCTGCCATCCGAACCGGTCGGGCCTCCATCAGCATTCTGGATCATATCAACGCGAACTACTACGGCTCACTCACCCCTCTTAACCAGATGGCCTCGCTGTCGACGCCGGATCCCACATTGATCGTAATTCAACCATGGGATCCGTCAACGATCTCGAGCATAGAAAAAGCCATCCTAGCCTCGGATCTGGGGCTGAATCCCACCAATGACGGCAAGGTGGTTCGGCTTCCTATCCCCTCGCTCACGGAAGAACGTCGCAGGCAGTTGGCGAAAACCGTTGGGCATATGGCGGAGCAACATCGTGTCGCCATCCGACAGGTAAGGCACGAGGCCAACGACCAACTTAAGGTCCAGCTCAAAGACAAGGTCATTTCCGAGGATGAGGAGAAGGAGGGGCTCAAGAAGGTTCAGGACCTAACCAACGAATTCATTGCCCGCGTTGACGCCTTGCAGAAGAAGAAAGAGGCGGAGATTCTCGAGATCTGAGCAGCCGCGGACTGATCGTCACTCGCTTAAATCGCGGAGCAACAGGATCAACGCCAAGACGCCATAGAATGTCGGTTTTCACGGTTTCTTGGCGTTTTGGCGTCCTGGCAATAAACCTGCCGACCTGTGAATAGCGGCCTCCGAATTCTCCGCATCGGGTCATGCAGCGACTATTTGCGTTTTCTAAATAAGGACCCTATGCTGGAATTCATTCGCAGCGCCTACCACTTCCTGACGGACGTGCAGGGCATCGTCCAATGGGGAGGTGCGTTTTTGGTTTGCACGATCGTTTTTGTGGAGACCGGGTTGTTCGTAGGTTTTTTTCTCCCCGGTGATTCACTGCTGGTGACGGCGGGTGTGTTCGCCGCCATGGGGCATCTCGAACTGGCATGGCTGCTCGCCCTGGTTCCGTTCTGCGCCATCGCGGGAGACCAGCTCGGCTATTGGATCGGCCGGCGCGCAGGCCAGGCACTTTACCGACGCGACGATTCTTTCTTTTTCAGAAAGAAGCACCTGCAACGGGCGCATTATTTTTATGATAAACACGGCGCCAAAACAATCATTCTGGCGCGGTTCGTCCCCATAGTGCGCACATTTGCCTCGCCGGTCGCCGGCGCCGCCAAGATGAGCTATCGCCGCTTTTTTGCTTTTGACGTAGTGGGCGGGATTCTCTGGGTGTGGAGCATGCTGCTGGTGGGCTATTTCCTGTCCTCGGCGATTCCCAACGTCGATAAGCACATTCATGTTGTGATTGCCATCGTCATCTTCGTATCCATCCTCCCGCCTGTGATCGAGGTGCTGCGCGAGCGGATAAGGAGACGGGATGCACCTTTCCCGTCAATCGGCGGTGAGGATTAGGAGCCCGTCCGAGAATTAGGAGGGGCCGCGCGCATGGGGCTTGCGAGGCGAGCTCAAGGCGCGAGGAGGAGGCGGCGATGTCGGTGCACATCGTTGACGACGAGCAACGCAGAGATCGCCTGCAATCCCCATGCGCCCTTCGGGTTCCGGGGGCGCTCCTGGACGATGTACCGAGACATCGCCTGCGTCGCGCCGCCTTGCATCTGCCCCCGCGGCGCTCGGAACGCGGCCCCTCCTAATTCTCGGACGGGCTCCTAGTTTGAGTTTTCATGGCACTATCGTTGCCGGTCATCGGGATGTGCGCCCGCCGCGGATCTTGATGAGAAACCTCGAGTCGAGTAACATTGTTATTTCTCAAACCATTTGAGGCTTTTTCATGATTGCTGCAACCCAGATCAAACGCGGAATGACCATAAAACTGAACAATGAGCTGTATCGTGTCTTCTCTTTCCAGCACATCACGCCTGGAAACTGGCGAGGAATGGTTCAGACCAAGCTGAAGTCGGTGAAGACCGGTTCCATCATCGAACACCGCTTCCGCTCTGAGGATCGCGTCGATCAGGCTTACCTGGAAACCCACGAGATGGAATATCTCTACACGGACGGCACAGACTACTACTTCATGAATACCGCGTCCTTCGACCAGATCCATCTCCCGATGGAGTTGTTGGAAGACTCAGTCCCATATCTGATGCCGAACATTAAGATCCAGGTGGAGTTCTATGAGGGCAAACCGATCGGTATTGAATTGCCGCCGTCGGTGGAACTCAAAGTTATTTCCACCGAACCTGCGCTGCGCGGCGCGACCGTCAGCAATGTGAATAAACCGGCCACGCTCGAGACCGGTCTGGTCATCCAGGTTCCCCCTTTCGTAAATGAAGGGGAAGTCATTCGCGTAGATACGAACGAAGGCAAGTACCTGGAGCGGGTGAAATCCTAGATTGCGATTTTGGATTTCGGATTTGAAGGGCTGATGCCTTGGGCACCCGATCCAAAATCCGCGATCTCCAATCCAAAATCAGAAAATTGGCTCGCACAAACCCTGAGTAGTGATCCGCTGTTGATTTTGCCTCTTGCGAATGGTAAGTTTCACCGCTATTACTTGCCTGGTTTCCAGTTTTTGATGCTGTCCTCCGCGCGATGAGGTGGCCTGAGCCATGAGAGAACTAACCCAGAGTCTGCGACTATCGCCGAGCGAAATACCGCATCGGATCTATGGGCTGGAAAACTGGGGAGCAGGATACTTCGGGGTGAGTGAGCAGGGATGTCTTACGGTCCACCCCACGCGCAATCCCCTCATGGGGGTTGAAGTGATTTCTCTCATCAACACCCTCCAGCAACGCCGGGTCGCTCCTCCCCTCCTGCTCCGATTTCCTCAAATCCTCGACACACAGATCAAAGAATTTCATGAAGCGTTCCGCAACTCGATCGCGGAATACGGCTACGGCGCGCGCCACCGCGGGGTTTTCCCGATGAAAGTGAATCAGAAGCGAAGCGTGGTGGAACGCCTGATGTCTGCCGGACACCGATATGAGTATGGGCTGGAAGTCGGCACGAAAGCCGAACTGGCTGCGGCGCTCACTCTAACGATTCATCCCAACGCTCTTTTGATCTGCAACGGAGTCAAGGATCGGCGCTATCTGGAATGGGCGATTAAGGCGGCCAAGATCGGCAAGAACTCGATCATTGTGATTGAGGAAGTCTCCGATCTCAAGAAGATCGCGGAGGTCTCCACGGCCCTCCAGGCCAAGCCGGCTCTTGGTGTCAGGGTGCGAATTTCTTCGCGCGGGGCAGGGAAATGGGAGGAATCCGGGGGTGAAACCTCCAAGTTCGGCATCAACACGATACAACTGCTGGATTGTCTGAAATCCGCCACCGATTCTCAGATGGCGCGGCAGCTCAAGATGCTTCATTTTCACATCGGCTCACAGATCACCGATGTGCGCAGGATCAAGAGCGCGATCAAAGAAGCCGCCCGCGTGTACGCCAAGGTTTATAAGATGGGGTACCCGGTCGAATATCTTAACGTGGGCGGCGGACTCGGGGTCGACTACGACGGCAGCCGCACGGCGTCGGACTGCAGCGTGAACTACAGCATTCAGGAATATGCCAACGACATCGTTTACACGATTGATGAGATCTGCGAATCGGAAAACGTGCCGCCGCCGACGATTGTAACCGAAAGCGGCCGCGCGGTTGCCGCGCACCATGCAACCTTCATTACCAATGTGATCCGGACGCTCAATCCGGGTTTGGGAGGACCCGAGGTCGACCTGTCAAAGATTGATTCCGAGGTGGTCCTGGAGATGATGGACCTCCACAAGGACATCAACCAAAAAAACTTCCGCGAGTATTATCATGATGCCCTGCAGCACCGTGAGGAACTGCAGTCGCTCTTCAATCTTGGCTATCTCAACCTTCAAAACCGAGCCCACGGCGAATGGCTGTTCTGGGAAATCTGCCGCAAGGCCATCAAGTTTTCGCATCTTCTGAAGGAACGGCCCGAGGAGTTTACCGACCTCGAGAACATACTCGCCAGCAAATACATCTGCAATTTTTCTGTCTTTCAGTCCACACCCGACGCATGGGCCCTGGATCAGCTGTTTCCCATCATCCCGGTGACGCGGCTGACTGAAGAGCCGACCGAACGCGCCACGCTCTGCGACATCACTTGCGACTCCGACGGGCAGATCGACAAATTTGTCGACCTCCGGGATGTCAAGCAGGCTCTCGAACTGCACGGCAACATCAACGACTCCTATTACCTGGCAATTCCACTGGTGGGGGCATACCAGGAGTCGCTCGGCATGAACCACAACTTGCTCGGATCGGCCAACGAGGCGCATTTTCTCGTCGACGATGCGGGCAGGGCTCATCTCGACAAGGTGGTGCGTGGGCAAAACCTCGCCCAGGTGCTTGCCGGCGCTGGATATGATGCGCCAAGCCTCGTCGAAAGCTTCCGGCAAATGGTTATAACGTCGGAAGGACAAGGCAAATTCACCGCCGAAGAAGGCAATTTACTCATCGATCTCTACCAGTCTACTCTGGATGCCTACACCTACCTCGAGGACTGAAATACGAGTGCGAAGTACTGGGTGATGATTCACCATCTCAACATCATCTCTATTAGTACCAGGCAAGGGCTTCGCCCTTGATATCCCGCCAGGAAGCGACGGGATATGGAAGCCAGAAGCCAGGGGCCAGAAGGATCGGCGCAGTGCTTGCGCTCGCCGGCTGCTTAGAGATCGATGCGGAGATTCTGGCTTCTTGCTTCCGGCTCCCGGCTTCTTACGAGAACAAAACTCTCGTTGCGCGGCGCATAACGGGCTAATTACTCATGACTCATCGGGGGTTTGTTCAGCGGAGAACATCCGTAGCAGGGTAGTAGCCGGTCTTCGACGCCACTACGGTGTATCCTGAAACCTTGGTCTCGATTCGGATGCTGCGCCACTGGCCATCATTCGTCTTCGGCGGGTAATAGGCAAAAGTGTACTGGTTGTGCATCCGTTCCGAGATCTCGTCACAGACTTTGCCTAGTTCCTTCGACTCTGCCACGATGAATGACTCACCTCCAGCCGAGCTGGTGAGCTGATCCAGAACGGTCTCCGTGATTGGCTTGTACTGCATTTCCTCCAGCAGATCGGTTTCGAGACCAATGGCAAACAACTCCGCCGCGCTGCGCCGCAGCTGCGAGATCGTCCCCTTTAGTTCGGCAGTGCCATAGGTGTTGACACCGTCGCTCAACAGCAGGAGAACGCGACGGCGGTTTTGCGCGGATTCCGATTCCTTCAGTCCCATCAGGATCGCATCGTAGAGCGCTGTCGACCCGTTACCTTCCAATCGTCGAATCGCTCGCTTGATCCGGTCCAGATCCTGGGTGAAACTCTGAACCACCAGAGGCCGGGCGTCGAATGTCATCAACATTGCTTCATCGCCCTTGTTGAGACGTTTCAAGAGTTGGCCGAGGGATCCCTTGGCATTGTTCAGTTTCTTGCCTGCCATGCTGCTGCTGGTATCGAGAAGGATTACGATGCTCAACGGCATGTACTCCCGGCTGAACTGGCTGATAGGCTGGGGGGTATCGTTGTCATAGATGACGAAGTCGTCCTGGTGGAGGCCGGTGACCACCTTTCCTTTGCGATCGTGAACGGTGGCAAAAAGACTGACGAGTTCGACCTTGATGTCGACACGGAAATCCTGAGCGCGCGCCGCTACGCTCCCAACTTGCGACGGACCTCCCCAAAGCGCCAGGGATGAGGCTGCCGCGAGGCAAAGGAACACGACAAGATGGAGCCTTAAAGATAAACCTAATCTCACGTTCCGGAAATCACACATAACTTGAGAGCAAATGAAATATGGAAAATGCATAAAGGGGCCAAGGGACACGGGGATAAAGGGCCAGAAACTGGTTTTTCCCTTTACCCCTTGGCTCCTCGACCCCTGAAGTTTGCGAGCGAAGCGAGCGAAGTTCTCTATCCATCAGCTGCATTCCCCCAGTAATTAGGATAAACCCGCGGAAGCATACGTCGAAAACAAATGTAGGGTCGGATTCGCGATCCAGGGAGAAACCAGAAAAGGCTTCGAGCGGTACTGCCGCAGCCAATGCTGATGATTGTGAAACACCCGAAAGACGCAAAACACACTATCTTTGTCTTTCGCGTGTTTCATGGCTGGAAGAATGGTTGGGGAACTTAGGGCCTGTCACGAAATAAGTGGCGCACTTTGACGCGAGCGCCGGGTGGGCAGATGCAAGGCGCCGCGACGCAGGCGATGCCGGTGTGCATCGTCGAGGAGCGGCAACGCCGCAGATGCCCGCCCGCCGCC
>Ga0187878_1003202_pt1 | contig 13744 bp, 13 predicted proteins | sample June2016WEW_17_1_FD_132979 | JGI IMG/M metagenome (GOLD analysis project Ga0187878, IMG submission 132979) | Peatland microbial communities from SPRUCE experiment site at the Marcell Experimental Forest, Minnesota, USA - June2016WEW_17_150 | ecosystem: Environmental > Terrestrial > Soil >...
ATTTTCAACGCCTCTTCTACCGTGCAGGCAAGCTCTTTGGCGTTGGGGTCCGGGCTAAGCGTCGTCCCCGCGGAAAGGTGTATGATAAGCCCGACGTCTTTGCCCCGGCCGCGATGGCAAAACCTCGGCGAACCCTTGTGCATCAGCACCGCGTTTGCACCCCCGGCCACGACTTTGCTCACCGCATCACACAGGTTAGTCAATCCTTTAATCGGTCCCACCGTCACGCCGTGGTCCATCGGGATAATCACAGTTTTACCGCTGTTGCGGTCCATTATTCTTTCTAAACGAACACTTTTGCCTATCATAACCAGGTCTCCTGCAAAATTATTCGGCTATTGACCTAAAATCTACCCAAACCAGCCCATAACGCAAGCAAAAAACGCCCCTGCTTGTCGCCGACGGTAAAAAAACTTGACAAACGACCGCATTGTTTGTAGTATATTTTATAACATCGTTGAGCCGGCTACGAAGGTCGCTCGCACCAGCGGCGTTCGTAATCTGCTCGCGATGACATATAAATACAGGATTACCTTTGATGGAACAGGAAATTCTGGACCAAATCGAGCAGATTATCGGCTACAGGTTTTCCAATCGCAACCTGTTGACCGAGGCCTTTGTGCATGCCTCTTCGGTCGATAAGCGGGCAATGAGCAACGAACGCCTCGAATTCCTCGGCGACTCCGTCCTTGCACTGGTAATCTGCAGAACCATTTTTGACCGCTCGCCGGATTATCTCGAAGGCGACCTCACAAAAATGAAAAGCATGCTCGTCTCCCGCGGGACCTGCGCCCAGGTCGCCAGCCAGATTAACCTGCACAAATTCCTCAAGGTCGGCAAGGGTATGGCGGGCAGCCAGTCGCTTACTCATTCGCTGGCGGCGGGTCTGCTCGAAGCCCTTATCGCCGCCATTTATCTCGACGGCGGCTTTGAGCCGGCACAAAACTTCATCCTGAAAAACTTCGACCCTATCATCGAAAAAGCCCACATCGAGCAGGCACAGGGCAACTTCAAATCAATCCTGCAGCAACATTCCCAGCAGCACTTCAACACAACGCCCGCTTATGAGCTCCTGGACGAAAAAGGACCGGACCACAACAAATGCTTTGAAACACAGGTAGTAATAAACCAGCGCCATTTTGCCAGCGCCTGGGGCAACAACAAAAAAGAGGCCGAGCAGAAAGCCGCTCTCAACGCCCTCATTGAGCTTGGTGTAATCAAGAATTATTGCCAGGAAGTCGAATAATCCGGTTATGCCTGCGATTACCCGACAACAAACCACGCCACGGCCGCCAGCGCCAGCGCCGTTATCACTATAAAAACCAGTATCGAGCCGAACAACAGCGCCGATTCTTTAAGAAAGTTGCCCGCCGAAACCCCCGATACTTTGGTCGCCTTATATACCACTGCTATCGACACCAGCAGGGGCAAAAGCAGCAGTAAAGACCGGGGATTGGTCCCAATCTCCTCAGGTATAGTGAACTCCGCCATCACAATCGCCGCAAGTGCCAGCATGCCTATTGCTCCACGTCCTGTGTCTTGCGAATATACGCCATATACACGGCATTAACTATGCAAAGCAGGTTAAGCAGTCCCGCTGTGCTGGTATATATCTGGCCCATTTCGCTGGGGCGACCGTAAACCGGGAAACCGCCGCCTTGAGTGTGATCCCCGATAATCGCCACTAACGGCGAACTCATCATCTGGACCACATACCACAACTTGTAAGCGATGGGGTCAACAACGCCAATAGAGCCGATATACAGCCCCGCTACAAACGTTGCGGTTATCGCCACAAATATTATCAGCGCACGCCCGGTCTCTTTCAGCACAAGGTATCCGCCGCCCGGCAAAAACCACCCCGCCAGTCCCACGAGGAACAACAATGGCATGCACCACCCAATCCAGAAGAAAATGCACGAAGCAATACCAACCACAATACCTTGACCAAGTCCGAGAGGATGTCCTGGCGTAAAAAACCTGAATATGGTGTGAAAAAATATGTAAAGAAGTATGAAATCACCCACCACAACAGCAGCGACCCCGCCGAGAATTTTCTGTAGTTTTAACATACTGCGTTTCTTCCTTTCTCATTCGGCGAACGCTCAAGGTGAGGCTTCCGGTTTGCCCGCTCGATTAGTATCGGCAGGAACCGAATTGGGCCCGGCCACCTCCTGCCGCTCTTGTATTTCCACAAACTTCATACGCTTCACTATGTTCTTCGGGTTGTAATGTATCACCGCCAGCGCCTGAGAATCGACAAATTCGTCCCTGACAACCTCCGCCGCCTTGGCCATATCAAACCCCTCCTGATAAAGCCGGTGAATAATCATACTCTCAAGACAGTAATAACACATACCGGGTTTGTACTCAACAATTGTCCCCGGCTTGGCCAGCGCATTGCTGTCATCCGGCACAAGAGTGTAAAGCTTATCCACAAGCATGCCTTCACGCTTTGCCCCGTTGATAAGAAAGCGGGCCATCGGGTTGCCCTCGTAGCGGGTCATGAGGTTTTCAATCTCCAAATTATTTATTCTGTGAAGTCCGCTTCGCGTGTTAATCGCAAATGTATGTTCTTTGCTCGACATCGTGTTGGTGTCGTCTCTGCCCTTGCCGTAAATCCTGTTGAACTTATCGACAGCGCCCTCCCACCCGTCCTTCGCCGCCAAGGCAACAAACTCCTCCGCCTTGCTTTTGGCCTTATCCATCGCCGCGAGCCGTTTCAGGTCTCGAATTACAAATTCTCTTATCGTGTTTGAGTCCTCACCGCCCGCGTCCTGCCGGTCGAATCGAACACTGCGTTTATTAATCTTTTCGTTTATATTTTTCGGCTCGGCCGCCTTTTCAGCCGACACAATCCTCATCAAAATCATATTCTTGCCGGCATAACCATCCGTCATCTCGCGGGCATCTTTCAGCGGACCGATATTCTCATAAAGCCGAGGCGCCTTCACATCCATAGAACCAAGCTCACTTGTCTTCAACTGCTCGACCGCGAACACCACTCGCGCTAAAGACGATTCCGTAACGCCTGCCCCACCAACATATAGAGGAGCGAGATTCTTATCGCCCTGGATATCAGATGAACTCAACAACCCCGTCCTGTCGGCGTACACCTTGACTTTGTGCTTCTCGCTAAGCTCCGCCGCCACCTTCGCGTAATCAACCGACCCCTTCTTAATCTGTTCATCGGTCAACTTGCTCTGTTCAGCTTCGATTCCCGACAAATTGGCCTCGGTAATCGACTTGGCCTCAAGCAATATCCGCTCCGCTTTGGAATCAACCCTTTGCTGGTAAAGCCCTTTCGATATCACCGACGCCACTTCCGCGTAACTGCGGGTCTTTGCTACCGGCTCCGAATTAGGGTCATTCGGGTCCGATGGAACCATTCGTGTGAAAATCTGCAAGTGCTGCTGGTAATACTCTTCCGCCTCCTGCTGCGTCAATGGATTCACTGTTGAGGCCACGTCATTCAGCCGCACAGCGATATACTCAAGACGCACTCGCTCGGGCAGCTTGTAGCCAAAACCGTATGGATTGCCTTCGCTTACTTCGCCGGCGAAATCCCCTTTATATTTCTCGAACTGCTCCTCCACCTTGTCCGCCCCCGGCTTAAACGACTCATCCAAAAACGTGTCCGCTCCACATACAACGTAGTTGACGTCGATGGTCTCCTGCCGCAGGCTTGTCTGGTTAAGAACCTGCTGAATTGTCCTGTTCTCCGTCGCGCAAATCGTCCTGCAGTATTCGATGACCGATGTCATATCACTAAACGCATCGAGCACCTGCTCCTCGGAAACTCGGCTTCGCTTCTCTATCGCACTGATAACCTGCGAGTATGTCGCTCCACGGTGCAGCCGCGGCATAATCATCTCGAGTTGCGATTTTGCGTACTCTATCGGCGTTCGCACCCCCGCCTCATGGGCCTCCCTGGTCAGCAAAACCCAGTATATACTGGCAGGGTGCTGCTTCGAGTAAATTTCATTTATCTGTTTATCGGACACGCCGTAATTGTCCATACCCACAATTTGCTTTATCCGGCTGATTGATTCGACGGCGCTGGAACGCTCCGGGAAAATCAACTCCCCAAGTAAAGCTATCCGCAGGTCCTGCGTTGACGCATAACGCGGGTCCTCAGGCCTGAGTAACGACTCCATACCAAGCATCCTCAATACCTCAATCTGCTGATTCGCCATCGCCACATCCTGCCTGCTTATCTTTTTGCCGTCGCCGTAATAGGCGATTACCTTCCCCTCGCCTGTCCTCGCCGAGCTGAAGTAATTCATCACCGGCTGGATTGTAAATACAATCATCAGCACAATGACAACAACCGCCATTATCTTCTTGTTATACTTGCGAAACCATACCATCAAACTCATTTTGTTGCTCCGAAAATGTTAACTCACGGTTCTTTTAAGTTGCACAAGTATAAAGAATGGTATTGTTTTTTACAACCAAAAACAAGCCGGCCTGCCTTGGCTTCTGTTATAAATATTTCCCCCACGAAAGCCGTCTTCCTCATTAAAAACCGCCTCACGCCTGCACGGATTCTCCGCCTGTTTTACTTGACTTGGCAGGAAATTTCAGGTATAATAAAGGCGTTGCATGTGCAGACAGACGCTAGTCGCCAACCCCGTTAAGAACGGGACAAAAAGACACGTTGCAACAGGGAGACGGGTGACAAAAAACGATCGTAAATCGCCGTGTCTCCTTTTTTTATTCCGGCCTTTACTGAACTTCCACTATATTCGTAAACTGCACCACCGCTTCACCCATTTCGGCGTTCGCCTCGATTGTCCCAACAAGACCGACTTTTTTATCGACGAACCTGCTCAAATCCACGTCCGCAATCACGCCGGTGGGCCGGGCGTAACACAGCGTCTTGCCGTTCTCGTCAACCACACGGTAATACTTCGCGCCGGGCGTCTCCGCGAACAAAGGCGATTCCAGAAGCTTACCGATAACCGCGAATATGCTCTTGTCTTCAAACTTCGAAAGCTGCTCGCTTTTTGCGCTCTCTATCTGCTGCTGCGTCTTTCCGAACTGCTCTTCCTGAACCTTTATCGCCTTGGCGATCTCCTGCGAAAGCTCAAACCTCTCAATCACCTTCAGCAAACTCTGTGCGTTATGCGCCGCCCTGGGGCTTTGCTTGTCGCCTGCAACCTCCATAAGCTCTTTTTTGATATCCGCGAAATTCTGCTGGTCCGCCGGTTTTGCGCGTTCCGCATCGACCTTCTCCTTCAGGGCATGAACCTGGGTCATTCTCTGCTCTTCCAGTGTCACAGGAGCCGGCGCCGGTGCCGGTGAAGGCATATTCGAATCATTTGGCTCATTCGGCGAAGACACCTGTGGCTTCAGCGAACCGGAATTCGTCGGGAAAGGCGTCGCCGGCACAGGATGGGTCGTCGTCGGCATTACCGAGGTCGGGGTCTGGGCCGGAGCCATCAGCGTCCCAAGCGGCTTGGCATTCTGACTGCTCACCCACAAATATGCCCCCTCTGGAGGAGCTATCTTGCAGTAGCCGTCCTTTTCCTCGCCGACTATCGTTACCTTGTCGCCCTTGTTGAGCTTTACCTGCATCGACGTCGAGTGCATCGGCTGAACCTCGTCCGAACCGGCGTAAACTCGAACCGCATCCCCGATAACCGTCCCGCTTGTATTATTACGCGGGTCGATTTGGACATACTGCTTGGAAATCCAGGAATAACTGCCCGCCGGCGCAACTATCTGAAGCCAGCTGAACTTGTTGCCGACAACCTTTACCTTCTCATCTTTCCTGGCCTTGCCGCAATTATAGTATTGGGTGCCGGGGCCTGACCGAATATACACGTCGTCGCCTGTTATCTCCGCCAGGAACGGAAACGCCGGCAGATTCAGGGCATTGGCTTCTGCCGCCGGAGCCACATCCCCCGGGGCGATATTACCCGGCCGTGCCGCGATTACAGGCAGACAAAGACCGCATACAAGAACAATAATTGAAAATCTCAGATAAGATTCCATTCTTCGACCTCCTAACAAAAGGTTTTTCTCCATAAACGCCTACCGCCCCGCATAATCCTTCACACCAACAGGGCCACAAATTTTATCGCTCACAAAACTATCACCACCGCCCCCCCTTGTCAACTTCTTTATATCATATTTATACTGCCAACATTGTTATCAGCCGGCTAAACGCGAATATGCCGCTTCCATCATCAGCAAAAACGCCTGCGCCTCGGTGCTGGTCCCCGACCTGTCAAATAATGGCGACCCGCACGCCCCCTGCACAACGCCATACTCATCAACCTTGGCGTGTGCCCCCGCCCGCATTTTGTCCGCCGATTTGAGGTAACTATTTTTCAGCCAGCCGGATTTCACTCCCTTGTAAATCGAATACGCCAGCATCTGTGACAAATTGGTCTCGACAAACGTATTCGTATCATCAACCACGTCGTGAAACAACCCGTCGGGCCGCACAAAAGAAATACAGCCGTCTAATAACTCCTCCGTATAACCAATCAGCTTTTTGCGGTCATCTTCCTTATCCTTCGGCAGCGTATCGATTATCTGCGCCATCCCAGCCGCGCACCACCCGTTGCCCCCGCCCCAGCACGCCTCACGCTTGAAAACCTTCTTCTTGTCATCCCATATATGCGAAAACAGTTTCTTTTCCTTGTTCCACAAAAACCCCCTGTAACAATCGACCTGCCGAATCGTCTCTTCGAAATCGCCCATAAGCGCCAAAAACGGAGGCGTCATAAACATCGAATCGCTCCATATCTCCCTGCCGGGCGTAACGTGACATATCGCCCCGTTTTCAGTCCTCGGCGCCCTCTTTTTGAGATATGTATATAACGCGTCCGCCGCGTCTTTTAGTTTCTTGTCACCGGTCACTTTATAGGCATACAAAATAGCAGCCCCATTTGAGCCGGGGTCGGTTACCGCGCTTTCCGTTCCAAGCATCGCCGCACGTCCGTCTTCTTTCCTGCGAAGAACTGCCTCTTTACCCATCAGCACAATAATGTCTTTTTCTCCCAGCTCTATCATCGCGTGCGACGCCACCCCCTGCTCCCAGCTTGCCCGCTGCATACACAGCATCGCGATTTTGGCTTTCTCAACCAAATCGCTTTTCACAGGTTTTCCTGACTCCGCCAAAACCATCTTCTCGCTATATCCCCCTGCCGCCGCCAGAATCGGCAACGCCAAAACATCCCTTCTTCGCATTGTCATCGCCTTTCAAAAACACATTGTTCACCCTTGCTAAAACCATCTCATAGTAATTATAATTACCCCGCTGACAAAAAACAGTTTATTTCATTTGACTAAAAAGGAGAATAGCATGCGAATCATAAGAAATCTGCTGTGTGTGTTCCTGACAATGGTCTTCGTTTCAATATCTGGTTGTACCAACAATAATCAGGCCTCGCCTGCCCCGAAACCATCCGCTAAAGCCGAAAAAACAGTCGCAATGAACTACGATTTAAAAGACAGGGACGCCTTCACCATAATGGGCATACAGACCCGAATTACTTCGGCTAACGAGAAAAACCCTGACACATACATTAAAATCTGGGACGCCTTCGACCAATACAGAACACAACTTCGGCCTATTAGCATCGAATTAAGGTTTTTTGGCGTCACCTTCGCAATAGACAAAAAAGGCGACTTCGATTACCTCGCCGGAGTGTCTGTGCACAGCGACGCTGCTGCGCCTGACCCGAATCTTGTAACCCGTACGGTCCCCGCCGCTCGCTACGCTGTCTTCAAATGCACCGGCGAGAATATAGACAAGACCTACGAATATATTTTCAGCCAATGGCTTCCCGCCTCGCGTTATAAACCCGACAGAAATGCCTGCTCTTTCGAGCAGTACGCCCCGAGGGAATGGATGAACCGCCCCGTCTATATCTATATCCCTATTGTGCCGAAATAGGCGATTACGGAAAAAGCAGGCATCTTGGCCTATGCATAGTGCCGTTTCTAAAATAAAAGTTTAACATTTGTCATTCCCGCGAAAGCGGGAATCCATTATGAAGCCGAAACGCAAAATATTAAGGTTTAATCGAAGATTGTCTTACATATTTATATCTTTGATTACTATTCCGTATCTTTTGCTGAATTTGACAGATTGGTGGATAATCCGATTAATTGCCATACCCCTATTTTGGTTCTTTGGAGCAGCTTTCTTCTTATTTTTAGCTTTTGCCCCAGTAGAATATTGGCTAAGTTCAAAAAATGCTTGGAACACACCTAAATTTATGCGGGTTTCCCGAGTCCTTGTTTTTGCTCTCGGTTTTTGGGGGTTGATGTATATCACTGTCCCGTACGTCAAAGGTGTTTCTCGGCTTGTAGCAAACGGAGGCGAATTGGAGAAAGTGACTGGTATAGTAAAACGTGTGGATGTGCAATTCCCATCATCCATTTCGAGCGTGGAGTTCAAAATAGAAGGTCGTAAAGATGAGATAAGCTTATACTATCCAAAACTACGAATAGCTAAGAGATTTCCAGTTGGATCAAGAGCAGAATTTTATCTCCTTCCAGGAACCGATTACGCTATGGACGTCAGGCCTGCTTCTGCCGATTAATAATGCTGCCTCTATTGTATCGAACCAAATAGTCAGGAACTCCGGGGCCAGCATACCTATTTCTATTCGCCCTTGAAAACCCGGAAAGAATGCGGCTTGATTGTCATTTTGAAAACCGTCTTATCAGGCGCTGGCGCCGCCTGTCCGAATCGTCTTGGCTGGGTCGATACCGCCTCGCCTGTGAGCTCTTCCCCGGTGAGAATATCGCTCAATTTGCTGATTCGTTTGTCCGCAACAATTTTGACGTCAACGCCTTCGGGCAAAAATGACTCCACGATAAACGTGTCGTTGTCATAAACGAACATCGCGACCTGGCCTGGGCCATCTAATCGGACATACATCTCTTTTGCCAGCACAGCCCTGATTTGAGTCAGGACCTCCGCGGGCAGATTGTATAAATCCCCGTAGTTATCCGGAATCGTCAGGATATACAACTTGCTGTTGGCGTAATCCGCGGAATGTAAAATCGGGTATCCATTGCCGCTCGCCAGGCAGAAAATTTCCTCCCACGAATCATTGGTCAGGTATTTAATCTGCGGAATTATAATCTCCTGTTTAGATTCATATACCGGGCCCCATCGACGCTGGAATTGTTTAGTGCGTGCCTTTTCATCGCCTATTCTCAATTCGACGATGTCCTCAATACCTTTACCCTGCATCGCCTTATACAACCCAGACGTAATTACGACTGTCTTGCCGTCAACTAACTGCTTTTTGATTTTAGCCACGATTTTCTTGTCGAACTTCGCCGACTCGGTCAGGAATATCACGTTGGCCTCCGCCGGGAACTCAGGCAGCAAATCCATCGGTATCCCGCACATACCAATATAATTCTGAAGAAAATCCTCGCCCGTCGAATGATATGGCTTATAACTCTTTACCCCGACCGGATTGCCTAACTTGCCTAAAAATTTATCAACCAGCTCTAAACTATACCCTGCGGGTCTTGCCATTGAGCTTGGCGCAACCATCGTGCCGTCCGCCAATTTCATCGGCTGCATCATCTCATTAAAATCGAAGCTCGTCTGCCCCCCTTGCCACTCAGCACGGTATTCCTGCGGTATGGGCCGCAGCATCAAGCTGAAATTAAAAAGCGTTATCTCCGGCGCCTTGGCGAACAGCGTCAGCCACAACTGCTCCGCGTAACGGTCCATATATCGAATCCCAAACGTATCGACCCACCCGCCGCCGTTGCCGCCCGGCTTTATGTTCTCAAAGTACCGATATATCAGATAGCCCTCGTATTGCTGCAAATGCTGGTCCGTATAAACCGGGTCTCTTGTCTCTGTCCCCGTGTATATACCGTCAAAAATTTTCGGCTCTGCTTCGAGGTTGAACCCGCAGCCCTGGAAATGCTCATACCAGTTCGGGTACTTGATTACCATTTTCACCTTGGGATTCACCGCCTTGGCAGGCCCTACTACCAGGTTTCTCGCCGCCCCTTTCATCAGGTCAATCCGAAAGTCCGACCAGCTCTGGCTGCCCTTGGCCTTGATGCACGATTCGCATTTGCAGTTGGTAAAGAAAAAATCGTCAAGTATTATCTCGTCAAACAATCTCGCCGTGTATTCGGCTATCTCTTTGGCTTTCTTGCGCTGCTCGGGCCTTGTATAACAAAATGTCTGAAAAGGGATGCTTTCCTTAATCGTATAAGTGATGCCCCCGGCCACTTCCACGCCTTTATCCTCGAAAAATTTCTTTGCCGCCAATACCGTATTCACATCCACCAGCAACTCGCTGCGGTGCGTCTCCAGATAAATCTTATCGACCTTAACCTGCCTCGATATCTCATCCCAGCGTGTCGCCAGCCAGTTGGCGTCGCCCATCTGGTTCACGTCGCGAGCCGGAGCATAAATTGCCACCTTGAAATTCTGATACCCCTTCGCCGAACCTGAAAAAGTCGAACACATAAGAATTAATACCCCCACTGCTAACCCTGCGATAACCTTACGCATACCATTGTCTCCGTTTTAGCCAATTATCTTTGTGTGTAAGACCCTGAATCTTATGGTATTTTGGCCCGCTGTCAAAAGTAAACCGGCACAAAGAAAACGTCTCAGGACGGTTGAACTCCTCCGCATCTGTATGGTATAGTCGCAGCCGAAAGGTGTGTAATGCCGGCTAAATTGAGCGACCATAATCTGCATGAACCCGTTTCAGTGTATATGCGGACCGATTTCGTCACGCTTAAACACGACGAAACCGTAGCGCACGCCATAAAATCCATCAGGAACCACGCCTCCCCGAAAGATATCCTTTATCTCTATGTTACCGACGACCGCCATCGCCTCGCGGGCGTCGTCCCCATAAGAAACGTCATTACCAGCGACCCCCAGGCGAAGGTTTCGTCGATTATGGTCCGTTCCCCCGTCTCGGTCAATCATTCGCAGACGGTTTTGCACGCCTGCGAGCTTTTCGCGAAATATCGTTTTCTTGCGCTGCCCGTAGTCGATGACGATAATAAAATCCTCGGCATCGTCGATATCAATCTCTTCACCGACGATGTCGTCTCGCTCGCCCACCAGCGCCAGCTCGAAAACGTCTTTCAAATGATTGGCGTCCACGTCTCCATCGGCAAAAAGGTCTCTTCCTGGTCGGATTTCAAAGGCCGGTTCCCCTGGCTCTTCTGCAATATCTCCAGCGGCATACTCTGCGCCTTCATCGCCAGCCGATATGAATTGCTCATCAGCGAACTCGCCATTCTCGCGATGTTCATCACCGTCGTCTTGGCAATCGCCGAAAGCGTCAGCATCCAGTCGATGGCCCTGACCCTCCAGGTACTCCTCCAGCGAAACGTTTCCTGGCGCCGCATATTGACGGGTGTCCGCAAAGAATTGTTCACTTCCGTCCTCCTCGGCGCCGGCTCCGGCCTCGTCGTCGGCATAATCGCTTATCTCTGGAGAGGCATCGTCTGGCAGGGCCTCGCTATCGGACTCAGCATCTGGTTTGCCGTCATCACCGCCTGCCTCCTCGGCGTTATTGTCCCCACACTCATCCGAAAATTCCGCATCGACCCAAAAGTCGCCGCAGGCCCCATCGTCCTCGCAGCCACCGATATCGCAACCCTCATCTTTTACTTCTCAACCGCAAACCTCATCCTCGGCTGACAACCGCCAAAAGAAAAAAGCCGGCGAAAAAACCGGCTATTCTCAAATCACTAATGTGTATTTCGCTGCGTTGCTCATTTACCTGCCAATCGGCAGCGAATGTTTCTGCCAGGCATCAAAGCCGCCTTCGAGCTCCATTACCGGGTACCCGTTTTCGGCAAAGAATTTGCAGGCCTTGGCCGCCATGTGGCATTGCTGTGAATAGCAATACACGACGTTGGTTCTGTCCCTGCTTAATCCTCTAAACGAGTTCCACCGTCCATCCGGAAGGTTCACCGCGCCCGGAACATGGCCTTTGCTGAAATCCTCCTTGCTGCGAACGTCGATTATGTTCACGTATTCGCCTCTTTCAATCATTGAGTTCAGCTCGACCGGCCCGGTGGTAAATTCAAGCTTCGCATCGAAAAACTCCACCGCTTTTCTTGTGTCCGTTAGCGTAATCATTGTCGTCCCCTTTCAAATTTCAAGTCCTTGTGAAAGGTTTCAAATCTGCTTCTTGTTCTGCTTATTTATACGATTGGCGCAAAACCAGGTTTATCAGGAAATTGCTTAGTCGCCCGCGTTTATGTGAGTAATAAAAAACTCCCATTTAAACATAAATCTTAACGCACCGGCTGAAACAAAACGTATAAAGAAGTGATGGAACGCAGGAAAAAATCATGTCTGTTGTTGGTTTTGACAATGGCGTTCCTATCCATCATCGGCGATAGCACGACCGCTTCGGATGATTTTTCTAAACAGCCGCCTATTATCACCAATGTTTATGCAACCGCCTACCACTGCGTTTACAACTCCGAACTCGCCGGCACACAAACCATCACCACCACCATTTCAAACAAAACTTATACCTTAAAGGCCTCCTTCTTATTCGGCGGCTGGGGAGTCGCTATGCAGGGCACAGGCAAAACCGCTCCGGATGGCGACTATATCAAATACATAAAAGGCGCCGGCTGCTTCGTCCGCCTCACCGGCCCGAACGCAGGCAAAAACCCCGCGGGCAAATGGGTTATCAATCTGCAGGCCCTCCGCAATCGCTACGCCCGCCTGGGCATCACCGACTTTACCGGCTTCGGCAATTTGGCCCTTTTACATCCCGACTCCGCAACCTATTCAATCGTTTCATCAATCACCGACTCGCTTGGCCAGCCCCTCACGCCCTGGTTTTCTATTTCCGCCGATTCATCCCTCATCCCAACCGGCCAAACCGGAACCATCGTCTTCAAAAACGGCGATACCACCCCCGCAGGCCTCACCTCCTCAAACTTCATAGCCCAGGACTCAGGCCAATACATAAAGGGAAAACACATCGATATCTATCTGGGCGAAGGCCAGTCCGCAATCGATGAATGGAACCGCACTGGCGGCAACCGCTACGTAGATATTTACCCGCCGTAGCGACAGCGAAGGCGGGTTTATCCGCCGTAGTTTATCCGCTGTGTTCCGTGGGGGTATGCCATTTCGACCGTTTTTCATCGAGGAACGCCTGTAGAATTTCCGCAGCGGCCAACGCGTCTATTCGGCGTTTTTTCCCTTTGCGGGTCAACTCCATAGGAATCATCTTCCCCTCAGCGGCGAAGGTGCTCAACCGCTCATCCTGAAAGAAAACGGGCGTGTCAATCTGCTTTTTAATCTGCTCGGCGAACGCCTGGACTTTTTTCGCCTGCGGGCCAACTGAATCATCCATATTCAAAGGCAGACCCATGACAATGGCCTCGACATTTTCTGCTTTGACGACTTCGATGATTTTACCGATAAGGTCGTTTGACGTGGGTAATGCCGCAAGAGGCGAAACGATTGTCTCCGTCTGGTCGCAAATCGCAAGGCCTGTAATCTTGTTTCCGTAATCGATTGAAAGGTATCTCATGGTTCGACTACAGGTATTTGTCGCCGGTGCGTTTCTCGATAAGCTCAAGCAGCTCTTTTAGCCGATACGCCTTATCGACGGGGCAGACAAACGTCGCGTCGGGGCTGTGGGCGACAACCATATTTTCGAGACCGATAGCGGCTATCAGGTGCCCGGAATCCTCGGTTACGAAAACGCTGGATTCGCAGTCGAGCAGTTCGGACTGGCTG
>Ga0187878_1003203_pt1 | contig 13742 bp, 17 predicted proteins | sample June2016WEW_17_1_FD_132979 | JGI IMG/M metagenome (GOLD analysis project Ga0187878, IMG submission 132979) | Peatland microbial communities from SPRUCE experiment site at the Marcell Experimental Forest, Minnesota, USA - June2016WEW_17_150 | ecosystem: Environmental > Terrestrial > Soil >...
AGAGCCGCAACCTTCGCAATTCTTTTGATTGTGGTAAAATCCTCGGAACCCGCCCCTGTAGCTCAGTGGACAGAGCGTTAGCCTCCGGAGCTAAAAAGGGCAGTTCGAGTCTGCCCAGGGGCACCAGTTGACACCGTCTATCAGCCGAATGCCGGCAGAAAGATGGTGTTTTTATGTCAGCAACATTATTTCTCCCCACTAAAACAGAAACGCAAAACACGAAATGGCATTTAGCCTCTGTTGCTCTCACCGATGCTTACACAGACTTCATCTTGAGCCGGCAAGCCATTAATTGCTCTCAAGGCACTCTTGTTTTTTACAAGTATAGTGCCGGCAAGTTCGTGTTGTGGCTAGATGCCAATGGGGTCACAGCCCCAGACCAAATTAGTGCTCGCCATGTTCGGGAATATCTCGCACTACTCGCAGTTCAGGGCAAAGCCGATACCAGCCTTCACGGTGCAGCTAGGGCAATCAGGACTCTGTTACGTTTTTGGTTCGCTGAAAAATATATGCCGGAACTCGTAAAGTTCGCAATGCCAAAAATAGCACAAAAACGGTTGCCTGTGCTAACAGCGGAACAATTAGGTAAAGTGCTTGCCGCTTGTAAGAATCCACGGGATAAAGCTCTTGTGCTGTTCATGGCGGATAGTGGGCTTCGCCGGCAGGAAGTAATTCAGCTGACTTGGAACGACCTAGATATGACAAGCGGACTGGTAGTGGTCAAGAGAGGCAAAGGTGGTAAAGCTCGGAGTGCAGTAATCGGAGCCACTGCCCGCAGAGCATTGCTTGGTTATCGGAGAACAATAAACAACCCTTCAAGCAACTCACCCTTATTTCCATCCCGTAACGGACTGCCCTTCACCGGCTCTGGTCTTCTTATTATTTTTGTCCGGCTCTCTGAACGCACAGGCATTCATGTTACACCCCATGCGTTGAGACGGACGTTCGTGATTCTTTCCTTGCGTGCCGGCATGGATGTATTGCATTTACAGGCAATGCTAGGACATGCCAGCCTTGGGATGGTACAACATTATGCCCAGATGATAGATGAAGATTTGTTACAGTCTCACAAAGCGCATTCCCCTGTGGATAACTTGGCACGCCTTCAGTAGTGCCAAAGTCCGGCTTGTTTGATAAATTAGGACACCGTCTGACTTTAGACGGTGTCCTGGCTGACTTGCTATCGGACAAAAGTCATTATATAAGCTAGCCTCTACGTGATCCAAAATGACCTGGAGAAGTTTCGTAGATTCTCTGCATAGGTGGCTCTTTCAGTGCCGTCAGTTTTTTGCATTGCCTGCAAGCATACTTACCTCGGCTCTTCCAAAGTCCGGTATTGCGATACCCGCAGTGGGGGCAAGTCCATTCCATAACTGCTTTACCTTTTGCACTCATACTCAAAACAAGATCTATTTTATGCATTTTATGTCTCCTATTGTCTCTTGTTATTATATATCTATGCGCATTGAAAGTAAACAAGAGAGGACGACCGCAAAGTATCGTGGTCGTCCAGTAGAACAGCACGGACGCACGGACAGATAGGAGAGAGGAAAATTCCTCAAGATGGGTCTGCCGTGCGCCGTGCTATGGTTGCGGAGGGATTTTATAGCTCCGCTGGAAAATGTCTAGTTCACCGGTAAGCCGGCAGCCATACGCATCGCATTGTCTGCACCGACCGAATCAACCTGTTCAGGAAAGTCAATCCCTTCCTTGGATGCAACCTGACGGATGGCATTTGCAAATTCGTTCAGCGATCCACCCTGCTCATGAAACGCATGGTATTCCCAATTCCGCAAATTCTCAAAAGTCGCTTCAGGCTCATAGAGCATGTCTGAGATACCGCCATCGTAGAGGACACCAGCATTTTTATATATTTGCTTCAATGCCCGAAGAGCCGGTTGGTCGTTAGCGAATTGTGCATTGATTTTCCGCACGGTATCTGCGTCGATGTCTTTACCGCTGAGCTGTATCAAGGCAAGAGCATTTGCCCATGCTGGATTGCTCAGGTCAAGTTTGGCTTGCTTCTCGGTTGCTAACTGCTGGAGGTCAGCCAACAACAGCGCAACCTTTTCCTCGGATGTCTGGCTCAAGGCTGCAAATGCATCTTTGGCTTGCTCGATTTTGGGGACGATAAAATTCTTGACATACTCAGCGTTGTAATCCTTGCCGGACGCTTCCAGCTTGGCAACGGCTTGCCGGCTATCGATGCGAGCCTGAGCCATCTTACGTAAAATCTTTTCTATTTCTGCATATTTGTTTTTCATGATTTGCTCCTTTACTAATGTTGGGTAGGATTACCCGATTCAAGTTTTTGCATCTCAAGACTCGCTACATTCCTGATAGCAAATTCAATCTTTACCTCGAGATGGATTTGAGCCACGCCAGGATACTCAAGCAGCAGCCGGTCATGCAAGGCTTGCATCTGTGCTACCTTTTGGCGCAGGTCGGTGAGTTTCTTTTCCTGTGCTTTGCTCCACATTTGTTTATGACTCAATAAAAGTGTTGGACTCATTATTTATCCTTTCTATTTTTGGGGGCAGGATTGCCCATTGGCTTTGGTACTATCTTTAGAGGAGCGAGCCGTTCTTTTATTTGCTCTCTAGTCAGAACAGCGGGATATGGTTTTTTCCCGTGCAGCTTTACATAGTCATCAAAACCTTTTTGGATCTCCTTTTGGGTAAGATGTAGGTGAGGCTTATACGCATATTTGTTGCCCATCATGCGAGCACTAAATTTTTTCCGTTCTTCTTTTGACTCCCATCGCTTATAACCGGCGATAGACAGTTTGGCTCGAGTCTCAGGGCTGGTCTCGTGTTTATGCTTGCCTATATTTGCGGCACTTATCTTGTCGCGACTTTCTTGGCTGAGATGCGAACCTTTAGCAACCATAAACTTTTACTCCTTTCATCTATTCTCAAACTCTTCCAAAAGTAACCGTGTTCGTCTTGCTCGGAGCACTCTCTTGATGTCCCAAACATTGCATTTTGCGTATGGGATGCCGGCTACTTCAATCCATAGTGAGGAGTCGTGCTCGAGGAACATCCTAGCCTCTGACGCTTTCTGCGGGTTGGAGGCACGAGCATCCGCGAGAGCCTGAAGCAAGACTGCCGACACTATTGGCTCGAGGGGCACGTTCGGATCGATTATTATTTTTTGTCTCATGCGACTCCTTCCTGTTATTTGGTGGAAATGTTCTCATGGCGCAATTGTTCTCCTGTGCTTCGTTCGACGCAACTTTTCCTGCCCTAAATGTAAGCCGTTCTATTTCCTCGAAGTAGACAAAGCTATCTTGCCGGCTCGGACGCCGGACTACCGCTCCCAGTTCAGCATCATGTACAGCGAAATCCTTTACCGTGGCTGGGAATACTCCCAAGACGAGCACAATGTCCCCGGCACGAAGCACCTTACCGTATTTGTCGAGCATTAGTGGGGTGGGGTGAATCATAGTTTTTCTCCTGTATTTTCATTCAGGTTAGAAGGTTAGAACTTTCCCATTTGGAGAGTTTTTTCTATACGAGGACGATATAGGAAAAAAAGGTGCCAAATGGTGGACTTCTAACCTTCTAACCCTGCCCATTTTCGGCTCCAACAATCTTCCATCCGACCAGAAAAGTCTGGTTTGCATGGCGTTGCTCTGTTTTCGCATTCAGCATCTTGGGCAGTCGGTGGCTGAATGCCTTATTATTTACAGGACAATGTTTCAGTCCGCTCAATAAAATGTAACCCTCAAAGAGTTTGTAAATGTCTGCCATCTTTTCACCATAACCAGGAGCCTCTTCAAGCACTCCGGTCTCAACAAATTGTTTCACGTAGTCCATGTCTGTTCTGTAATCTTCCTTCTCAACCCCAACAGCAGCCGGCACAGGCAAGAGGGTGTTATATGCTTCGATCGCACCTTCAAATGCCCACTTGAGGATGCCGGCTAACTCCGGAATAAATTTCTCGGTCACCAAATTTGGGTCTTTTTTATTGGACGGGATTATGCTCCGGAATGGAATGACCTTCATCCTGTTCCAGAGTGCTTCGTCCTCCGCATCAATGGCAGGTCTGTAATTGCCGTACAGCCATATGATGAACTGGGGAGTATATTCAAATGGTGGCTTGTGCAGTTCACGGCTGGTCATGGTGTCCCGCCCGGATAGGTCTTTGACAATAGCGTCGTCTAACTTGCGTCCGTTGGGCATTTCTGAGCCAATAGCAAAATGCGCCCCATACAGTTTTGCTAGCTCCGGAGTAGCATCGTTTGCATTGCGACTGCGTGGCTGGCGTAGCAGTAACTCTATGTTGAATCGCTTGACATACGATCCCCCCAGTTTCTCAAGAAGCGTCATAAGAGTGGTTTTGCCTGTATCTGTAGCACCATAGGAAAAGAATAATTCTTTCTCTGGATTCCCCCCAAATAACGTTCGCCCAACAATCTGCTGCATGTAATGTATTAGGTCTTCGTCGCCGGCAAAAGCCCAGGTGAGCCACTTCTTCCATTCAGGGCAATTAGCTTTCGGATCGTAGGCTATGTCCAACGCACGGGTGATAAAATCTTCCTGACGATGTGGCTCCAGCCGTCGGGTCTCCAAATTGAGGGTGCCATTCTGAACGTTCAACTTGTGCAAGTCCGCATCCAATTCCCTGGGGTCAATTACAATCTCTTGTTGGGTCTTGGCGACCTCAACCATGGCTGCCAATTTCATACGCGATTCAGAACGCATGGCATGATTTAGTAAACCTTTTCGAGCCTCTAAATCCTCCCCCGTTTTCATTGCCTCGTCGTAAATTTTTCTAGCTGTCTGAAGTGCTCGAGAATAAATTAGTCCTGTCCTGTCCGGTTGCCAATACTTTCCGTTCCAGATAATCCAATGCCCCATTTTTGCGACATATGCAATGTCAGCCCCATAGTTGTCTATCAGACGTTCGGCATTGCCGGCGTCCGTCAGCTTGCGTTTGCCTGGCGGATATCTCATGACTGAATCAAAAATACGTTTTAGCTCTGCTTCGTCCAGCGGAGGGCGTGCTCTTTTGGCATTCGCTTCGAGCATGGCTTCCCAGATATCGCTTTCGTTCATACCGTCATAGCGTAGTCTTCCTGCATAACTGGTGAACGCACTATTTCGACTGCCATCAGGAATGCTGTCGGGCAAACCTTTGTAACGACTCTTTATAGCCGGCACTCCCTGAGGAACAGGACTGGGGGAATGTCCATCCAACTTTTCCTCTAGCTGCGCCTTTGTCAATTCTGGAATGGCTGACCTAGAGTTTATTAGCCGGTATATTGCCCCACTGGGATGCATGCCGGCAACAACACCCTGCTGTCCGGTTGAGAGGAATTCAAGATATGGATGTTTATCTGTGTCGTTCTTCAATTTTTTTGATTTAGGAATTGCCCCCACAATCTTGATAATAATTTTTCCTCTATCTGCTCCGGCACGAGCAATCCTTGGGGCAGTTGCCAGTTGGGGATGCTGTTCGAGGAACTCTGGTAAATTCTTATCAACGTCCAGTAAACAAAGTCCGCCAGAATGTTCTCCGCATATCAACCCAACGTTTCCGCCATTCGCAAGATGCCTTGTAACTGTTGGTAAACTGAGTGGCTTGTCCTGCCACCCAAGTCCAATAGGCTTCTTACCAGGACTGTCCACCGGAGCATCCCACGAAGCAACTTTGCAAAACTTCGCACCATGCGCAGCAAGGATTTCAAGAGCAGCTTGTCCGGAAATCTCATCAGGCGTCTTTGTGTTCATTTTTATTCTCTCCATTCTTGGAACCGCACTCTTGGCAAATCCATTGTGAAGGCGGGACTACCCACCCAGTCCGCAGATATACTCCCCAAACACGGTGGCACGTGGTACATACCAGATTCACTTTTACGCCGGTAATCCGCACTGTATCAGGAGGATGCAGGACGATGGTGGTTGGCTCAGTCATTCTGTCGCTCCCCCAATATGTAGAGTTCCGCAGCGATCACACACCCATGGTTCAGGTATCTGGGGTATGGAGCTCTCTTTCTCTATCTCAATACGCATGATTTCCCTATCCAAGCATTGCTGACATTCGTGACCAGGCAGTTCCGCCCCATTCCAGTGAGCGCAGAACTCGCACATCCAGGCTGGGGTTGTAATAAATTTATTCGGCTTCCTGCCACAGCGATCGCATTTCAAAATCCTCGGAAGGTCGATCCAATGCATCTCATGACCCATATAAACAAATGTGGTAATCTGCCGGAGGACTAACTCCGGCTCGTGCGATATCCTGGATTGAGGAGTTGCGGGGGATTGCTTTGGGTTTATACTTTTAGAAGTTGCTGTCATACGGGTAGCCTCCGTTTGATGGCACCCAGAACAAAAATTCTGTTCTGCTCTCCTTTTGCCGACGCTCCCATTCCAGGGGAGTGTCGTGCTATATAGGAGCGGTGGTGCTTTGGGTTGAATTGTTAATTTTCGAAATATACTCTTTCTGACCTCGTAGCGTCTCGTGGGCTCAAGAGAGGATAGTTAAAACAAAAACGGGAGACTCAAAAAGTCCGGAAAATTACCCGAAATTTTTGGTCTCCCGTATCTACACGTTCCTCAAGGGATCACACGCGACTAGGAGAGTTTATTGTAAGGTACTAATTTTCGCGTGCCGGCTTCTACGGGTCACGCCTGTTTACGAACAAAGTATAAACTATTCTCTGAAAAAAGCTAGGTTTGCAAGGGATTAAAAAACCAATTAACCAACATAACCAATATACCAACATTCCATCCTATGCCGGCTCAACGAGACTAATACGCTAGCGTTTTTGTCTTCACATCACCATCAATGTAAGTCAGAAGAATCAACGGCTCTTTCCTGACTGCATAGTCGAGAATAAGAAATAGCGGGACAACGATTGTCCAGCAAAACAAGACGCATATTAGAAATCGCATAAAGCCGAACGTTTTGGGCTTACGCATCTGTGCCGTGTTTCCAACCTGGCTGACGAGAATCCAGCCTCTTTTCTGACTGTCTAAAATTCCTTGCTCCAAAGTAATCATCTTGTTCCTCCCAAACAAATTTCCGCTCTCATACCTCGTTGGTGAGACGACACCGGCAGACCGGTAGGTATAAGAGCGGAGAGTTGTAAAGGAAAAGAAATGTCTGCCATAGTTAGTCTCACCATAGAGAATCATACTCGAATATCGTCTGAGCGCGTCATGGGTTCTGAATCATCTCAAGATGCACCGAGCTTTCGAAAACTGTAATTTTCATATCCGATTTCCGTACCTGTTTTAGAATTAGTTCACTGCCCAAAAACATGGTTCTACAGATAGCAAGACTGAAATAATTTCTCCATGAACGGATGAGATGTTATGCTCTTGGTATCCCGACCACCAAATAAAACATACAAAAACATGATATAGTGATAATATCGCTTATGCGGGAAAGGGATGCTACCAGACATGAAAACTCTTCTATTTCTGACTGCTGATTATGCAAATTTAACTCTGGACAATAAAGTAAATATTCTTGGTATCTTCAATCAGGTCTTCGCAATGGGGTTTCCAACATTAGTTCCTCAATTTCATTTAGTAGCAAAAGTTGGTCTAGAACCTGGCGAAGAACCAAATAACCGAAAACTGACTTTGTATCTAGTTGGAGAAGATGCTAATGCCGCAAAAGTAAAGATCTTTGAGCAAACTTTTAACTTTCCAGAAAGATTGGGAGGACTCGATCCAGAGCATGCCATAATAATAGCTTTGCAAGGAATGGTGTTTCCCAAAAAAGGGACATACCAATTTTTGTTGCACCTGGATGATAGATTTCTTGCGAGTTTATCCTTATATCTTAGAGAGCAACAGCCACCTCAACCACAACCGCAATTACCTCAACCGCAACTACCTGAACCGCAGAACGGAGGGTAATAAATTGGGGGGAAGTGCCGTCAATTTGCTCGAGAAGGCGCGGGTTTCAAAAGCCGGCTGGCATCGTAATGAACTTGACAGTCTATATAAAAGCTTTGGGTTTATAATAAAAAATGGAAGCAAGCACGACAAAGTCTATCATCCCGACCATCCCGAACTTTTTACCTTTGTTCCACGGCACGCGACAAAACTTGGCGAGTATAATATTGCCAATGCAATAAAACTAATTGAAAAGCTTCAAAAACTGGAGGAATTCCACCATGGATAAGTTATTGAGGGAAAAAGCAATCGAGCTCTCAAAAATGGGATATGCAACCGATTTGCTCAGAGATAAAACGACAGACGGCGAATACATTTTTCTTGCGGTGAATCCTGAATTGGAAGGATGCATGGCTCAAGGTGAAACTCCAGAAGACGCAGTAGCTAATCTTGAGGATGTTCGAATTGATTATATGGAACATTTACTTGAATTCAACCTTCCGATTCCTTGTCCTGGATTGACTGAAACAAAAGATACTGCGGCGGTAAGTATTACCACAGATACCATTCAAAATATTACATTTCCTGGTTTTGAGAAGTATCTAACACAAGCTGTTCGACCAAATGCTCCAGTGAAACTATTTTCAGTAACCCCAAGTTCCTAGATATAATCAACTCCTAAGAACTGTCGACTAAACTCCCCCAGGATTGCGTGGGGGAGTTTGTACATTACCTATTGGACTACTATATTTGTACCTTTCCTCCCAAATGCTCGCCCCTGCATCGTTCTTAGCCACGAATTTGGGGTGCTAGAACGGTGCCGGCTGAGTCATTCCAACCGGCTCCGTGGCTGCTATTTTTGAAACACCTTTGAAATCGTAACATACAGCGAAACAAGGAATGAAAAACCAACGAACGCATCCCTGAGAATAGTAATCCATTTACTTTCGCGGAAGTGCATGTAACCGCTTTTTGTCTGTTCTTGTTCACCAAAATTTGTGAAAGGATAACCTGTAACCTGCAAATACTGTTTATATTCATCTTGCCCAGCACTCACGTCTGCGAACGTTTCTTCATTTATTATTTTGAGTGTTCGCCAACGTTCAAGAATTAGATTCTCATCTCGTGTGAAATCTGCGCCAGTTTGAGATGGTGAATTGAATCGTGCCATAACTTTTTTAGCAAGTGCTTTCTCCGCCTTATTCATATTTCTCCCTATTGGTTAGAACATTATTTTACGCTGTTGCTGAGGCTTGCCGGTAATACAATTAATTAGAAATCAAACCCATGTTCATTTAGGTCAAAATTCCCACAGGCAGCTTCTACTAAACGATCCCAGTTAATCGATCCGTCCGGTTCACAAAATCTCTGAATAAATTGGAGTTCAAGCTGATTCGTAACTTTAGAGAGCGCATTGTGATAATTATCATTGTGCTCCTTCGCTCTATATCCAATCGGCTCTATGATTTGTTTATATAAATCCCTGTTGCTTGAGATGAATGTCCAAAAATTTTGACCGACTAATTTGAGATACCCAGCTTCGTTCCTGGCGGTTTGTGTTTTTCCGTAACAAATTCCCAGTACTGAGTCCGCTTGAATTGCTTGTCCTTTTCGTTGCCTGAATGCATTAACTGCTGACTGTAAATTTCTATCCAATTCTTTATGCTGAGATGAATTCCCCCAGCTTGGTCCAGATTTGATGCTTACAAAATAATGTCTCTCGCCATGGTCAAATTCTAAATCCACCCCCACTGCCCCTGATTTATGTCCACCCGTGGTTTTTTCAGCAACAAATATCGCCAGGTCTTCAAGGACGTTGCCAAACTGTTCCTCCTCGGACGAGGATAACCTTGCCTCCAATGCTCCTTCAACTAATTCAGATGCTTTAGTAACATTCTTAGCTTTTAATAGATAAGGGTTCTTGTGGACAAGGTTAGCCAGTGTTGTTTTTGAAACGAGTCGAATCCTGTTTTCATGAAATGTGTCAATGTGGTCGTTTACATATTGACGAACTTCATCAAGGTTAAGCGGATTCATGAGTACTCCGTATCGTCTTTTCTAATCTTTTAATGGCAAGGTCTACAAATTCTGCTTGAGTATCGATACCAATGTAATGCCGGCTCAATTGTTTGGCTGCCACGCAAGTTGTACCTGACCCAGCATACGGGTCAAGCACGAGGTCACCTTCTTTTGTAAAAAGCCTTATAAACCACTCTGGTAGTGCGACCGGAAAAGTTGCGGCATGACCCTGGTTGTAGCACTCAGTAGCCATGTGAAGTACATTGCTGGGATATACAAATTCACGTCCCACCCAATTAGATACATTCTTACCAAAACCACTACCAACTCTAGAGTTATCTCTTGTTTTGTCTGTTTCACTTAGATTTTTTAGCCGACCCTTGGACCAATCTCCAACCGGAACCATGACAGCATCTTGATACATACTGAAATGTTTGTTTTTGGTAAAGTGTAATAGACGTTCCCAGTTGTCCCTAAACCGATTTGGCCATTTGCCAGGATGAGAGTTCTTCTTATGCCACATATATTCTTCTGTCCACAGCCAGTTATGGTTTCTCATCTCCATAATAATCTGCAAGACATAGGTGTGGCGTTCACCATTAACCACTCTTTCCTTGATGTTTAGAATAAACGATCCTGTGGGTTTTAGAACACGGTGGAACTCGTCTGCTCTGGGGATAAACCAGTCAATATATTTATCTGGGTGAAGCCCACCATAGACCTCCTTGCGTTGGTCAGCGTAGGGTGGGGAGGTGACTATCAAATCGATGGAATTATCCGGAACTGATTTTAGGACATCAAGGCAATCGCCAAGGATAACTTTATCAATGTATTTCATAAAATCTCTCAAGATTACTTCTTCAGATTATATCTTATTGCCCCAGATATATAAGGCGACACATTTTGCTTCTCTGACACTAAAGAAGGCGTGCCAAGTCATCAACGGGCAATTGTTTGAAAGCGAACCTCGAGGCTACCGCAATCGAAGAGCGATAAATATAAACTTACTTAACAAGGGAAATATTTATTGGTCATATCTTGGATGTATCTCAGGATAGCAATTCACAGTTATAATTCAAGCACAAGAGGCAAAATGAGCGTTAGCCTCCCCCACATCAACGGTGTCAAAATGCACCCATTAGCCGGTCGCCCGCCCCTGTAGCTCAGTGGACAGAGCGTTAGCCTCCGGAGCTAAAAAGGGCAGTTCGAGTCTGCCCAGGGGCATTTTTTCTATCGCGTCATTATCCAAATCCATTGAAATAGTTTGGGAGTGACCCGATGCGTTTTTCTCCCATAAATTCAAACCTTCCCGATTTCAAGGATCTTATCTATTGATTTTTTCGTGCGCAATAATACGCACAAATACAAAAATCCGCGTTCCCATAAGGCAAGATATGCAACCTTATCCAAGGCCGGTTGACTCATCGGTAATAGAGATGGGGAGCCAAGTCTAGATTTGGTAGTAAAAACCGTTTCAGATTGCTTTTTCAAATTCAACGGCTGGTTGTCTTCCCGGAGCGATACCTTTCAACCAAAGCTTCCGTGTGAACATTTTCCGGGTGATCGAAAACCTGAGGGGGCGTTCCCTGTTCGATTATTTCCCCTTCGTGCATCACAATTACACGATTTGCTGCATCGCAGGCAAATTCCATCTCGTGGGTGACCACTAGCATCGTTGTGCCCTCGCGAGCTAGAGATTTCATCACAGCCAGAACTTCACCAATCAACTCCGGATCTAGGGCAGATGTAGGTCCATCGAAGAGCATTACCTTAGGATCCATGGCCAAGGCGCGGGCAATTGCCACGCGTTGCTTCTGTCCTCCAGATATCCGGTTGGGATACTCATTTTTTTTAAAAAGCATCCCCACCCGGTCAAGATTCATTTCAGCGACCTTTTGGGCAGTAGATCTATCCATTTTCTTGACTGTCACCGGGCCCTCCATGACGTTCTCCAAGACGCTCATGTGAGGAAAAAGATTGAACTCTTGGAAGAACATCCCTGTGCGCAAGCGGATTTCATGGATCAGATCGCGCTGTTCCTTCACTTTTTTACCACCAGAAATAACCAAGCCGTCCACTTCTATATCGCCAAAGGATGGCTCTTCCAGAAAATTAATACATCGCAAGAGCGTACTCTTCCCCGCACCACTGCGACCAATTATACAAACAACCTCTTGAGAGTTGATATCAAACGATACATCCTTAAGAACTTGAAGACGTCCGAAAAATTTATCCAAATGAGTGATTTTGATGATAGGAGTCATGGGCTACCTCTCCGCGAGACATGCGAAATTCCAGGCGAGACTGAAAATAAGAGAAGACCAGCGTCATGACCCAGTAGAAGACTGCGGCAATTATCAGCGCTTCCAAATTGTGGAATTGAGCTCGTCCAACTTTGGTTGCCCGCCACATAATTTCATGGACAAACCCGGTCGCTGACACAAGAGCGGAATCTTTCAGCATAGCGATAAATTCATTGCCTGTAGGAGGAATGGCAAACCGCAATGCCTGCGGGATGACGATCCGTCGCATCATCTGTCCAGAGGTCATGCCGATCGCCAGGGCAGCCTCGCGCTGGCCTTTGCCAACTGAGCTCAGACCAGCACGGAAGATCTCACTCATATATGCTCCATAATTCAATCCAAGCGCGAGAACTCCCGCCCATAAGCCCGGCAAGATGATTCCGACCTGCGGAAGGGCGAGGAAGAAGAAAAATATCTGCAGATAAAGGGGTGTTCCTCGAATCAAGGATACGTAGAAGTTACACATGGCATAGAGCGGAGGGAATTTCGAAAGCCGACCGAGGGCAGTAAAAAGCGCCAGAATTGTCGCTAAGATGATCGAAAGAACTGAAATCCCGATGGTGGCCCAAACGCCACTAGCGATGAAGGGGATGTTCTCCTGAATAAAGGCTTTATTGAGATGAATCGTTTTAAATGTAAAATTACCTAATTGAATATTTACACTGCTGAAAAGGAAACCTAGAATGGCCAGCAGGACGATGCATGAAACGACAACTCCGAGTGTGAATCGCCGTTTTGTTCTCGCCTGCATTTCGAATATAAAATCAGCTTGGGATTTAGGCGCAACCATAGTGGAATTTGGAATAGACATCATCCCTCCTATTTTTTTGTAAAATTTGAGAGTGACCTATTTAATTTATATACGGCGCGAAACACCGCATCTGCGTTGAACAATGCCTCTTACTTAGGCGCTTGGGTCAAATCAGCCTGGAACCACTGCATTGAGAATTGGGTCAAGGTGCCATCGCTGTGCATGGCAGTAATGATGGCATTGAGCGCAGTAACGAAGGTATCGATGGGCAGGCTTGAGGATTTATCGACTGCACCTGCCAACCTCTCCCGGAAAATTGGGCCGTCCAGTTGAACGACCGGGATGCCCGCCGCGATATTTTGCTCAATTTTAGTAATGGGGGTGACATATCCGACGAAGTCATTCCGACCGGCGTCGATCGCCTGGGCGCATTCCTGATCGGTATCCAGCGGCACTTCCTTTACATTGGCGGGCGGTAGCATAAAAACATCCGAGGCGGGCAGGTCGAAGCCTTTCCTTGTCAGCCAGGATTCATAGGTCGTGGATGCGCCCGCGCATAACAATTGGCCAGATAGGTCGTTGATCGTCTTGATCCCGCTACCCTTTTTGACAGCGATCACCGCGTAATAATAATAAGGGACGGTAAAGGTCAGCACTTTGGCGCGCGTGGTGGTGATCGTCATCGAACCGATACTTAGGTCCCATTTGCCCGCCCAGCTCCCGGCAGTGATCATATCCCAGCTCGGGGTGGCAAAGCAGGTCTCCACACCCAAGCGTTTGCCAATCTCCGCAGCCACATCCACGTCGAAGCCTTGC
>Ga0187878_1003206_pt1 | contig 13728 bp, 7 predicted proteins | sample June2016WEW_17_1_FD_132979 | JGI IMG/M metagenome (GOLD analysis project Ga0187878, IMG submission 132979) | Peatland microbial communities from SPRUCE experiment site at the Marcell Experimental Forest, Minnesota, USA - June2016WEW_17_150 | ecosystem: Environmental > Terrestrial > Soil >...
CGTTGATCAGTGGCTTCGACTCGTCGTCCACGAAAATCATGTCGTCGCCTTCGCCCATCCAGTATTCGCTGTTCTGCTGGACACCGAGGGTAACGCCCATCAGGTGTCCGCGGCCCCGGGTCTCCGCAAAAACATAATTGTTCTTCCCGTCCGGATTCAGCGCATCTTTACCATCCGGTCCTACGACCGGCTTGTTGGGCGCGGCCTGGCGGTAGCTGGCGTGGAAGTAAAGGATGTCATCCGGCAGAGACGGCATATCCATGTAATCGATATTGGAGTAAAAGGAGCCTACGTTCTGTTTGCCTTCATTGGCGACTGTGATGCGCGCCCCCGTCCGATAGGGCATGGCAAAATAACAATTCAGCGAGCGCCCCGGCGAACAGGCAAGATAGGCCGATTCATAGATGGTGTACTCGCCGAGGTTGAGTCCGAAAAAGTCGCCGATGGGACTTTCCACGCTCGGCTTGGCGTTCCCATCCCAGTACACGCGCAGCATGAGTTCTTTCAGGTGATTGCCGCTCTGGGCTGAAATGGTGAACCAGATATGCGAGATCATTCCGGGACCTTTGGCCTGAAAGATGTCCAGGGTCTGTCCCGCCTGAATGGGCCAGCGATCCGAGTTGCCGCCCGTCTTGTCGAAGCTCGATTGCTTCAAAGACTTGTAGCTCTGAGCGCGAACGTAACTCGGCAAATAACCGGATCCAGTTTCGCTCCGGGCTAGCTGTCCCTGGGCGCGCGCGGGCACGGCCGCCAGGCCGCCCAAGACCATCAATCTCTGCAAAAAAGGCCGTCGTCCTCCCTGTTTTTCCTGCCACGACATATTTGTTCCTCCTTCGGTTATTGGAGCGCGGTTTTCTTGAACCTTCTTTGAGTCTCAGACGCTGTGAAAAATTCGATCTTCACCATCTACCACAAAGACTCGAAGACTCAAAGGAGGTGTCAAAACACAGGATTTCTTCGAGCCTTAGAGTCTTCGAGTCCTTGTGTCAGACCGTTATATGCCGCGCAACGAGAATTTTGTTCTCGTTAGAAACCAGAAGCCTGAAGCCGGAAGCATGAAGCCGGAATCTCTGCGTTGAGCTCAAAGCAGCCAGCGAGCGCAATTCCTTCTGGCTCCTGGCTTCTGGCTTCCATATCCCGCCGCTTTTGGGCGGGATATCAAGGGCGAAGCCCTTGCCTAGTACTTTCCATATAAGGGACCGAAATTGGCGCAGGCGCGGAAATCAGCGCCCTGGGGCTCATGCGCTCCGAACGCGGTCCATGCGCTCGGCCGGAATACCGCCTCCTCCGGCACATTGTGCATGTACACGGGTATTCTGAGCATGGCAGCCAGCGTTATCAGATCGCGGCCGACATGTCCGAAAGAAAAGGCGCAATGATTGGCGCCCCAATCGTTCATCACCGAATAGACATCCCGGAAGGGCCCGCTCCCCGTCAGAATCGGCACAAACCACGTCGTCGGCCATGTCGGGTCGGTCCGCTGATCGAGGGTGCGATGCACCTCGTCCGGCAAATCCAGGGTCCACCCCTCCGCGATTTGCAGCGCGGGTCCGAGCCCTTTCACGAGATTGATGCGGGCCGCGGTTACAGGCATGCCGCCGCGGGTCAGGTAGCTGGAGGAGAATCCGCCGCCACGGAAATACCCCACGATCGACGGATACCAGGTCGTGGCTTTCAGGCAGGCCTCGGCTTCCCGGGGCGTAATGTCCCAGTATGGTTTCATAGCTGGTTTGCCGTTGATTTCCTGCCGTCCGGTCCCATCCAGCGCGGCCGGTCCCGAGTTGATAAAATGTAAAAAGCCCCCGGCAGCTTTGCCCGTCAACTTGTGACCCGTCACTCGTCGGACCGCAGCGGCGCTCCAGTAGGTCCGCACGTCCGCAAACACCTGGGCTGTCCCGGTCAACAAGTGGCCGAACAGCATCGTCACTCCGTTGAGGCCGTCGTTTTCCGTGGCCACGACATAGGGTTCACGGATCCCGTTCCAATCGAATGACGAGCAAAGCATGGCCTCGAAAAAGTCGCCGTTCGGGAAATGATCCGTCCATTGCCGCTGGCCCTGGAAGCCCGCGGCAATTGCATTGTGGCCGAGCGCTTCTTCACCAAACCCCAGCTCCGCCAGACGCGGATTGCCGATCATCAGGTCGCGCGCAATCATCGCCATCTTGACGCATGTTTCCCAGTCTCCGTCTTTTTGCAGCCGGCTGCGCTGAAGTGCCGGCGTGTTGGTGTCCTCGCCTTCCTTGCAGTTTTGCCGTGTCCATTTCAGAGCCTGCTCGAACTCCTTCGGGTCGAAGATGCCCTCGTCGATACGGCGAGCGAACTCGACCATATCCACGGCCTCGACGCGCATTCCCAGATAGCTTTCGAAAAAGGACGGATCAATGATCGAACCCACGATCCCCATCGACACGCCGCCCATCGACAGATACGACTTGCCGCGCATGGTCGCTACCGCCAGACCGGACCGAGCGAATTGCAGGAGTTTTTGCCGCACATCCGCGGGGATGTCGGTGTCCTTCTGGTCCCGTACATCGCGTCCGTAGATGTTGAAGATCGGCAACCCCTTCTGGTTATGCGCCGCCGAAACGGCGGCCAGATAAACAGCGCCGGGCCGTTCCGTGCCGTTGAGGCCCCACACCGCCTTCGGAATGTGCGGGTCCATGTCCATCGTTTCCGATCCGTAGCACCAGCACGGCGTAACCGTCAGTGAGACGCCCACTTCTTCATGCCGGAACTTCTCGGCGGCCCGAGCAGCCTCGGCCACGCCGCCGATGCAGGTGTCGGCCACCACGCATTCCACCTTCATCCCGTTCGCGCTCCGCAGGTTGCCTGAAAGAAACGCTGCAACCTCGTGCGCCATCGTCAGGGTTTGATTTTCCAGCGATTCGCGCACTCCTCCCAATCGTCCATCAATGGTGGGCCGAATCCCTATCTTCGGCATCTCCCCTACAAGACGATTACACGGGCTATTCACTGTGAGGTCATTTCCTCTCATGGCTTGCGTCCTTTCGAAATGGTCCATCCAACGGGGGTCTGGTTCAAGGCGAGTCCTATTCTAACGCGATTGGATGCATCCTTGACAAGCCCTTGGACCAGCACGACAGTCACACCCGCTTCGACAGCACGGCGCGCTCGTACGTCTGGGAAATAGGGGACGGGAAATAGGGGACGCAGCCCGATTTCGCACTGCTGCGGTTAAAGCACCGTTGGCGTTTTGGCTGCAAAACCGGGCTGCGTCCCCTATTTCCCCCTATTTCCCGATGACCACAGGGCTAAACAAGTACCAATGGAGGAAATGGCATCGGGACCCATCCGCACAAATTGCCCTTCCGGGTCTCCGCCCGACCCGCACAAATATCCGGGCGCAGAATATCATCGGTTGCGGCGTAAATCATGTGGAATCACCCCCGCAGTGGGGTGAGCGGGAGGGATGGTTCGACACCTCGATCTGATAACGGTAAAGGGGAAGCAAATGCCGCAGCGCGGACTTTGGCGACATGATGGATAGGCGGCTCCAGCCGGCCATCATGGCCAGGAGTCCAGAATTTCCCTTGCTCCGCGAGCCCCGGAGCGATAGAAATGCTCGTCACCATGAGGATCACCGCCAATGTATCTATGGGGTATTCACTTCATCGATCTTCTCATCATCGCGCTCTATGTCATGGGAATGGTATGGCTGGGAAAAAGAGTTGCAAAACACGCCAGAAGCGAAAAGGAGTTTTATCTCGCCGGCCGAAATCTAGGTAAGTTCTATCAGTTTTTTCTTAATCTCGGATGTTCCACGAATGCCGACCAGGCGGTGGCGGTCTCCCGCGAAATCTACCGGCAAGGCATCGGTGGAATGTGGATTCAATTCCTCGTACTGTTTCTGACACCTTTTTATTGGTTTACAACGCTCTTTTTTCGCCGTGTCAGGTTGACGACGATCGGCGATTACTTCACGGAACGCTTTGACAGCCGCTTTCTAGGAGCTGCGTATGCGGTATTCATGCTGACACTCTCCCTGATCGGGAGCGGTGTCGGATATATGGTCGCGGGAAAAACCATGGTTGCGATGGCGCCGAAACCTATCGCGGAATGCACGCCGGCCGAGCAAACCAGTATGCGCCAATTTGAAGAGTTCCAGGTGCTCGAAGCACAGAGGGCGAACGGCTTATCCGAGCAGCAGCAGGCGCGCTACAATGAACTGCTGGAAAAGAACAAACGAGGCGAATTGAAATCCTTTATTTCTTATGTCAGCCCGGTTTTCTTTTACTTCGTCTTCGCGATTGTCGTCGCAATCTATACCATGCTGGGGGGATTCCGCGCTGCCGCAATGACCGATGCCGTGCAAGGTATCCTCATCATAACATTCTCCGTGATGTTGATTCCGGTCGGGTTGGCAAAAATAGGTGGTTTCTCCGCCCTGCATGCGAAGGTTCCGGATTACATGTTCAATTTATTCGGCTCGGCGACCATGAGCGAATATGCCTGGTACACCGTGCTTGCCATGGTGCTGGCAAACCTGGTGTCGATCGTCGCCGTGGTTTCCGGGATGCAGACCGCGGGATCGGCGAAGAACGAGTACACTGCCCGCATAGGCATGATCGGAGGAATGTTCGCGAAGCGCGTCCTGATGCTGTTCTGGGCGCTCGCCGGACTGCTGGCGGTCGGAATGTACGCCGGGAAACTGAATGATCCGGATATGATCTGGGGATACATGACAAAGAGCCTGCTGGTTCCCGGAGCCATCGGTTTGATGCTGGTAGGCGTTCTCTCTGCCAATATGTCTGCCCTGGCAGCCGGTGCCGTTTCCTATGCGGCGCTTTTTACCAACAACCTGTACAAACCACGCTATCCCGACAAAACCGGCAGGCATTACCTGATGGTGGGCCGCATCGTAATCGCCGCATCACTGTTGGGCGGGATCGGCGTGGCACTGTTCATTAATAATTTACTCGAGCTGTTCCAATACATCATCTCGATTCCCGCGATATTTGGCGCCTCCATCTGGCTTGGGTTTCTCTGGCGGCGAGTGACGAAATGGGCCGTAATTATTCAAGTTGCCCTTTGCATTATGATCTATGCCGTGATTCCGAATTTATTCCAGCAATTAGATGCAATCAAATACAACCCGAAGTATTTGATCGAGACCAAACAAGAGTCGGTGGTGGTCACGATTCAAGCGCTGGCGAAGGATGTGGGCGAGGGACGCGCTTCCGCGGTAGGGCAATTGATCCAAAACAATCATGTGATTCCGCCGGCGGGCATTCTGTTTGAACGGGTGGCGCGGATCGACCCGGAGAACCCGGAGTCGCCCAAGGTCGGATTAGGCCGTTTCCATGCGGAGATTTGGGTGCTCTCCTGGTTGGGGTTCGACTTTTCGAATTGCAGAAAATCGCAGCTGGTGGCTGTCCGATTTTTCTTTGACGCTCTCTTCCCCTTTGTACTGTTGTTCCTTATCTCACTCCTGACCGCACCGGCACCGAAAGCGCTGGTGGACCGATTCTTCGCCAAACTGCACACTCCCGTTCGGCCGACTCCAGAAGAGGATGAAAGAGCATTGGCGGAATCGTTTGCGTATCCCGATGCTTTTGAGATAGACAAATTGTTCCGGCGGTCGCAATGGGAGATCTTGAGGCCGGCATGGTCCGATTTCATAGGATTTGGCGGCTGCTGGCTGCTGGTGGGCGCGGTGATTGTTTTGTTGTGGCTCATGGTATCGATTCGATGATACTAACTGCAATTCAGACACTGCCAACAAAAAGCAGCCACGAATGACACGAATAACACGAAAAGCGAGGCGATTTCCGACGAGCAGCAACGGGATGGAGCAACACAGAGCCTGCGCTTTCGCCCCCTTCGCAGTGGCGCAGCGCTTTGCGCCGCTCCTGCCTCTACTCCATTCGTGTTGTTCGTGTGATTCGTGGCTGCTTTTTTTCTTGTAGTGTCTGAATCACAGGGACTACCCTTCGATGCAGTTAAGGCCTTGCGAACCCAAAACGGCCACAACCAAGGGAAAATCTCAGATTGTGCCTCCGCCGGCCGGGTCGAAATCTCTGGGGTTTTCGTGGCTGAGTGTTTTCGTTAGTGTCGGGAATGCACCATCGTTGGCTATTCGACGGCCGGTTGCTGGGTCTTTTTGAGAACCGATATGAGTCACTTTCGCGTAGGCATCGATAATTATGGCTTGTATCCCCTGAGACTGGATCCATTGCGAACGATCCGATGGGCGAAAAATCATGGCGCCGAAGGAGTGCAATTTTCCGGCCTGGAACCCCGTTTTCAGACGAGCGCGGATAAATCCTATCTCCAGGAGCTTGCCGCTTGCGCAAAAGAAAACGGCATGTACCTGGAATGGGGAGGCGCGCGGCATATCCCACGCGACATGAGCAATTGGAACCAAAAAGAGCTTTTTGAGTCCAATCGCATCGTGGCAGAACAGGCCGCGAAGCTTGGCACTCGCATCGTTCGCTCCTGTTCCGGAGGATTGATGCGGTGGCAACCCAATAGCCCAATGACGGAAACCTTGATTCAGGAAATGGCAACTGCATTGATTGCCCAAAAAGCGATGTTGCTCGACCATGACGTTATTCTGGCGATTGAGACACACTTCGAGTTCACCTCGTTCGAGTTGGTCCGCCTGTTTGAACGATGTGATGCGGTTCCGGGCGAGTGGTTAGGCATCTGTCTTGATACCATGAATCTCCTGACTATGCTGGAAGACCCGATTTGTGCAACCCGTCGGTTACTTCCCTGGGTTGTTTGCACCCACATCAAGGATGGTGGAATTGCGTTGACACCGGAAGGGATGATTTCATTTCCCGTTCCATGTGGCCGCGGCGTGATCGACCTTACGGCGATCCTGCGATTGTTGAAATCGTTGTCCGCCGATATACCTTTGTCGGTTGAAGCACATGGCGGAAGTTTCCTATTACCGATCTTTGACGCACTGTTTTTGGGTAAATTCCCCGACTTAACCGCGGAAGAGTTGTCGAGACTGGTCAGATTATCGCAATTAACTGCTGATAAGTCGGCGTTGGGATGCCGGATGACCGAGCGGGAACGATGGCCCGATGTGTGTGAGCAGCGTCTGGCAGATGATATTGTGGCCTTGATGGCCATTGCTTCTTCAGTCACATAGCGCGCTCCAGTCAAATCGATGAAACGACACGAACCATTTCGCTATAGCAGCTCCGCTGAGTTGTTAAAAAAAGCAGAGGAACTTGGAATATCCCTTCCATATCAGGATTCGATCGCTCCCTTGTTTTCGGCATACTGTATTGGAGACGCACAAATCCCCAACCGCCTCGCTGTCCAGCCTATGGAGGGTTTCGATGGCTCGCCCGCCGGAGGGCCGGAAGAACTCACGTTTCGCCGCTATCGCAGATACTCAGAAGGAGGAAATGGACTCATTTGGTTTGAGGCGTGCAGTGTTTCTCCTTCCGGCCGGTCCAACCCCCGGCAATTGTCATTAACAAAACAGACGCTCGGTGGATTTCAGAAGCTGGTGGAAATTACCAGGAACGCGGCTCGCGCCTATTTCGGCGCTTCCCATGATCCATTTCTCGTCCTGCAACTCACCCATTCGGGCCGTTTCAGCAAGAATGAGGGTGCGTCCATACCCAAAGTCGTCTACTTTAATCCGCTTGTAGATAAAGCACGCGCGGCGGTGGAGGTCATTCGTGACGACGAGTTGACCGCGATCAGGGATCAATTTGTTGCCGCGGCGAGGCTGGCACAAATGGCCGGTTTCAATGCCGTCGATATCAAGGCCTGCCATGGTTATCTGCTCCACGAGTTGCTCTCAGCATTCACCCGGCCAGACAGTTGTTATGGTGGCGACTTTGAATGCCGAACTCGACTCCTGCTGGAAATTGTGCGGCAAATTCGCGATACCATTCCCCGCCTTGCCGTTGCCGTTCGGCTGAACGCCACGGATGGGATCCCTTATCCCTATGGATTTGGGGTAGCGAAGACCGAAGGTACGAAACCCGATTTGTCGGAGCCTTTGCAGTTACAGCGGCGGCTGATTGAAGCCGGATGTGTGTTGTTCAATATCACTGCCGGCATCCCTTTCTATTCCCCGCATATCGGAAGACCTTTCAACCGCCCCGCGAGAGGAGCCATTTTTCCGGATGTCCACCCGCTCAGCAGCGTGATCTCTCTTATTTTACTGGCAGAGGCTTTCCAGAACGCCCACGCTGCATCGCCCGTGGTCGGCACCGGCTATTCCTGGCTTCGCCATTATTGGCCCAATGTCGGGGCTGCAGTCATTGCCCAGAAGCGCGCATCCTTTATAGGTCTCGGCAGGAGTGCATTTGCGTACCCCGATGCGCCGCTCGACCTGATGAACTTTCAGAAACTCAATCCGGCGAAATGCTGCAACGCCTGCTCTTGCTGCACCGACCTGATGAGAAACAACCAGGTCACCGGATGCGTAATTCGCGACCGATCTATCTATAAAAAAGCTTACGGGAACATCGTAAGCTGAGGAACATCTGATGCGGTCCAGTAGTGCTTTATTTGAGAAAACTCAATTCGCGGTTTATTCCGTAAATACACTGATCATTGGCAGTGGCGCAGCGGCGCTTAAGGCTGCCTTGGGCTTGTATGAACGAGGACAACATGACATAGCAATCATCACTGAAAAGTGGGGCGGTGGCACATCGAACAATTCGGGCTCGGATAAACAGACCTATTACAAGCTTTCTTTGTTTGGTTCAATCCCTGATTCACCACTCGAAATGGCTAAAGACCTTTTCAACGGCGGTTGTATGCATGGCGATATCGCCTTATGCGAAGCGCAGCACTCCGCCCAGGCCTTCTTTGAATTAGTGCATCTCGGCGTGCCCTTTCCCCACGATGGCTACGGCGGCTATCCCGGATACAGGACTGACCACGACCCCCGGGGCCGCGCTACCTCTGCCGGTCCGCTCACCTCCCATTATATGTTCGAGGCGCTGGCAAAACGCATCAACGATCTGCAGATCCCGGTCTTCAATGGCCACCAGGCCATCGCGCTCCTGACAGAACAGGACATTGAGCGGCGGAGGGTCATCGGCGCCGTCGCCCTGGATCTTGAAGCGCTTGAAAGAGACACCTTCGGTCTCGTGCTGTTCAATGCGGTCAACGTCATTCTTGGCACCGGCGGTCCCGGCGGCCTGTATCAAATGTCCGTATATCCCGAAGATCAGATCGGATCGATCGGCATTGCCCTTCAGATCGGAGCGACAGCCCATAATCTCACGGAATCGCAATTCGGCTTGGCGTCTCTCAAACATCGCTGGAACGTTTCCGGCTCCTACCAGCAGGTGATACCACGCTACGTTTCCACCAACGCGGATGACACGCAACAAAGCGACTTTTTGAATGAATATTTCCCCGATATGGGAACCATGGCTGCGGCCATTTTTCGCAAAGGATATCAATGGCCGTTTGATCCGAGAAAAATTGCCAACCATGGTTCTTCACTGATTGACATGGCTGTATATCAGGAAACTGTCTTGCGCGGTCGCAGAGTCTTTCTGGATTTCAGACATAACCCCCAACCCGATGCAAGGCTTTCAGATTTCGATCTATCCAACCTTCCCTCAGACGCCAGGGATTATCTCCAGAAATCGAATTCCCTGCAGGCGACGCCGATCGAGCGGCTTGCCCACTTGAATCAGAAGTCCATTGATCTGTATCGTGATCACGGCGTGGACTTGACGCGAGACTGTCTTGAAATTGCCGTATGCGCCCAACACAACAATGGGGGCTTGCGCGCAAATCGCTGGTGGGAATCCAACGTCAAACACCTTTTCCCCGTCGGCGAAGTCAACGGTAGCCATGGCGTATACCGTCCCGGAGGGGCGGCGCTAAATGCCGGGCAAGTCGGCGCTTTGCGTGCCGCAATGTATATCGCCGAAAAATACCGCTCAGATCCACCCGATGTTCCGCTTTTCGCATCAGCCGCACATCCACAAATCACCGGCATACTCGAGCGAATTAGGAGCTGGCTTTCACCTCGGGTGCAGTCGGGACAGCGCACTTATATCGAATATATCAATGAAATCAGCCAGCGCATGAGCCGACATGGGGCGCAAATTCGCAATTCGGAAGAAATACATTTCGCGATTGAGCAGGCTTACCGATGTCTCAGAGAAATCAAGAGGGATGCTCCGGTCCGTCATCGGACTGATTTGCCTGGTGCATTCAGGGCGCTTGAACTTGCTGTTACTCACGCCCTGTATCTCGACGCAATTGGTGAATATGTCGATCGAGGAGGCAGGAGCCGAGGCTCATACCTGATCCTGGATCGCGATGGCGACCATTCCTGTGGCAAGATCGGTGACAACTGGCGGTTTTCATTGACCGAGGAGGAGGCCTTCGTCAATCGGAATATCCTTGAACTCGCAATCGATTCGGAGGATCGGGTTCACAAACATTGGGTTCCTGTGCGGCCGATCCCGGCCGTGGATGAATGGTTCGAGAATGTCTGGAAGAGATACCTTGACGGGCAATTTTATGATGACACCGAGCACTAGAAAATGAAGGAAATCAACTCTAAATCGGGCAAGGATGCAAAGCCGGTTGCTGTTGTTACCGGAGCCGCGCAAGGCATCGGACGGGCGATCGCCATTGAACTGTCGCGTCAAGGGTACGACATTGCCGCAATTGATGTGGCTTGGCCCGATGAAGGCGCTGCCGAGCTGCGGCAAAGCCTGGAGCAGGAAATGCCGGGCCATGGCGGACAGCTGATACCGTTGCACGGTGATATTGCGAATCTGGATGTTCAAGACAAGTTGGTTGAATCGATCCTTAAAAGCCTGGGCAGAATCGATTTGCTGGTGAGCAATGCCGGCGTCGCTCCGCTGCAACGCTGCGACATCCTGGAGATGACGCCGCAGAGTTTCGATCGAGTGCTTGCCGTCAATCTGCGTGGCGCTTTCTTTTTTGCACAACGGGTAGCCAATTGGATGCTCCGCGGACGAGGCTCGCTCGCTCTTCGCCGGCCTTGCATTATTTTCATTACGTCGGTGTCCGCGGCGACGTCCTCCGTAAATCGCGCGGAGTATTGCATCTCAAAGTCCGGCCTGAGCATGGCAGCGACACTGTTCGCCGACCGGCTTGCCGGTGAGGGGATTCCGGTCTTTGAGGTGCGGCCGGGAATTATCTTGACTTCAATGACGGCGCCCGTAAAAGAAAAATACGACCGGCTGATCGGCGAAGGTTTAGTGCCCCAAAAGCGCTGGGGCTACCCGGAAGACGTTGCCAAAGCCGTCGGCGCACTCGCCGGCGGAGCGTTTGCCTTTTCGACCGGCGCTGTGATTGAGGTCAGCGGCGGCATGAACATTCGGCGACTATAGAGAGTCGTGCGGCTCAGGCCTTCTCTGCGATTCAGACACTGAAAAACAAATGCAGCCACGAAGAACACGATGCAGCATAGCCGCAACCAAAAGCAAAAGCTTAACGCAGAGACCACAGAGGTCAATGCGGAGGCCACAGAGATCGGACAGATAAATATCTTGAAACAAGTGTGTTTCGTGGCTGCTTTTGCCTTGCAGTGTCTGAAAGAAATTCACATTTCCTAGACTATGGAACCACTATGATCGATGTTGCCGAGCATGTTTACCATGATGATCCAAGAATCGGGCATCCCGATGTAAGAACTCAGTTGCGCGATGTTTGCTACTATTTCATCGGCAACGGGTTGATCGAAGGGGCCATTCAGTTTGCACCAGCAGGGGAAGGATCTCCATACGGGCTGCTGTTGATGGATCCGCAACAGCTGAAAATGAAACGCGAATCCTTATCTTTCGATCCCAATACCGGCATCGAGACGACGATGCTGTTTATTTGCCGCGAAGGAACCGAACCTCCGCTCGTCCGAAATCTGTTGAATGCTTGTTGGGATCGGCGTTTTGGCTTTCCTTGCGTGCGCGTCGAGTGGCAGACAAACGGGTTGGCTGTATCTGAGATGTTTTATTGTCCTGACCGTTCCAGCGGCTTCATCGTCCGGGAAATTCAGTTGCGGAATTGCTCATCGAGCCCATCCAACTATTCGATCAGGACCGGAATACGGTCCCAGTCAATCGCTCGAGACATTTACCTGCCTGCCAGAGGTGAAGCCGCGTTATTTATCAACTATTCCATGGATGAGATCGGGCGGACAATTGATTTTGCCTGGGAAGCTCAGAGACCATGGACTTGTGAGAGCAGCCTTTATTGGAGTGGAGCAACGAAGGTCTCATTCGATTCCGCAACGCTTGACCATCTGTTTGAAACCGCGGCTTGGCAACTGCCGGCGATGATCTCGAGGACCGGCCGGATTGACGCCGGAATCTGGCAGTACACACGCGAATGGGTACGCGATCAGTCCTTTATGGCACACGCGGCTCTTTTGTCCGGCCACCCATTGATTGCCAAAGTGATGCTGGAGCGATTACTGCGTGAATTTATTTCCGAAGAGGGCTCAACAGTCGATTCCAGCGAGGTGCGCGCATATGCCGATTCGGAACTGGACCAGAATGGCACGCTCCTGCATGTTCTTCATGAATACGTGCTCTGGACTGGCGACATCGGCATCCTTAGATCGAATTGGGATCGAATCGTTCGTATTGCCGAGTTCCCCTTGAAGGCGGTTTTCCGCGAATCGAATTCGGGCCTGATGTTCAATCAACGCGATTATTGGGAACGCCACGGCATTTACGGAATTGAGCCGGGCATTGAATTGATGTATCAGGTGTTTGTTTCGGTCGGGCTGTCCGCTGCAGCGGGCCTTGCGCGCCAAATCGGCGAGTCCGGGGAGGCCGCGCATTGGAAATCTGAAGCAGCGCGATTGAAGGAAGCTATTTTGCATCATCCGACTCATGCTCTGGTATCGAAGAAGGGGTTTTTCAAACGTCGCGGCATCGACGGCTGCATCCAGGAATTCATCCGTCCAAAGCCCAATCACGGTCTGCCGAATGGGGTTGGGCTTGCGCGCGATATTCCCCATCCGCTCAACCCGGACAGCGCATCTGCCCTGCCGATTGTACTTGGTTTTGTTTCTCCCGAATCCGCGGTCACTCGGGCAACTCTGGATCAATTGGAGACATTGTGGAATCAGGGTTGGGAAACGGGCGGGTACGGCCGCTACCACATGGATTCGGACCCCGATTCGCCGGGGCCCTGGCCATTTGCCTCGCTCTATATCGCCCGCGCGTACATGGAGTGCCGGGAATACGAAAAAGTCTGGCGAGTGATTCATTGGCTGGCTTCACTCCCGCAATACCCGTCCGGAGCGTTCTTCGAGATGTATGGTAATCGAATCGCGCCTCCGTATGCCCAGAATGGCATTGTCCCCTGGAACTGGGCGGAGGTGATCATGCTGGTGGTGAAAAACATCCTGGGCTTTCAGCCTGAGGAAGGCGCACTCCGAATGCGCCCGCGCTTACTTCCCGGTCTAAAGTGCGCGGAGGGGGAGATGCCCTTCCGGGGTGGACGTATTTATTTCGCCTTCTCCCAAGAGGACGGAATTGATAGACCGCGTTTCCAAGTCAATTCAAATCCAATCGAGGCGGAAGGTGATTGCGTGCTAATTCCTTTATCCAGTGGAGACACTCGTGTTGAAGGCATCATTCCGGGAGATCATTGATTCGGCTTAGCCTGAATTATTCATGAAGCAGAACCTCACGCCCGTGAAAAACAACAAAATTGGACGCGGATAAACGCGGGCAGGAGCTTTTGCCGTCCTGCTTGCCCGGAACGGGCTGTCGAACGCTC
>Ga0187878_1003208_pt1 | contig 13724 bp, 8 predicted proteins | sample June2016WEW_17_1_FD_132979 | JGI IMG/M metagenome (GOLD analysis project Ga0187878, IMG submission 132979) | Peatland microbial communities from SPRUCE experiment site at the Marcell Experimental Forest, Minnesota, USA - June2016WEW_17_150 | ecosystem: Environmental > Terrestrial > Soil >...
GAACTCCTGATCGGACAACTGGCATCGATCGGATTCGAAGGATTTCTCCAGCTTGAGGATTCCTTTTCGTGCTATTCGCCGCTTGCCCGCTGGAAGCAAGGGACAAGGAAATCACTTGAGAACCTCCTGCGCAACTTCGAGAATGAATTCGAAGGGCGTCACTTCTCCTGGACAAGCCGGATTATCGGAGAGAAGAACTGGAATGAGACGTGGGAGAAGAGCATCGGCATTGTCGAAGCGACAAACCGTATCATCATCAAGCCGTCGTGGCGTAAGCTCCGAAAGAAGGACAAGGGGAAGATCGTGCTTCATATTGATCCGAAAATGGCTTTCGGCACCGGGCACCACGAGACCACTCGCCTCTCAATGACACTGCTTGAAGAGTATCTGCACGAAGGAGACAAGGTGCTGGATTTCGGATGCGGGACGGGCATTCTGGCAATCTCTGCTGTCAAGCTCGGAGCTCAGTCGGCGCTGGCAATTGATAATGACCCCTGGGCTATCGAGAATGCCGCCGAAAACATCTCCCGCAACAGGGTCGGCAGACGCGTAGCCTCGCGCCTGGGCAACGGCACGAAGCTGCCGAAGCATTCGTACGATCTTATCATCGCCAATATCGACCTTCCCACAATCACCGCTACCTTGAAGCACCTGGTCAAGCGGCTCAGAAGCCGCGGATCGATCATTCTCTCAGGATTGCTTGTCTCGGATCTCACAAGCTTCATGAACCTCATCTCCCACCAGGGCATTGTGCCTCTCGAGATGGTCAATGAAAACGAGTGGGTCGCCATCGCACTGACGAAGGCCGATGCGTCTGACAACAATTGACATCGGGACGAACACGATTCTGATGCTGGTCGCGGATGTCTCGACCGACGGACGCATTTCCCCTCTCCACGACGCTCAGGTGATTGCCCGACTCGGCAGAGGAGTCGATGCAAACAGAAGGATCACGCCCGAGACATCCAGGCGGGTCCTGGGCTATCTTCGCGACTATAAGCAGATTTCGGAGGCATTTCATTCTCAGAAGATTATTGCCGGTGGGACAAGCGCACTTAGGGACGCATCGAATCGGAAGGAATTTATCGACACTGTCAGACAAGAACTCGGTCTGGAGATCTCGATCCTTAGCGGCGAGGAAGAGGCCGAGCTCACCTACCAGGGAGCTGTCTCAGAATTCCTGGACCCGGATTCGGACCAGTCTCTTGCCGTGCTCGACATCGGCGGCGGAAGCACCGAGCTGACCATCGGGAAAGGGACAAAGGTCCTGCAAATGTCGAGTCTCGACGTCGGCAGCGTTCGCCTCACGGAACGGACACCCCTCTTAAATCCCCCCTCAGCCCCTGCGTTGGCGCAGGCAATCGGCGAAGTTCGAAATTGGATTTCAAAGTTCCCTCAGCTCTCCCCTCACACCCGGCTGATAGGTGTGGCAGGGACGGTCACAACACTCGCGGCCATTGACCTCGGGCTTGAAAAGTACGATCCTTCCCGGGTCAGCGGCCACTTCCTTTCCCTGAATACAATCGAACGAATCTCCAAATTGCTGAATACCTGCTCCATCTCTCAAATGGAGAAGGACTTTCCTCAGGTCCAGCCAGGACGATCGGACATCATCGTCGCGGGCATCCTGATTCTCATCGAGTCGCTCAGGAGATTCGATGTGGAAGGGATTACGGTCAGCGACAGAGGATTACGGTACGGGATGGCACTACAGGAGCTCTCCCGTTAGCAAGGCAGGGAGTGGCAGGAGCGCAGCAGGTTTCGCGTCCTATATGATCTTTGAATGCTTAGCACCGTCGGACTTTCTGCTGCACGAACGCGCCAAATGTCACACTCTGCCTCTTAATGAAGGCCGACAACAGCAAAGCACACACCCCTGACATCCCCTCTCCCTTGCGCACATGCAACCGCACAGAGGGGACTGTTCAAACTCTGAGAAAGATCGAATACAGGCATGAACTAAGGAATTACGCGTCCCCTCTCGTGTGTGGGGACGTGGGGCGCGACCAGCCCGCCATGCGGTCTGGCGGGGAGGGGAATGAGGGGTGTGTGTTTTTTCCGTGAGAGCTTAAGTTGATCTCTCCTCAGATCTCTCGGATCCTGTGTGGACTTCTTCGAGGTTTTCCCAAGACACGACACTGGGAGTGAATGATTCTAGACTGCGCTTACTTCTACGTGTGCCCTTTTTGAACCGTCTCCACAACTTCCTTCAGTGCAGAAAGAGCAGCATCCAGCTCCTCAATGGAAGTTTCGCGCCCCAGGGAGAACCGAATTGTCGCTCTCGCAGTTTGCTCGTCTCTTCCCATAGCCAGGAGGACATGCGACGGTTGAAGGCTTCCGGATGTGCAAGCTGACCCACTTGTGACTGCCACTCCTCTGAGATCCATTCCCATGATCAGCGCATCACCGTCGATTTGGACCAACGAGGAATCAAAGGAAACATTCACGATATGAGGAAGGCTCTCAGTGGGATGGCCGTTGAAGAGAAGCCCATCAAATCCACTCCGGAGCCGGTCACGAAGATGGGCGTTGAGGCTTCTGATATGCGCCAAGGAGGTCACCATCGAATCCTGTGCCAGCTCGGAAGCCCTGGCGAAGCCGGCGGCGAGCGGAACGTTTTCGGTCCCTGCCCGTCGGTTGCTCTCCTGCGCTCCCCCTTCTATGAAAGAATCGATCTGAGTCCCCTTGCGAATGTAGATTGCGCCAATCCCCTTTGGGCCGTAGAATTTATGGGCTGATAGCGAAACGACATCGACGTTCAAAATATTCACATTGACATCGATCTTGCCGACAGCCTGAACAGTGTCCGAGTGGAACGGAACTCCGGCCTCCCTCGCAATCGCACCTATCGCACGGATGTCATTCAGAGTCCCGACTTCGTTATTGGCATACATCAACGAGATCAGGGCCGTCGATGACCCCACTGCCTTTTTTACGTCTCCGGGATCGACACGTCCGTATCCGTCGACCGGCAGCATCGTCACTTCAAACCCGTTCTTTCGGAGAGACTCGACCGTGTGGAGCACCGCATGGTGTTCGACGGAAGAAGTGATGATCTGCTTCCTCCCCTTTCGTGCTCCAGCAGCGGCAAGGCCTTTGATCGCGTGATTATCCGCCTCCGTTCCTCCGCTGGTAAAGAACACTTCATCCGATTTCGCACCTATTGAACGAGCTATCGATTCGCGACTCTTTTCGAGAATGGCGCGTGCCTCTCGTCCATAGGCATGGACCGACGACGCGTTGCCGTACGTTCCTGAGAAGACTGATACCATTGTCTCCAGAACTCTGGGATCGAGAGGAGTTGTCGCACTATAGTCGAGGTATATTCGATTCATATGTCTGAAATATAACGGCGTGTGAAGGAAGAATCAACAGAAAAGCCGGCCCCGATTGGAAGCCGGCTCGAGAATGTGTCAGCCAAAGTCAGACGTACTACTGGGTCGGAGGCTCCTGGCGATTGCGCGGCAGGTTCCGGACGAGATCACGGAGGTTCTGCTGGAATCGCGCCTCGAACACCAGGTATTCCGCAAGCTGTTTGCTGGTGAGAGTCCCTTTCAACTCCTCCACATATTTTGATTTCGCTTCGTTGATCTGGCGTTCCAGCGACAGCAACTCATCGACCATCTTGTCATACTCCGAATCGGCAGCTTTGCTTTTGCGAAGTTCCTGCATTCGACCAAGAGCCTGGACTTGCTTCTTCCGGAGGTCACGCAGAGACTCCTGATACTTGTTGTATCGCGCGAAGAACTTTATTGAACTCTGTTCATCCAGGTTCAGCACTTCCATCAGGCGGATCTTCTTGAATTGTTCCACCCGCTCGAGAGCTCTTCCTTGTCCCTGTGGTGGATTGTCCTGAGCAGTACTTTGCGCCGCCACCGCAGCGAAGACAAGCAGAAGTAAACCGGCTCTTCTGATCAGCGCATTCATAAAATCGTCCTTTCACCCAGATTTGCAACGAGTACGTCAACTTCAGAAGAGCTGAGCTGGTCCAGATTCTCCGTCTGTCCAATGTCGAGGATGGACTCATTTGAGAGCGAAATCTGATCTGCCCCGGCAAGGAGGTGATCGCTCCGCAGGAATGGGACTGCAAGCATTGCGCTGGTCTCATTTTCCGCTTGAGCCGAAATCGTCTCGCGGTGGATCTGATCCAGAATCACATCGACCAATTCTTCGGTCTCGAGGCCCCGCACAACCGGCTGCAATGGATTGTGCTCTTGATCTGACTCCCGAAGCGCAGACGGTACGCGGAACAGGATGAAAAGCAGCATTGCTCCCACTACAATCGGTGCTGCGAACCGTGTGATCAGCGGATGAGCGAAGAATGGGGTCGATTTCTTCCCCTGCAGCCGTTCACGGACCCGAGGCAGGACAGTCGTGAAATAGCCATCATACGGCGGCCGGGCTTCAAAGGCATCAAGATGGCTGAAGGCTGCCCGCAGGTTCTCCAGCTCAGCCCGACAAGCGCCACACTCTTGGAGATGGGCTTCCACCCAAGGCCGGAGCGATTCTTCGAGCATATTGTTCAAATAGTCCGGCAACAGATATTCAACGTGTTCCGTGCGCACGCCTCACATGCTCCTGTATTTTCTTCACTGCGTGAAAGTAATTTGCCTTCAGGCCACCGACCGAGGTTTTCAGTATCTTCCCAATCTCTTCGTACGGGAGCTCCTCGTAGTATCGGAGAATGAAGACCGCCTTTTGCTTCTCCGGCAACGTCCCGATCGCTTCCTCGATCAGTTCCTTCTCTTCCTTCTTTTCTAATGCTTCGTCAGGTGGTACTGTCGACGTGTCCTCCACATCGAACACCTCATCGAGCCTGAAGAACTTCCGCACTTTCTGCCGTCGCAGCGTGTTCAGCGCGATATTGACGGTGATCCTGTAGAGCCAGGTGTAGAGAGATGACTCAGCCCGGAAGTCCCTCAGCGACTCATACGCCTTACAGAACACTTCCTGCGTGACGTCATCCGCACTGTCGTGATCGTTGATGAATCGGCGCGCCACCCGGTACACCTTTTCCTGATAACGCAGGACGAGATGATTGAACGACGCCTCATCACCCTTCTGAAATAGTTGAACAAGCTCTAAATCGCTTCGATCCCTCATCTACGGCAGATTTCTCGCACTGTTTTGACAAGTCGGGCCACACAAAAGTTTAACGTTCTTTGGCCTCAAAATCGTTGCCATCTCGTCACATGAAAGGACAGGATGTCAAGAATGAGAAGATCCCTCCCTCTCGCTCTCAGGAAACCCTCTTGATGACGACCAACGTAACATCATCCGATTGGGGTTCCCCTGCAACGAATTTCTCAACATCGGAGACAATCCCGCCAAGGAACCCTCCTGCACCCTGATCACTGTAGCCCACCATGGCTTGCCGAAATCGCGTCTCACCATATTCTTCAAATGACTTGTTCATCGCCTCCGTCACTCCGTCGGTGTAGAGCACAAGAAAGTCACCGGGTTCGAGCGTATGAGTCACCTGCTCGAATTCAACGCTTTCAAACATTCCGACGGGCAGTCCCGTGGCCGGCAGGGAAGTGATCGAAAGCTGTTTCGATCGAAGGACGTACGGGAAGCAATGACCTGCATTCACGTAAAGGATTGTCCCCGCTCGCGGATCGAGAATGGCGATGAACATCGTGATGTATCGCTCAGGTTCAGTGTTGGTGTGGACCACGGTGTTCAGCTTGCCCACGAGACTCGCAAGATTGCTCGTTCCTTCGATATACGCATGAAGAGACGCTTGCAGTGTGGAGACGAGGAGAGCTGCGGGGACTCCCTTGCCCGAAACATCCGCGATGACGAGAGCATACCTTCCGTCGGATAGAGGGATGAAGTCATAGTAATCTCCCCCAATGAGCTTCGAGGGGCGGGCTACCGCGTCGACCTCGTAGCCTTCAAGCGCCGGAAGTTCTTTCGGCAAGAGCCGCCGTTGAATGTGTCCGGCGATTTCCAGCTCCTTCTCAATCCGTTCCATCTCGACAATGTCCTGGTGCAGGCGTGCGGTCTCGATTGCAAGCGCCGCATGCACAGAGAACGCCTCGAGAAAGGTCTCATCCTCTTTCGAGAATGTCCCGGCATTCTTGTTCATGATCTGGAACACGCCGATGATCTTCCCTTTGCGGTCTCTCATCGGCATACAGAGCATCGTCTTCGTCTGGAATCCTGTCCGCAGATCAAAACCCGAGAAGAACCGTTTGTCCTTCCACGCGTCTTTCAGATTGATGGTCTTCCCGGTCTTGGCCACATGACCCGCGATCCCGGTACCAATCGGAAGTCTGATTTCAACGAGGTTTCTCCCCTTGAGCACCTTGGACCAGAGCTCTTTTCGCTCCTGATCGATGAGGTAGATCGTCCCGCGCGCCGCCTTGAGGTTCTTCGTCGCCAGATCGAGTATCAGCGCGAGAAGTTTATCAAGATTGAGCGTGGAGTTGAGGATTTTCGAAGCATTGATCAATGCCTCCAGACGCCTGATCTGGCTCCGGTCAGAGCGGCCTGGGGGTTTTCGCGTTGGCATGAATGATCCTGTGGAGATACAGAGTTGACGTTTAAGGAAGTAGACCGCGAGCGTAGTATACTCTCAATCTTGCTTATAGTCAAACGGCTATGGACCGCATCAGGTTCCCCCCAACCTGAGAAATAAAAAAGCCCCGACGGATACGCCGGGGCTATCTTGACTGGTGCAGTCAGTATCAAACCTACTTCAGGAGAGTCATCCTCAGAGACGCCGAGAAATCTCCCGCCGAAATGCGATAGATATAGACTCCAGAGGGGACGATCCTCCCTCTGTCATCCCGACCATCCCACACAATCTGGTGTCGTCCGGCACCGACCACTTCTCCTCTGAGCATCGTCCTGATCAGAACACCAATGACGTTGTAGACTTCCAATCGGACAGGGGATTGCTTTGGCAGATCAAACACAATCGTCGTGGACGGATTGAATGGGTTGGGATAATTCTGTCCCAGCGCATAATCTTTCGGTATGAAGCCGTCGGACTGAATACTGGTAATTGTGAAATTCCAGACCGTTGAGTCTTTCAGCCCGCGTGCATCCGCAAAGATCGCAACCACGGATTTGGGAACACCCTGACCATCTGTGAACGTTCGAGTGAACGTGTTGTCACCGGTCTTCTCGGCGACTCCATTCACCTTCCAAGTGAACGTGAGAGGGTTGCCATCAGGATCTGTTGCAACTACGGTGAATGTCGTTGCAACATTTCGCGAAATCGTAGTCACAGTGGCAGGTGTCCTCGAACCGAACACTGGTTTGTGATTCACAGACACCGTAGCCTTCGCCGTGTCCGCCAATGATCCATCGCTAGCCGTTACGGTAATGACAAACGGTCCGGCGGGAGAACTTGGCGTAGTAAATGTTAACACACCGGTTGAGGATACAGTTGCCCCACTCGGCCCATTCAGCAAGTTGTAAGCAATCGTGGACCCCGCGTCAGGATCAGTTGCGGAATACGCAAACGTGAGGGTTGTCCCCTCGTTGATTGTCGTATCGCGCAGTTTCAAGACAAAGGATGGTGGCCGATTCACATGGATCACCGTGATCTTTGCCTTCGCTGTGTCGGCCAGAGAGCCATCAGTGACACTGACAACGACGTTGGCAGCTCCAAGCTGAGAGAATGCCGGATTCCAGGAAAAGAGCCCCGCACTCGATACGGTAGCTCCTGAAGGTCCGCTCTCCAGTTTGTATGTGAGATTCGTTCCTGCATCAGGATCACTCGCCGAGTAAGAGAAGGTATACAAGCTGCCGTCACTGATCGTCGTATCCCGCATTTTATTGACGAAGGAAGGCTTTCGATTCGTGTGTGTCACTGTGATGGAAACTGTTGTGCTGTCTTTTGCTCCGCCAAGGTCTACGACCCTGATCTTAATGGAATAGGGACCGGCTTGGCCATAGTCGGGGACCCAGGTAAAGGCACCGGTGGAGGCTACAATAGAAGCACCCGTCGGACCTCCGACGAGAGAATACGACAGCGTGTCGTTAAGGTCTGGATCGGTCGCGACGGCAGTGAACCTGAGGGTGTCTTTCTCCGCAACGGTTTTCGCGCTGATGGCGGTCATCGTCGGCGCTCTATTGACGCGCAACGAGCCGCTAGTCAGGACCGCTGCCGGCGTGCCCGTGTTGAACGTGACGCTGATGATCTGCAAGGCCGTGACTCCCGTCTTGTTCTGCGCTGTGCCCGTAACGTACGCAAGGATACCGCTTCCCGTCGCGTCAAGTGAGCTCGCAGCCGATATCTTTATTTTACCTGGCCCGAATGGTGCAATCGTATAATTGGCGGATGCGAGCCAGCCATCGATAACTGTCCCAGTTAGATCATAACCTGTAATACGAACAATTGTAGTGTCACACGAAAGAATGAGTTCGACAGATGATACACCGAGATTGGTTAAGTTTCCCACGCTAACCGGGATTCTAACCAAATCACCGGGTGCCGCCACCATAGTCGGGGCACTGACACTGACTTGAGCTTGCAGTGTACCCCATCCGACAAGTAGACCCAGCAACAGGGCCATTCCGATAGAACAAAAATGTCTCAATTGATTCTGCATTGCTCCTCCTCATGTATAATGTTCTATGATCCATCCGCAGTTAAGTAATTCATTTCCTTATTTGCGATGCCGATCCGAGCTCTGCTTGCCCTTCCTGTCACCTGGAACGCGCACCGTTATCACGCCGTCGACAGTCTTTGATTCTGGTTTTCCGGCATTAAATATAATATTCGATAACCGAATAGAACTTTTCCCTTCATTTGCCGCGACAATCGCGGGAATATTCACGAGAACGCCACCGCTCTTGATAGGGAAAGCGCTAGCGCCAGCAACCTTCACACGACCTTTGTTATATGGTGCCACAGAGTTATTCGCTATCATCATGAACCCTTCTGTGAGCGTACCTTTTTGTTCTACTCCAAGCAAGTTTACAACACTCGTGTCACAAGAAATCACAAATTCGATTGCCGTGATCTCTTCTTTTCCGATATTCCCAACCGTGACTGGGATAGTGATCTTCTTTCCAGGGCTCACCGTCAACTTTGGTAGGCTCACCAGCACTTGTGCGGCCAAATCACCGTGCAAGAAGAAAAGTAAAACAAAACCTACGAAAAGAGCCCAAGGTCTATTGAATCTTGTTACACCTGATCTGGGCCATCGAACCAGCCTCAAACGCTGAGTTATCATCGCACCTCAATAGTAACACGTTCAAGATGTATCAATGGTGTTTGGAGTCACACGGTTGCCTCGAAAAATGGCCAAATGTGTGACAAGAAGCAACTCAATCCCTCTACTACTTCGCCAACAGCAATCGTCTGGTGGCAACGAATTGTTGGGATCCCGAAACACCAGGGGCATTTGCGGTGAGACGGCAAAGGTACGTTCCGCTCGGCATACCAGTAGCGTCCCAACGGGCTGTGTAGGACCCACGACTTCGGAGGCCCTCAACAAGAACAGCAACCTCTCTGCCGAGTATATCATAGACCTTGAGAGAGACGAAGCTGTTTTCTGGCAACTCGTAGTTAATGGAGGTGCCGGGATTGAATGGGTTGGGATAGTTTTGATGAAGCAAGAACATGGTGGGCAGATCTGAGTCGTCTTTTTCCACATTCACTATCACGAAATTCCACTCGGTCGAGTCAGCAACCCCATCACTGTTTCTGAAGACTGCTCGCACTGACTGAGTAACATTTGAACCGGCAAAGGTATACGTGAACGCTGTATCCACCCCATTCTTCATCGACACGCCATTGACTTTCCACTCGACGCTGAGCGGCTTGTTGTCAGGATCGGCTATACTTACCTTAAACGTTGTCGGGATATTGTAGGGAACCTGACTTATCGTCGCTGGGAGTCTGAACACAAGGTAAGGCTTGCGGTCCGACGGTGTGCCTATCGCAAGCAAGTTCGTCCCATCGAGAATGTAATTCGCCCCCTGGACATGCACCGTCAGCACGGTGTCCCCTTTTGGAGTTACGCTGAGATTGTTCAAACCGTACATGCTTCCAAGTCCCAGCAGATTCCAAGCCGAAGTTGCGGGGGGCCCATCCGCTCTTAAAATCATCCTTGCATCCGTCGCTTTTGAGATTCTCAGGCCGCTCGCTTCAGTAGAAAGCTCAAGATCAAATCTTTGATCGCTGCCAAAACTCCCCGGAGATGAGGTCATACGCCAATAGTAAGGTGTATAGCTGCCTATCCTGACTCCCAATCCACCGTCCAACGGCAATCCATTTGTTCCCGCGGGAGACGCGTCAACATGCGCGATCTCAATAATTCCAGGGTTCCTGGCTGGATAAGCACTGGTGAACGTCAAAATCAAAGGCCGGTATTTGTTCACCGAACCAGTTGGAAACTCGTATCTGCCATTCGGGTAAATATTCGGATCACCGGCACCGCCTGTTACTGTTTGTCGTATCCTTCCCACAATGTGGCTGACGCTCGATCCAGTTACTCCCTGCCGGTCGAAGCCTTGCGACGTCGCCGTGTGTGACAGAACAACTGACCGTGTGCCGGCATCGAGCACGCCGCTGACAAAGAACAGGATTGAACCGGACCCGAAGGAAAGATCACCTCGTTGTAGCTGGACACCCCCCTGATTATTTAATTGAAGATGAATTGCAGAGGCACCCCCTTGAAGGGCCAAGCCGGAGTCCGGAACCCCAAATACCTGCGGGAGTGTTCCAGCGAAGCTGATGATCGAGCTGGATCCAGTCGTGCTGGAGAATCCACCCTGCAAGATGTCAGCGCTATCCTTAATCGTGAGATTACGTGCAACAAACGAACCGGGTGCTCCAAATTCTATTCCGCCGTTGATCGAATTGATGAGGAGTTTCTGTACGGTCCTGTTCACATCAAGACGAACGACAGTTGGAGATTGAGTTCCATTGCCGAGGATTGAGAGCCGTGCGACCGAAATCTGCGGACCATTTTGGAACTCCTGACTGGTGGGGGTGATAACAGTGCTTTTGCTATACACCAGATTGTAGTTTGAAACAACCAGTTTACCCTGACCTCCAACAGCGTCCTTTATACGTCCGCCATTTACTTCAACCAGTCCACCATCCATAAGTGTGGCTGTTGATGAACCCAAATCGAGCTTTCCCCCATCAAGAATAATGGCATCCTTCACAACGAGATCACCGGTCACGGCCACCGATGAAGAATCAAGTGAGAGATTTGAGTTGTTGATTCGTAGAACATTGATGATTGTCGGGCTTGGAGGGAGTTCTGTCCCGGTGCGAATGTTCCCGATCGTTGAATCAACAAGATACCAAAGGCTCGCGAACGACCGATACGACGGAGGATTCGAGAGTTGCGCTGAGGTCTTTCTCCTGATGACCGTGGCGTTGTTCTCGATGATGACGGTGCCAGCATCAAAAGAAAACACTCCGTCAGACAAGTCCAGCTTTTCTGTTATAATCATGGGAGCAGAGCCAGGGCTTTTTCTTACTCCTTGCGGGTTCGATATGCTCAGGTTCGGTACGGAAAAACCAATTCCGCTGAAGAACATTTGGGGCCCATTTCCTCCAATGAACCGAAATTCTCCAGTGGAGGCGCCAATGGTACCATCACTGCGGTTATAGGCACTCACTCCCGCTGTGAGACCGGTCCCCGTCAGAGCAAGATGATTGAACCCAAGGCCAATTTGTCCCCCTGCGTGAGTAAGAATATCCGATATCGTCAATACATGGGGCGTCTGGTCAACCGACAAGAGGGAGAGCGTTCCATCGATTGCCGGAGGGTTATACACCAACTCCTCGATGCTGAAATCATTGTTCATGATGAGTGTGACAGACGTCCCTATGATGAACAGACGTCCGCCCGGCGTCCCATTGCTTGTGCCATCTGATCTGATGGCTTCCCGGTTTCGGGTTCCGTTTGATTGAAGCGTGATGGTGGAGCCGGTAAATATCAAATCGTTCCCGACTTGACCGAGAACAAGCGTCGGAATTCCATTCGAATCCTTTGATCCCACTGTAAGGGTCTTCGTGACGCGGCCAACCGTATCGAGCTGAGTCCTTGCCAGGATTTGAAGATTGGGAATCCCAAGCTGATCAGAACTGCCAATTCGCAGCCGGGCATCGGGCCGGTTCATAATCAGAGATCCCCCCGCCGCTGTGTAACCGGCTGCCGCTGCACTCTGCAAGAAATCTCCCGATGTGGTAACCTGCAGATTGTATATCCCGAAATTCAGATTTCCCTTGTTGAATGCAACACCGCCCTGAACTTCGATGTTGCTGCCTAAGGTAAACTGGCTGCCGTTGAGGACCAGAGGGCCCGCGATTTTCTGCTCTGCCGCCGACGCGCCCATGGACAGCTGGACTGTACTTCCAGGAAGGCACGTAAACGTTCCAAGGAAGCCGCGAACCGCAGAGATGGTGCATAACGAAACTGAGCGAATGGCAATATTCCCAATTAACGCAGCCTCGCCGGGAATAGCACTACCCGTCAACGATGCACGTTCTCCACTGATGACGATGGCATCGGCCGGATCAGCAGTTGTCAGGATGCCCCGAACCCGATGCGATGCAGCGGCACCAGTTAACTCGATCGACCCCCCCCGGCCCCCACCTTCAAGCCGTACCGCCGCAGTCGGACCTACCTCAAGCGATCCGCCATAGACGAAAACCCCTCGCGGAAACTGAAGGAATCGTGGATTGCCGGTCAAAAGACTTCCGTCGTTGTCGTCAGCATCCCCATTCACGTCAATCTGGAGGGTGTCAACATTCGGAAGATCGCTCACGAGCTCAAGAGCCAACGTGAGGTCACTTTGAAGAGCTCCTGTCAACTGCAGCGTGAAATGTGAACCCGTAGGATTAAAGGAGCCAGCCGATCGCGTTATTCCCTTCGACCTCACAACGTCGATTGTTAATTTCGATTGGAGAGTTGCAGGTGAAAAAGCCACGGCTGAAGCAAGGTCCAGTGCTCCAGAGATCAAGGTGAGCGATCCGCCCCAGGTCACATTCTCGGTCGCCTTCAAAGCACAAACATTGCCACTCCCGATATCTATCGTGAAGGAGGAGAACCTTGCTCCATCTCCGGCACGGATTTCAGAACCGCTGAGAGCTGCACCTCCGGCCACAGAATTCGCACCCCCCAGGACGATCCCCAACCCTGTTGCGTCAAACGACCCATTGTTTGTGAATATCCCCGATCCACCGTTCAGAACTACTGTGGAGGACCCAAGGTCAAATCTTGAACCGAGGTCAATCGTCAAATTGGCTAAGACTCTGATAGGTTGCAGACATCGTACAACGCCTCCCGAATTCTGAATCTCAAGCGACGCGAGTTGAAGTCCGGCACCCGGATTGACAGTTTGCTGTGTTGTTCCCGCGAAAATCACGTTCGACGACGTTCCAGCAGTAAACGATCCACCAGTTCGCGTAAAATCACCCAGAATTCGGAGGACGCCCCCCTGACTTCCCCCAAGGACTATGGATCCGCCTGATTGGCGAAATGAAGAAACGAGCATTGAAATTCCAGGGTGATCATCTAACGTCAATGAACCATCCGTCACCTGAACACCACCAGCAATGTTCACAGACGACTGGAACGTACTCACCCCGGAGGTCACAGTTAGTGCTGCCATACTTGCTGTGCCCGAGACATTCAGTGAGCCACCATTGACCCCGACATTTCCCGCAATGGTCAAAGTCGACTGGAACGTACTCACCCCAGAGGTCACAGTTAGTGCTGCCATACTTGCAGTGCCCGAGA
>Ga0187878_1003209_pt1 | contig 13721 bp, 11 predicted proteins | sample June2016WEW_17_1_FD_132979 | JGI IMG/M metagenome (GOLD analysis project Ga0187878, IMG submission 132979) | Peatland microbial communities from SPRUCE experiment site at the Marcell Experimental Forest, Minnesota, USA - June2016WEW_17_150 | ecosystem: Environmental > Terrestrial > Soil >...
CGCATTCAGATTGCAAGGTCTGGCGAGACCATTTTAGTGGCTACACATGGAACTCGAATTGCAGGCCAACTTGCTCCAACGACGGGAGTAATGCTACGGCAGGCTCAGGAACTTCGGACTAGAGCGAGACGCCACGAACCCACCCAGCGCCTCTCCGTCGTTTGCACGATAATCGACAGAATGAAGGCCGTTGCCGCAGTTGGAGTGGCCGCCCTTGTGCTGCCGCTCCTTTTCGGAGGTGGACCGCCGCCGGGCGAACCCGGGCTGCTGTTCTATTTGTCGGGGGATCGCGGGCTCACCGCCGATTATGCGGCGGGCGGCGATCCGGCGCCGAACTTCGCCAACGATGAGGTGAAGATCGTCGCCGGCGGCGCCAAGGGTTCCTACATTCAGTGCGGGCACCACCAGGTGCTTTCCTATTGGGCCCCGGGCAACATCTATGCGCAGCGCGGCACGCTGTCGTTTTACTGGCGCTCGCGGGAAGCGGTGGGCGAGACGGAATTCCCGGTCTTCCGCGTGGGTTATGGCGATCACTCGAGCTGGGACATGGTGTGGCTGCGCATCGACTACAACGGCAAGCCCGGTTTCGCTGCATTCGTGACCGATGTGAACCTGGGGCGGACAAGGGTTTCGCACGCCATGGCGGCGTTCCCGAAGCCGGACGAGTGGCTGCACCTGGCGCTCGCCTGGGATGAGACGCGCGGCATTCGCTTCTACGTCAACGGAAGGATGGTGGCGGAGACGCCGGCCACCGGCATGTTCGACGCGGCGCTGGATCAGTTCGGCCCGCATTCGCGCGCCATCAACCCGATGCAGGTCGAGAGCGCCTACAACTTCGACCGGGGCGGCGACATCGACGAGATCCGGATCTACGACCGGATGCTTTCCGGCGACAACATTGGGGCGCTGGCGCGCGGCGAGGCGCCGCGAACGATTCCGGCGCTCGAGCGGAGCCTCGAATCGACCCAATGGCGCCAGGAGTGGTGGTATCGCTACGGCTGGAACCGGCGGAACGATGTCCCGCCCGCTCTGGAGTCTCTGCACACCACCATCCGCAAGGTGGAGATCCACGACGTTTATGACCTGAAGCGCTGGTGGTGGAAGGCAACCGACGGCATTCGGGAGACCACTTGGCCGGGCGTCTACAACCGGTCGCGCCTGCCCGGCCGCAACGACTATTTCCAGTTGCCGGACTGGGACTGCTACTCGCTGTCGGGCAAGTCGGTGACCTTCTTCATGCCCGACGAGCCGTGGAACCACCTCGAGATTTCGGGCGGCGCGTGGGGCGTCATGACGCTGAACGGCGGGAAGAACCTCTTCGATCGGCCGCGCGGGCAGGAGCGGACCTTTCACCGGCTGGATCGCGCCGTCAGAGGCCAGAAGATCCGGTTCACCAACGTGGAGCAGGAGACGCCGATCGGGGAGCTTTCCGCCTACTACGTGCACCCCGGAAGGGAGCCAGACGGCATCGCGCAGCTCAAGTACAAGCTGACCGGCAAGGTGGAGCCGGACAACCCCACCTTGAAACCGTTGATCGAGTTCATCGACGGCCGTTACCCGCCGGACGAGCGGATGACTATGGTCGCACTGCCCGCCGGCGCTCCCAGAACCTCTCGCGGAGGGGCGCAGACCGGTCTGCCGCTGGTGCACATCCTGATTCCGTGCGATTTCCGCGAGGCGCGCGGCGGTTTCTCGTATACCTGGGAGAACATGGCGGCCGGTCTGGACGGCATCGCGATCGATCTTCCATCGCTCCAGGTGAAGCTGACGGACGGGGGGCGCTTCCCGCTGAACATTCAGGTGAAAGACCCGCTCTGGCCGATGCGGAACATGCTCGACTTCAGCTTCTCGGTGAGACCCGGAGAGCCGCGCACGCTCTGGCTGGACACGCGCGATCGCATTCTGCCCAACGGCAAGAGCCTGTACCTGACCGTCGCCGGCGCGGGCGCCGATTTCGGCCCCGAGGCACTGGAGGGCGCCGAGGTGCGGCTCATTTTCAAACCGTGGAAAGAAGCGGCCAAGGAGCATGAACTCGACCGCTTCACGCAGGTTCGCGACAACTACGCGCAGTTTGTCGAGGAGCACACCAACACCAAGCGCCTCCGCCTGTTCGCGCGGTTCGACGCGGACATCACCGACCTGTTGCGGGTGAATCCGGACCACTATCCGGGGCGCAACTACTGGTACGACGCCAACAAGGAGCAAGCCAAGCCGGCGTTCCGGCAGCCTACTCCTCCGGAGGGCGTTCCGCTGTGGGCCTTTCGACAGGTCGAGACCCTGCGCTACCTGAAGCGCTTCGTCAACTGGTACATCGACAACCGGCAGATCGAGAACGGAGAGTTCGGCGGCGGGCTCTCGGACGACGGCGACCTCACCAACTTCTGGCCGGGCGCGGCGCTGATGGGGTCTGCGCCCGAGAAGATCCGGGCCTCGCTGCTGAAGGAGCTGGACGCGTTCTATGCCGAGGGCATGTTCACCAACGGCCTCTCGACCATCCAGACCGACGAGCTGCACAGCTACGAAGAAGGCATTCAGGCGCTGGGGCAGTCCCTGTTGCTGGACTTCGGTAGCCCCAAGCAGCTTGAACGGGCCATGGATACAGCCCGCCGGCTGGAATCGCTGACGGGCGTCAACGCGGCGGGCCACCGGCACATCAAGACGTGCTACTTCAGCGGCGCGAAGATGTCGGAGGAGGGCGTTTGGGGATGGTCGAAGCCGCCGTCCTATCTCATTCTTCATCCGGCGCTCGAGCTGGTCCGGTTCAACGGTTCGTCGGCGGCCCGCAAGCTGATCGTCGAACTGGCGGATGGCTTGCTGGCGCATCGGAAGTTGGGCCAAGACGGGACGTACTCGGTGCACTCAACCATCAACTTCCGCACGGACGAGGACATCGACACCGGAATGGGCCGGTCCTGGCCCGCGCTCTGGGCCGCCTGGCGCTGGACCGGCGACACGAAGTACCTTCAGCCGTTCCTCGATGCCGGACCGGCCTCGCTGAGAACGATCCCGGCGAACGCGCTGGACACGCTGGACCTCCGGAACACGTGGGGCCGGCAGATCGTGCCGTCAACCGCAGCCGACCTGCAGCTCGCCTGGCAGGTGAGCGGCGACACGCGATTCCTGGAGCAGCTCTACGGGAACCAGATTGAGGCGGCCGCGCTGCGGGAGTACATCAACACCGAGGGGAGCCTATGGATCGACCGCGTCGGCGTGCAGAACGCCGAGCTTCAGCGGGCCCGGCTGGGCGGCATTGCGCTGGTGCGGAACTCCATCTTTCCGGGGCACGTGGTCAGTTGGAAGTTCGAGGCTCCCGCCAGCGACGAGAGTGTCGCGATCTTGATTCCCGAATCGACGCCGGAGCGCGTGCAGATCATCGCCTACAACCTGGATCGGGCGCCGGTGAGAGCGCTCATGACGGGTTGGGATGTGGAGCCCGGCAAGTGGGAGATGACGCAGGGCGGTTCCAGCACCCGCACGATCGACTTCGAACGCACCAAGGAGGTCGCGATCACCTTCGCGCCGCAGGCGGTCACGGAGATCCGCCTGCGGCTGGTCGCCAGGGGCGTTCCGTACTGGTCCCGGCCGGACCTGGGGATCACCGGGGAGGACATCCGCGTGGACGGCAGTCGCATGCAGGTGACGGTCCACAGCCTCGGCGCCGTGGACGCGCCCGCATCGCGCGTGGTATTGCGGGATCGGGCGGGCCGCGTCGTGGCCAGCGCGAGTGTTCCCGCGCTGAGGGCGCCGGCGGACCTCATTCCCAAGACCGCCGATGCCGTACTGTCTCTCCCGGCAAACGCGGACTGGAAGGGAGGCAGCGTGACGGTGGAGAGCAGCGGCGATCTCCCCGAGATCACGCTGCGCAACAATCGAGTGGAGCTGTGAAGCATGCCAATAGCAAAGACCAAGCAAGAACTTCTCGACAGCATGGAATTGGAGTTCCGGCTGCTGAAAGAGATCATCGAAGGGCTTGGCGACGAGCAGATGACGGCTCCGGGAGTTTGCCATAAATGGTCAGTGAAGGACGTGCTGGCCCACCTGGTGGAATGGGAGAGGATGTTCTTCGGCTGGTACGAGGCGGGCCTCCGGGGCGAGAAACCCAAAACTCCGGCGGATGACTTGAAGTGGAGTCAAACGCCAGTCCTGAACGAACGCATCTACCAGAAGTGGAAAGATGTGCCGCTAGCTGCGGTGCTTCGCGACCTGGATGCGAGTTACAGGAGAATACTGAAACTCACGAAGGCTCTGCCCGAGAAACAGCTTTTCCAGAAGGGCCTATACTCCTGGTTGAGCGTATTGCCGTTGTCGAGATGGATCGCGGCTGCTAGCGGCAGCCACTATCGCTGGGCCAGAACTCGCATCCGCCGGTGGAGGAATCAGTCCGCTCGACCGCCTACGGGACGCGCGGGGAAGCCCCGCAGCCGGTGTCGCTGAAGCGGCGGAGGGAGCCTGGCGGGAACCGCCACTCGGGGGTGGCGAGGGGGCCGTCGCCGTCGATGACATACCACGGGGTTTGCGGAGCGCCCGGGTTCCGGAGCACGTGGATATCCTGGGCGGGCATGTAGCTCTGGGCCAGCAGCACGGCGCGCCGGCCGGCGGCGTCCTCGGCTACGTCGACGACCAGCACGGCGTGACCCGGAAAGCCGCCCTGGATGAAGACGTCCCCGGCCTGGATGCGCCGGGGATCGGGCACGCGCTCCAACTCGCGGGCGAGCGAGAAGGAACCGGCGTAGTCGAACACCAAGTCCAGGTAGCGGCGGAAGGAAGCATAGCTCGCATCCGGCTGCGCGCGCCGCTCCCAGGAAACCGCGTTGCCGCGAATGCGCGGCCGCATTCCCTCACGCCAGGCGGACCAGCGCGCGGGTGCGCCGCTGGTGAACCGGAAGCAGATCCGGTCCTCCGCTCGGGCGGCGCGCAGATACTCGGCGCGCAGCCGGATCACGGCATCCGCGCACTGCTGGCGATCGCGCGCGCCCACGTCCACGTCCAGCACCAGGTAGTGCGCTGTCTGGTTCGCCTTCAGCCTGCCGTCGAACAACCGAACCGGCGGCTGCCCCGGCTTGACGGGCAGACCGCGGAGCCACTCCGCAAAGCTCCCCGACGGCGCGGGAACGCGGCGGAAACCGGCCGGCGGAGCGATGCGCGTTTCGATGGTTTCGTGGGTAGCGGAGGCAAGCCACGGATAGAGCGGGGCGCCCTGTCCGTAAACGGGCGTCGTTCCGGCAACAAAAACGCCGATCAGAGGCCAAGTCGTTCCGAGTCTCACAGCTTCGCGATGATAGCTCTCGCTTGCTCGACGACGCAAGGAAGGGCGGCGGCGACGGCGGGGTGCATGGGGCCGCCGAGGGTGAGGCAGTCGGCGGCTTCGACGGCGACGATCACGACTTCATTCGGGACGGGGAGGCCGAGGTTGCGGGCGAGGGCCAGGGCGTCGAAGAGGCCGGTGCCGTGGGCTGAGTTTCCGGGGGCGGCGCGCACGTCTTGCTCGCGCACCTCGAAGATGGTGCCGGGGGCGGCGCGGCCGGTTTGCACGGTGTCGATCACCACGAGGCGGGAAACGTTGGTCACGTAATCGAGCAGGTGGAGGCCGGACTCGGAACTCTCGACCACCTCCACCTCGTCGGGCGGAAACAGCTTCGCCAGCTCTCGGGCGGCCAGGAGGCCCAGGGCGTCGTCGGCGAGGATCTCATTACCCAGCCCCAGGACTCGAACCCTGGCGGTCATGCATCAGGCCCGGCGGATGGCGCCGTCGGAGTCGCGCTCGAGGATGCTGAGCGTTTCGCCGTTGCGACCGCGCACACGCACCGAGAGCGGCATCGAGCCGGGCAGCGAATGGGTAGCGCAGCCGAGGCAGGGGTCGTAGGCGCGGAAGGCCATCTCGACCATGTTGAGCAGGCCCTCGGAGACCTGCTTGCCAGAGAGGACCCCTTTGGCGGCCTTCTCGACGCTCATGGCGATGCGGGCGGCGTTGTTCTGGGTGGCCACGATCAGGTTGGCCTTGGTGATCAGGCCGCGTTCGTCGGTCTGGTAGTGATGGATGAGGGTGCCGCGGGGCGCCTCGACCACGCCGACGCCTTCCGTCGGGACGGCGGTGGGAATGGTGCGCACGTTGGGGTCGATGATCTCGGGGTCATCGGCCAGCTCCTTCATGCGCTCGGCGGCGTAGAGCAACTCGATCACGCGCGCCCAGTGATTGGCGAGCGTATGGTGCACGGGCTTGCCGAGCGTGCCGATGTACTTCTCGTAGGCTTGCTGGGCCAGCGGCGTGGCCATGCGGTCGGCCACGTTCAGGCGGGCCAGCGGGGCAACGGAATAGACGCCGCTCTCGGCGCCGTCGGTGAAGCCTTTCCAGCCGGGAGATTTCAGGTAGCAGAACTTCATGTAGCTCCACGGCTCGACGCGCTCGGCGATGTAGTCGAGGTACTTCTCGGGAGCGAACTTCACGGTTTCGTTGCCCTCGGGCGAGACCACGCGCAGCGAGCCGTCGTAGAAGTTGACCTGGTTGTGGTCGTCGACCAGGCCCATGTAGTACGTGCGGTGCGTGAAGAAGTCGGCGAGGATGAGGTTGACGTAGTCGGAGTTCTTCAGGACGATGTTGTCGAAGACTTCGAGGGTGAACTGGGCGAACTCGACGGCCTCGGCGGCAACGGTCTGGAAGCGCACCTGATCGGCGGCGGTGAGGCGCTTGGCGACTCCGCCGGGCAGGCCGAAGACCGGGTGACCGGCTTTGCCCGCGGCGAGCGAGGTAAGCTCGCGCAGCCTGCGGCGCATCGAGATGACTTTCTTGCCGACCTCGACGCCGACCTTGGCGATAACGCCCAGCACGTTGCGCTCGGCGGGGGGCGCGGTGGGCCCGACGACGAAGTCCGGGCCACCGAGGAAGTAGAAATGCAGCGCGTGGTCCTCGGCCATGAAGGTCGAGTAGACCAGCTCGCGGATCTTACGGCCGGCGGGCGGGGGCGTGACCTTATAAAGGTTGTCGAGCGCGCGGGCGGAGGCCACGTGGTGGGCGGTAGGGCAGACGCCGCAGATGCGCGAGGTGATTTGCGGCATGTCCTCGGCCGGGCGGCCCTGAGCGAACTTCTCGAAGCCGCGCAGCTCGGGCACCTGGAAGTAGGCGCGCTCGACCTGGCCGGCGTCGTCGAGGAAGATATCGATCTTGCCGTGGCCCTCGAGGCGCGTGATGGGGTCGATGGTGATTCTTCGTGTGCTGGTTGATTCTGGCATGGGCGGCCTCCTATAACCTCTTGCGCTGAAGCTCGGAAACCGGGAGCGAGTAACGGTAGAACGTTCCCACCGGATCGGGGATCCCGGCGAGGATGCTCACGATCTGGTCCTCGTCATTGCTGTCGGCGGCCGAAGCGATGGCCGAGAGCACCTTCCCGCCGTAGTCGCGGACGCGGGAGGTGGGGCCGAAGCAGCCGGTGCAGGGCATATTGCCCTCGATGCAGCGGGACCCGCAGCCGGAGCGCGTGGCCGGGCCGAGGCAGAGCAGCCCTTGAGTGAGCAGGCACTTCTCCTGATCGATGAGAATCTCGTGGGGGCGCTTGAACTCGGAGATGGCCAGCCGCTCGGGCTTGGTGTCTTTGCGCGGGCAGTCCAGGCACAGGGCCTGGTCGGGCGCGAGCACCGCTCCCTTTTCCGGCAGTTTGCCCGCGAGCAGCGCCGCGACGGCGTCGGCGAGCAATTGCGGCGTGGGCGGGCAACCGGGGATGAAGTAATCGACGTCGATCACCTGGTGGAGCGCTTGCACGGTGTCGAAGAAGCCCGGCAGCGTGAGGGTGTGGCCGTTGTCGCGGTGCGTGGTCTCGGGGACGACGCCTTCGGCGTTCACGGTGCTCGGCGACTCCTGGTAGACGGTTTGGAAGACGCCGGCGCGGTTGGAGAAATTGGCCAGGCCCGGAATGCCGCCCATCTGGGCGCAGGCCCCGACGGCGATGACTGTCTGCGCTTTGCGGCGCAGCAGGTGGGCCCATTCCTCCTGCTCGGTGGTGCGGATGGCGCCGTTGATGAAGGCGGCCGCGATCGAGCCGTCTTCCATGGCCTCGACATCGGCTTTCTTGAAATCCAGCGCCACGGGCCAGAGCACGATATCGACGGCGGCCACTACGTCGAGAATGGATTCGGCGAGATCGACAACCGCTTCTTCGCAGCCGCCGCAGGAGGCGCACCAGTAGAATGCGACCTTGGGTTTCATGAAACGGCCACCTCCTCGACGGGCGCGTTCCAGTGGAGCGGTCCGAGCGCCCGGACTTTCTCGACCATGTCAATCATGACCGTCCGCAGGCGGTCGCCTTCGGAGGCGGAGATCCACTCCAGGCGGAAACGGCCGTCTTCGATGCCCATCTCCTTGACCACCCGCTTGAGCAGGTGGAAGCGGCGCAGGCATTTGTAGTTGCCTTCCTGGTAGTGGCAGTCGCCGGGGTGGCAGCCGCCGATCAGGACGCCGTCGGCGCCGTCGGCGAAGGCCTTCAGGATGAATTGCGGGTCGAGGCGGCCCGAGCACATCACGCGGATCACGCGCGCGTTGGGCGGGTACTTCATGCGCGAGGTGCCCGCCAGGTCGGCCGCCAGGTAGGTACACCAATTACAGAAGAATGCGACGATCCTCGGTTCAAAGGCAGTTGCTTCTTGGTTCTTGGCTTCCTTGACGGTTTCAAGCATGGACAAGCACTCCTTCGATTTCTTCGAACAGCTCATCGTCTTCGAACATGCGCTGCTGGAGCGACCCGGAGGGGCAGGCTGCCACACAGGTGCCGCAACCCTTGCAAAGCACCGGGTTGACCTCCGCTCTATTATCCTCTCGAAAGCTTATCGCGGAATAGGGGCATAAGGGAATACAGGTTTTGCAGCCGGAGCACTCTTCCTCGATCACGTAGGCGCAATTCGGCTCCTGCTCGACGTATCCGGCGCAAATCAGCGCCAGGGCTTCTGCGGCGGCGGCACCAGCCTGCGCCACGGTGTCCGGGATATCCTTGGGGCCCTGGCAGCAGCCGGCCAGGAAAATGCCGTCGGTGAAGGTGTTTACGGGGGCGAGCTTGGGGTGGCGCTCCTGGAAGAAGCCCTCGGTGGAGCAGGTGATGTTGAAGAGGCGGCGGACGTCCTGGGCGTCCTGGTGGCCTTCCATGCCGACCGAGAGCACCACCATGTCCACGGGGATGCGCCGCACCACGCCCAGCAGCGTGTCTTCGACCCGGAGAGTCAGCTTGCCTTCCTCGCTGGGATCGAAGACCCAGTCGGTGACTTCCGCGACCTTGCCGCGGATGAAGTGCACGCCCTCGCTGAGCAGGCGCTGGTAGAACTCCTCGAAAGATTTCCCGGGGGTCCGCATGTCGATGTAGAAGTTGAAAATGTCGGCGCCGGTGTGCTCCTTGAGCAGGTGGGCGAGCTTGAGCGAGTACATGCAGCAGACGCGCGAGCACCAGCGGTTGGTGTTCTCGTCGCGCGAACCCACGCAGTGGATGATGCCGATGCTCTTGGGCACGGTCTTGCCGTCGCGCAGCACGACCTCGCCGGCGGCGGGGCCGGAAGCGTTGACCAACCGCTCGATCTCGAGCGAGGTGTAGACGTTCGGATAGTGCCCATAGCCGTAGTACGGAATCCGCTTGGCGTCGAAGGGCTGGAACCCGGTAGCCAGGATGATGGTGCCGACCTTGATCTCTTCCAGTTGGTCCTGGAGCTTGAAGTCGATGGCATGGCGGTCGCCGCAGGCTTCCAGGCAGGTTTTTTTGCACTTGCCGCTCTTCCAGAGCCTCGCAAAATGCGGTGACAGACAGCACTGTCCACGCGGCGCGGAAAACGCGCCTTGGGACAGCGAAGTCAGCCACCGTATTTTGCGAGGCTCATTAAACTCGATGCAGGTGTCGCGGTCGATGACCGGCGTTTGCGGAATGGCCTGGGGGAAGGGCAGGTAGATGGGGCGGCGCTTGCCAAGCCCCTGGTTGAACTCGTCGGCGAACTTGGGCTGCTTGTAGACGCAGGCCTCGATGCACTCCTGGCAGCCGGCGCAGAGGTCCTCGCGGATGTAGCGGGTGCGGCGCCGGACGCGCACCTTGTAGTTGCCGACGTAGCCGTCCACCTTCTCGACGTCGGAGTAGGCCCATAGCGTGATGTTGGGATGGGCCTTCACGGCGGACATTTTCGGGGTGAGGATACAGGCGGCGCAGTCCAGCGTGGGGAAGGTCTTGTCGAACATGGCCATGTGGCCGCCGATGGTGGCTTCACGCTCGACCAGGTAGACGTGCTTGCCGGCGTTGGCGAGCGTCAAGGCCGCGTGGATGCCGGCGATGCCGCCGCCCACCACCAGCACGTTGGGATCGATGGGGACGCGCGCCTTTTCGAGCGGCCTTTGCAGCACCACGCGGCGAATGGCCGCGCGCACCAGGTCGCTAGCCTTCTCGGTGGCGGCCTGGCGGTCGGTGTGCACCCAGGAGTCCTGCTCCCGGATGTTGACCATGGTCATGTAGTACGGGTTGAGCCCGCCGTTGGCCGTGGCGACGCGGAAGGTGTGCTCATGCAGGTGCGGCGAGCAGGCGGCAACGACAATCCGGTTCAGCTTGTGCTCCTGGATGTCGTTGCGGATCAGGTCCTGGCCGGGGTCGGAGCACATGTACTTGTAGTCGCGGGAGACGACCACGTGGATCAAGCCGGCGGCGTATTCGGCCACCTCTTTGCAGTCCACGATTCCGGCGATGTTGGAGCCGCAGTGGCAGACGTAGACGCCGACTCGAACCGCTCCGTTGCGCTCAGGCATGGGCGAGCACCTCCTGGCTGACCGAGAACCACTTGCGGACCAGGCCCCGGCCGCCGATGGAGCGATGCAGGCCCAGAGCCTTGGGGTCGCCGCCGAGCGCCCAACCGAGCACCTGCGTGAAGTAGAGGATGGGAACGTCGAAGGCTTTGCCGGCTTCCTTGGAGATCTCCGACTGGTAGGCGTCCAGGTTGAACTGGCACAGCGGGCAGATGGTGACGATGGCTTCCGCTCCCTTGCGGACCGCCTCCTTAAGAAGGATGTAGTTTAGCCACACGCCGACGTCGTGGATGGTGCCGGTGAGGCTGCCGCCGCAGCACTTGGTCTTTAGCGAGTAATCGACGGTTTCGGCGCCCACCGCGCGCATCAGCTCGTCCATGCGGATGGGGTCGTGCGGGCGGTCGACCTCGTCGTAGGGCCGGACCGCCTGGCAACCGTAGTAGCACGCGATCTTGCCGCCCTGCCACTTGCGCACGGTCTGGGCCTTGATCCTGGCGAGGCCCACGTCGTTGTAAAGGATCTCGAGCGGATGGCGCACGCGCACCCCGTTGAAGGGCTTCAATTCGGCGGCCTTGAGGCCCTCCTCGACGATGCGGCGCGCCTCGGGGTAATGGGCCACGTAGTCCTGGGTCTTGCGGAGGACCAGGTAGCAGGCGCTGCACGGCGGCATCAGGTCGTGGTTCTCCTTCTGGCCGGCGATGGAGAGGTTGCGCGCCGAAAGCAGGAAGGCCGAGCCCTCGTCGACGGCCATGTAGGAGGTGGCGCCGCAGCAATTCCAATCCTCGAGCTCTTGGAGCGGGATGTCGAGCACGCGGAACAGCTCGAGCAGGCTCTCTTCGTAGGCCACCCCGGTCGCCCGCAGCGAGCATCCCGGGAAGTAGAGGTAACCGCGGTTCTCAGGCACCGTTGGCCTCCCTGGCGGCGGACAGCGCGCGGTTGAGCTCGGCCACTTCGGCGATGCGCTCGCCCTTGAGCGAGATCCTTCCGGCGCGGAACAACTGCCAGCCGGAACGGATCATGGTGAACAGGATGAAGGGATTCGAGCGCAGCGCCATGCGCAGAACCAGCAGCACCTCAGAGTTGCGCCCGCGGCTCTTCACGATCTTGAAGAATTCCTGGGCGAGCACGGGGATCGGGAAGCGGCTGGGAAACAGGTTGTGGCGGATGGCGTCGCGCTTGAGGTGGTACATCACGTCGGTGATGTGGATGTTCTGCGGGCAGTGCACCGCGCAGGAGTAGCACGAGGCGCACAGCCAGATGGTGCGGCAGCTCAGCGCGTCCTCCCGGAATCCCTCGCGGATCAGCGCGATGACTTTCCGCGGGGTGTAATCCATGTAGATCGAGAGGGGGCAGGTCCCCGAGCAGGTGCCGCACTGTATGCACGACGACACCCGTTCGCATCCGGGGAACTTCAGAACCTGCTCGGACCACTGCGGATCGGCTTCCCGCTGAAACTTCATGGTCCTTGGAAACTGCATCATTCGGTTTGTCCTCCGTGGGGCAGACGAGCGGCCTGCCGGGATTTCCGTTGGCGGTACTGGCAATTCCGACTGGAGGCTTCGTGGAGCAGGCAGCGCTCTTTGAAGTAGACCCCGCACTGGAGGCAGACCTCGGCGGGGTTGGCGCTGGTGGCCACGATGCTGGCCGCGAGTTGATCGAGCAATTCCGCGGTGCGGTGGAGCTCCTCCGGGGAGAACCGGTCGAAAACCTCGGCCAGCCGGCGGCTTCTGACCGTCTCGAATGCGGCCAACATGCGCTGTCCGGCGGGGGTGACCGCGAGTTCGCTGGCGCGGTGGTCGGCCTTGCCGGCGGCGCGCTTGAGGAAGCCGCGGCGCACCAGGCGGTCGATGGCTTTGCTGGCGGCCGCGTCGCTGACGCCCAGGAAGGTCGCCACGTCGCCCACCGTGGGGCTCTTGGCCTGGGGAATCAGCTTCAGCACCTTCATCTGCGCCGGAGTGAGCTGCCCGGCGGCCACGTCGCGCAGCAGAGTCTCTTCCAGGACGTGGGTAAGCGCCAGCGCGAAGACGTGCGTGCTGCCGAGGAAGTTCTCGATCAAGTTCTCGCCGGTGATTGCCATTCGGTAAACCGGTCCGCCCGGAAACTTCTTAGGGGGCATTTTGGCTTCCAGGAGAAAAGGAGGTGTAAGTCTGTGATAACGCGAGCGGGGCGGCTGGGGCGGGCGGGGTGGAGTGGGGGAAATGGCGAGGGGGTTAGGTTGCTTAACCCAGTTAACCATCAATGCAGTTAAACATCTTAGGGGGTGGGGTAAGGCTCCAGGCTTGTCCCGGAGGGACTGCCCAGTGGGCTCCTGGACATGGGAGAAGTGGCTGGCGGCGCAATGGGTTACGAGGGAATTGGCTTTGTTTCGCACCGCAGGTTGAGCGGCCTGGAAACCTGGCGGGCCGGGAGGGGATTTGGGTTTGTTTGGTTCCGCGGGTTGAGTTGCGTGGAAGCCTGTCGCGCCCGGAGAGGGTTTGGGTTTGTTTGGTTCGGCGGGTTGAGCGACCTGGAGACCTGCCGCGCCGGGAGGGGAATTGGGTTTGTTTGGTTCCGGGGGTCGAGCGCCCGGGAGGCCTGGCGGGGCGGGAGGGGAATTGGGTTCGTTTTGTACCCTGAGATGGTTGGAGTTGATCTCGGGACCGGGGACCATAGAGTGCCTTGCCGACTCCAGAAAAGCACGAGCGGACTGGCTCTTGGAGCGAGTTTGTGGCTAAGGCATTGCGGGGGCGGGAGAAAAGAAGTGGGGAGGGCAGCGAACGGGTTAGGGTTGCACGTCTGCGGGTGCGGCGTTTCCCGTCCAGGTGACCGGGCGCTTCGATCCCGAACTTCCCAGATCGCCGTTTGAACCAAGCCGCTGGCGCGGCGGACGCTGCGCGTGCGATACTGCAATCGGCGTGCGTCTCGTCTTCAGCGATTTCGAACGGCTCGTGGGTGCGGGCCGAAGTCCCTTGCATTCTGTGTGTTACAAACG
>Ga0187878_1003210_pt1 | contig 13721 bp, 13 predicted proteins | sample June2016WEW_17_1_FD_132979 | JGI IMG/M metagenome (GOLD analysis project Ga0187878, IMG submission 132979) | Peatland microbial communities from SPRUCE experiment site at the Marcell Experimental Forest, Minnesota, USA - June2016WEW_17_150 | ecosystem: Environmental > Terrestrial > Soil >...
GGGAACTGGCAATGAGCGCAGCTTTCCTTGGGTCGAAGGCCGGAGGCCGAGACAGGAAACCGCTGGGTTTCCTAGAAGCGGAGCGTCCCAAACCGGAGACTGGGACGAACCTGGTTCGGGATTGAGTGGGCTCGCAAAACGAAACACCATTGAAAATAACTGACAAATAGATACAATTCTGATATGAAAGCGACATCTAAAATCGGGGCGCATGTGTCAATTGCCGGCGGAGTGGACAAAGCACCGGCGCGGGCGGCGGAAATCGGCTGTGAAACATTCCAATGTTTCACGCGGTCGCCTCAAGGCGGACCGGCGCCGGCGCTGACCGACGAAATCATCGCCAATTTCAAATCCGAAATGAAAAGTTTTGATTTTGACCGTTTCCATATCCACACGCCGTATTATCTTAATTTTGCTTCAACCAAAAATCATCTCCGCAAATTTTCCGGCGAAGTTTTGCGCGAAGAATTAGACAGAGGAACTCTACTTGGCGCGAAATTCGTCATGACCCATCTTGGTTCTCATGCCGACCAAACATTGAAAGAGGGGATGGACAAAGTTGCCGAGACGTTAAAAGAAACACTGACTGGCTACAAGGGTTCAACCGAACTGCTTCTGGAAATTTCCGCCGGCTCGGGCAATATTATCGGGGCGTCATTTGAAGAAATCGGGGAAATAATTCAAAAAGTAAATGGGAACTTGCCCCCACATTCAAGCATGAGTGTGGGGGTTTGCTTTGACACTTGTCACGCTTTCGCGTCAGGATATGATTTTCGGACGAAAGAAACCGCCCGGGCGATGCTTGCCGATTTTGACAAGCACATCGGTCTGCATTGGCTGAAACTGACCCATGTCAACGATTCCATGTTCGACCTGGCGGACAAGCGCGACCGCCACGAACATATCGGCAAAGGTTTTATTGGCAAAGAGGGGATGGCCGAGCTCCTGAAAACGCCTGAATTTGTCAAAATTGACTGGATTGTCGAAACCCCCGACGACGACCGCGAAAACGACATCGAAATCCTGAAAAAAATCAGGGGCTGAAAAAGCTAGGAAATACGCCACTTTTTAACACTCGCCAAGGACTTGACGGGTGCTTTTAATTTTGCTATAATAGAGGTATCAAAGATGGTAAGTAGCTTCACAGCGCAATACTTGATTTTCGCCCTTGGAGGGGGCAAAACATGAGAAAAACAATCACAGTTGTCTTATTTGTCGCCATCCTTTTGGTGGCCAGCGGTTCAGCGATGGCGCAATGCCGTCTCGGCCGGATCGGCGGATGTCCGATGAATAACATCGGTTCGTTGATGTATGGCAACATGCGCCTCATCAACGGGGCCGGCTACGGCTACCCCAGCTATGTTGGTTTTTATCAGAACGGAAATTTTATGCGAGTTGGGGTCATCAATGGCATCTTGAGAGTAATTGAGACCCTGGACGTAACCAGGGCTCAGACCCAGCAAGCGCAGATTCTGGCTCAAGTGGCCAATCAAATGCAGGTTGAGGTTCCACAGCAACAGCCACAACAACAGGGCACATTCGCCCTGAACTATGGCCCGCCGCCCCAGCAGCAACCTCAGCCGGCAGTGTATCAGCAACCCGCCGCACCTAACGCGGTGGCCGGGATGTTAGCGACGTGGGGTGATGCTCGCGTATATCAGCGTGGATCGCAAACCGTTGACCCGACCGTGATCGAGGAGTGGAAGTTGGTGAACGGGACTGAACAGCCCGCCATGGCGTACAACGGGACAGATTTTGTGAAAACACTTCTGCCCGGCGACCCACCGTTTGTGTACCCGTTGCCACTAGGCGCCAGGAATTTCAAAGCATTTAGGATTGTTGGTTCGGATGACGAGAAATACGTCATTAAGGACGCCAAGGATTGGCTCCTTCCGCAATGCGACGGGAACACAATTACGTTCGTGGTTGATCCTAACCCAAAAGGAAAGTAGTTAACAATGGCCGGTCGCAATTAGTTTTGGCCGGCCTTAACGATTTTCGGAGGAATTATGATAGCATGGATGAGAGCAAACCGGCGGCCATTTGTTGCTTGGTCGTTCGTGTTTATTACCCTGACGGCAATCCTCGGATATCTGAGGGGATGGGATTTCATAGTCGGGCTTTGCGTTTTCATGGCAGTCGGAGTGACCATCGCGGTCATGTCGATTGTCCAAGGATGGCCGGGTATCTGGCGATCGCTAGGTCTAATTGGAATCGTTTTGTTTTTGTGGTTTCTTTGGACCAGTAGTTGGGACAACCTGATTTTCTTGGCGTTTGTCGTCGGTCTGATCATGATCGGGGTAGCGCTGAACAGGCATCAATGGCGACGTGCCGGAATAATCGCTGGAATCATGGTAATTGGATTTCTGATCTGGCAAGTTGGGGATGCGGCATATTGCAACCTCAACAAAGTCCAAGTCGGGAATCTGAAGCCAACCTGGTGGCCCGGAAACAATTGTTCCGGTCAGCCGGTGGTTTCGCAAGCTCCGGCACCGGTGGCTCAGCCCGTTCAATCAGCCGGCCAACCACCGCAACCGGCCGCGACCCAGCAATCACAGACAACACCCACCGCTCAAAACACCATTGACGAGAACGAGGCGATTCGTCAGGCCCACTGGAAGAACGATCCAATGGTTCAGCACAACATCGCTCAACGGCCGTTCGTTGTGGACGACCGCAAGAAATAGCAGTTCATTACTCGGCCCGAGAGTTTCGGGCGCCCACTGCAATAGTGGGCTTTTTTCTTGAAAAAAACTGCGAAAAAAGCTACAATGTTTTATGATTTATGATTCCAAGAGCGAGAAGGAAACGGGGGAAATTGCCAGAAAACTGGCGGAACAGATTGTTTCACGGGAAATTGTAGCCCTTCGACAAGCTCAGGACAAGGCGATAGTAATCGCCCTGGAAGGGGAGCTGGGAGCGGGCAAGACGACATTCATCAAGGCATTTGCCAAAGCCCTTGGCGTGAAAGAAAAACTAACCAGCCCAACGTTCGTCATTATGAGAAAATTTATAGTTCATGACCTGCGATTTAAAAATTTATATCATGTGGACGCATACCGATTGAATTCGGGCGAGGAATTGAAACCGCTCGGAATAGAAGAAATAATAGCCGACCCGGAAAATATCATCATGATTGAGTGGGCGGAGAGAGTTCGTGACATATTGCCCAAGAAGCATATATCAGTTCACATTGATCATATAGCGGAGAACAAAAGAAAAATTCAAATTATTTTATGAAAAAATTTGTCCTTATTGACGGCAATGCCATTGTTCATCGGGCTTTCCATGCCTTGCCGGCTTTGACGACCAATAAAGGCGTCGTCACCAATGCCGTCTACGGTTTCACCTCAATACTTCTCAAAACCATCAAGGATTTCAAGCCCGAATACATCGCGGCGGCGTTCGATCTGGCCGGACCGACTTTCCGCCACGAGCAATACGACGAGTACAAAGCCAAACGGATCAAAGCGCCGGAAGAACTTTACAAACAAATTCCCATCGTCAAAGAAATTTTAAAAACTTTCGGAATTCCGGTCTACGAAAAACAGGGCTACGAAGCCGATGATCTCATCGGCACTTTGGCGACAATGGCCAAAAAACACAAACTCGACGGCGATCTACAAACAATTATCGCAACCGGCGATCTCGACACTCTTCAATTGGTTGACGGCAAAAAAGTCGTTGTCTTCACATTGCGAAAAGGCATGGCTGACACCATTATTTACGACGAAGACGCGGTCATGATGAGATATGGCCTGAAACCGGAACAGCTGAACGATTATCGCGGTTTGAAAGGCGACCCGTCCGACAATATTCCGGGCGTACCCGGCATCGGCGAGAAAACGGCGATTGATTTGATCAAAGAATTCGGCAGTTTGGACGAACTTTATAAAAAAGTCGAGAAAAGCGATTTAGGCGAGAATTTGAAGCAGAAACTTGTTGAAAATAAGGACAAAGCATATTTTTCTAAACAATTATCAGAGATTGTCACCGATCTGAAAGTTGATTTTTCTCTTGAAAAAGCTGAGTGGCGGAAAAATCTTGATCTTAGTGAAATCGAAAAAGCGTTCAAGGACTTGTCCTTCTTCAGTTTACTGAAACGGCTTCCGGAAATCGGGCTCGGGGAAGAATCAAGAATCATGAATCATGAATCAAGAGGTGGGGAAAAAGATGGAGGAAAAAATGGAAGTAAACAATCATTGCTAGAATTCAAACCCGGAGCCGAAGATGAGGATGAAAATATTTTTGCCACCGATAAAGGCGAAGAATTGACTGCCAGCGTTTTGGGAAACACCCGCCATTCCATCGTTGGCCACGATCTGAAAAACATCTTAAAACCGTTCATTGCCGAAGGCGCGGATGTGAAATGCAAACTTTTTGATACTATGATCGCGGCTTATCTTTTGCATCCCGACCAGCGCGATTATGATTTTCACAAAATTTATTATGACGAATTCAAAGAAGACGCCAACGACGATAAAAAAACAGCCGACCTTATCCATTTGAAAAAAGAATTGGGGCACAAGATAAGATCCCAGCGGTTGGAGGAGGTTTTTGAAACCATCGAAATGCCCTTGATAAAGGTCTTGGCTGAGATGGAACTTGCCGGTATCAAAATTGACACGAAAGCCATTGCTAAACTCCAGGAAGTCACCTCTAGAGAAATAAAAAAACTGGAAACGAAAATTTACAAACTGGCCGGGCATGAGTTCAACATCAGCTCGCCTCAGCAATTGGCAGAAATTTTGTATGACAAACTCGCGATAAAGGGCAAGATCCGCAAAACCGGCGGAGGAGCGTTGTCCACGGCGGCGCCCGAACTGGAAAAACTCCGCGATGAACACCCTATCATTGACTTGATCCTGGACTACCGCGAACTGGCGAAACTTGAGAGCACTTACATCGGCCCGTTCCCGGAACTGATCGACAAAAAAGATGGCCGGATACACACCACTTACAACCAATGCGGCACAGCCACCGGCCGATTATCGTCCGAAAATCCGAATTTGCAGAACATTCCCATCAAAACCAAACTCGGCCAGGAATTCCGGAAGGCCTTTATCGCCGAGCGCGGTTATCGGTTGACGTCTTTTGATTATTCCCAACTTGATCTTCGCGTCGTTGCCCACATTGCCAAAGACAAAAAAATGATCGAAGCCTTCAAGAGGGGAGACGACATCCACACCCGGACGGCGGTGGAAATTTTCGGAGTCAAGCCGGAAGAAGTCACCCGCGACATGCGCCGGCAAGCGAAAGTGATGAACTTCGGAATAATTTACGGCATGGGCACGGGCGGTTTTTCACGGGCCTCGGGCGTGGATCACCAGCGGGCGCGCGAATTCATTACCAAATATTTTGCCGAGTTTTCCGGTGTCGCCCGCTACGTGGAAGAGATTAAGAAAAAAGCCCACAAGGACGGCTACGTGGAAACGATCTTCGGCCGCCGCCGGCAACTTTTGGATATTTATTCAACCATGCCCCAAATCCAATCCGCCGCCGAGCGCGCCGCCATTAATCATCCGGTTCAGGGCACCAGCGCCGATCTGATGAAACTGGCGATGATAAAAGTTGATGATTTCTTGCGCAAAAATTATGGCAAAGATGACGCGAGAATCCTGCTTCAGGTTCATGACGAATTGGTCTGTGAAATCAAATCCGATCTGGTTGAAAAAATCGCCCCCGAGATCAAAAAGATCATGGAAACCGTCCACAAACTTGAGGTTCCGCTGGTTGCCGAGGCCAAGAGCGGGAGCAACTGGCAGGAAGTTCGGCCGTTGGAATAATTTCTCATCCGTGGCGTCTATTGCCTCTCGGGACGTCGATTTCCCCAGCGAGGAAATCGTCTCGCTCATTTCTGTGGATTCTGGAAACATCGGAAAGTTGTAGGAAAATATTATACAACTTTCCGATGTTTCCAGACCATGCAATCACGCCCTCCACGCCTTCGGGCTCACAGAAATGAGCGCCCTCGAGACAACATCCGCCACGCGAAGGACAATCCTGTTTATCACCGAATAACCCTGAAAACCACTAGATAAGTTAATTGAATAAAAAAACACCCCGAAATGGGGGGTGAGATCATTATGTGTGATCTGGATCAAGGCAATTTTTGGAATTATATCTAGCATACAGAAAAATCGCAGCAACAATTGTAGCTACGACAACACAGATAGTCAGGGCTAGGTGTTTATCAATAAAGCTCATCTCACTGTCACCATAATAAACCTGAACAAAACACGCAGCTATAACTCCCAACCCAACACCCAGAACCCACAATGCACTCCAAAACAAGTGTTTCAAAAAATGGACCAATGGCTTCATGTTTTCCCCCGTTGTAAATGATACTAACCATAGTATAATCAAACATAAATAAGATGTCAATATGCCTGAACTTCCTGAAGTCGAAACTATTGTCAGAGAATTAAGCCGCAAAGTCATCGGGCGGAGGATTTTGGATGCTTGGACGGATTGGCCGAAGACGATAAAAACACATTCATTGGCTGGTTTTGTGAAAGAAATAAAAGAACGAAAAATATTGCGGGTTCACCGGCGGGCAAAATATATTTTGATGGATCTGTCTGGCAACAAGACAGTGATCATCCATCAGAAGATTTCGGGCCACTTGCTTTACGGGAAATGGAAAGTTGATGGCAAAAAAGTTACTCCGGCGATCACCGGGCCGATCAAAGATGACAAATTCAACACTTACATCCGGTTCATTTTATATTTAGACAATGGTTGGCAAATCGGACTTTCGGATCTGCGGAGATTCGGGAAAGTTTTTCTTGGCGATACCGATAAAATTGAAAATATAAATGAAATCGGGAAACTCGGGCCTGAACCGCTGGATTCGAAATTCACTTTCGCGAAATTCAAAGAGCTCATGGCCAAGAGAAGGGGAGTAATCAAAAAAGTACTTATGGATCCGTTCGTTATTTCTGGCATCGGCAATATTTATTCTGATGAAATTTTGTGGTACTCGGGCGTCAACCCGCTTCGGCGGGTGATTAGCCTGACGGAATCCGAATTGAAGGCCATCTACAAATACATCGTCCTTGTTCTCAAAAAAGCCATCGGTGCTCACGGCGACAGTATGCAGGATTTCAGAACGCTGGAAGGAAAATTCGGCGATTATCAAAACCAGCACAAAGCATATCATCTTACCGGCGAGAAATGCCAGAAAAAGGACGGCGGGGTTATTACTCGCCTAAAGATCAACGGAAGGTCTGCTCACTATTGTCCAATCCATCAGAGGTGAGGTTTACCCCCACACTTAAAATAAGTGTGGGGGCTCATTTCTGTCCGGTCCACCAAAAGTGAAGTTCATAACCCTTGTTTCCAAATTGTTGTATAATTTAATCAGTGAAAACTGAAGAAAAAATCATTCTCGGCTCTTGTATTATCATCGCCGCTTTTTTGGTTGTCCGAGTTGGGTCGGTAGTTAAATTCAACGTCAAACTCTCAAATGCCACCGCCGACATCAGCAGCAGTTACGTCACTAACAATGGCGATTTCACTCCGGTCAATCAGATGACACTTGATTCTGACAACGACGGCCTGCCAGATAGAGTCGAAATAATCTACGGTACCAATCCATACAATGCGGATTCTGATGGCGATGGCTCAACTGACGGTGCTGAAGTCGCTACCGGCCACAACCCTCTGGACTCCAGTGATTCTCCAGCAGTTGCCAGCTCAAGCTTCACTTCCACCTCCACTTTCGCTTTCTATGTCGGAGGAGTCAAAGTTAACTCTGCTATTTGCGGCACGCCATTGGATTTCAAAGCGGATAATTACAGCGGAAACCAGATCTGGCTGGTTCAAACCGAGAATGGCATTCCCGGTTTCAATGGCACCTTGGTTGTTCCTTACAGCCAAGTTCCGGCTTGCAATAAAGACGAGGGTTTCTATGTCAGTGATATCTACTCGGTCGTCGGTGGCAAAAAAGGGACCTATCTTGGCACGGTGGATTTTGAGCTCACAAAAGCAGCGGATTTATCAGTTCCATATATTGATTTTGCTACTCAAGCATATGGCCTGGAAAAAAATACCGTTCGCGCGGGACTGCAAACTATTATTTACGGATCCAATTTTTCGAATGTTACGAAGATTTTCATTGATTCCCAGAGTATTTCAATAGACAAATCCGCAATTAACAATAACGGAGCAGCTTCAAACATAGTATTTTCCGCTCCATCAAACTTAACTTCCGGTACGGCCGTGATATATGTCCAAAGGGCCGATGGAAAAGTAAGTAACTCTTTAGCGGTTAAAACAATTAATTCAACCACCTCGGCTCCGCTTCCCACTTCAATCCAGAACTCCTCCTCAAGTTTCATCTGTGATTTTAGTTGGGATTCACCCGTAACTTCCGACGATAAAGGGGTTAGAAGCGCTGGCAACTCAGACAATGTTAAAATGGTTTTTTCCGGCGCCTCTTCCTCGGGCACGGTCAAAATCACTAATCACAGTACAAATGACAACCATTCCATTACCGGAAACGTTCAGGCCGATGCCAACGGCAATTTTTCCGTCTACGACCACACAATTATAGACACCGCTAGCTATGCCAATGGTACCTATACCACTACATTGACCGATGTAAGTTCTGGCAAAACAGCTAACTGCACTGGCTTTGTCATCAACGCTTCGACGGGAGGCGGAGGAGGTTCTATTTTTGATGAGTTGGAAAACGCGCCCGACAACAAGACGGCTACAAACATCGCCGAAGCAGGCGGGTTCGATATCATCAGTTTTAATCCTTTGTCGATAAGTTGCATTAATTCGTCACAGGCAATTGCATATAATTCTTCAGCCGGTCAATATTATTGTGAAGCGCCACCCGCCTCGGTGACGTCAAGCATAGCCCTTACCCCCATCGTATGTCCGCCAGAAACAGAAGGTGTCACTTATGAATTAAGGGCGGATGGAAATTGTTGGCCCGTGTCTTCAACCTCAACCTCACAAACCACATCCTTGCCTTGCCCATCAGGATATGAATCGGGAGCAAATGATTGGTGCTGGCCCATATCCTCAGCCGTTAGCCCAACCTCACCCCTTTCCTGTCCGCCTCCCCAAACAGATGGTACTACATATACGCAAGAAGTAATCGGAGGAATAACTACCTGTGTTCCTTCATTTTCTAACCCGCAGACCACTACCACCGCGTGTTCGTCACCATACGTTTTAATGTACGGGGAATGCGTCTTGTGCCCATCAGGATATAACATAGTTGACGGGGAATGTGTTGGTTATAATTTAGACTGCTATGGCACATCTTCCTCTAATCCTGCCTGTGTTGCCATTTGTATGGAAGATTCCTCCCCGTCATATTGCACCACCGTTATGAGCGCATATTGCAAAGACAATTCCGATGATATGTATTGCGTCCAATATGACGCCTGTTCCCAGGATCCCACCAGTGCTGATTGTCCTAACTTTTGCGCCAACAATCCATATAATTCTGCCTGTGTGAGCAACAACGAAAACGACAATGGTCCCGGTGGTGGCAGCTCCACCGACGCCTGCGTAGCCGATTCCAACTCCGACACTTGTTATTGTTTGGAATATCCCAGCTCCGACTATTGTTATTGTTTAGATAACCCCGGTGATTGCCAAGATGATTGGAGCCAGTTCCAGCAGTAAAAAATTCTATCTATTCCACATGTCTCACACCATTAAAAAATTTATTATCAGTATCCTTGCGGTTTTGACGATTGCATTTGTAATGGCGCCGTTTTCCATATCCGCGCGAGCATCGCTTTTCCCAACTTCAGATACGAATACGACTACGAGTACAAAAGCGAGCATCTGGGGAGAGATAGTGAATTTCTTTGATTCCATCGCCTCTTTTCTTGGCCTGAATAAAAAAGCCACAATTCCACTTCCAACCAAAACCCCAACGCCCGCTATTTCTCCCAACTCCATGCCGACCATTAATTCGCACGTTTCCAACTTTGTCGTCCTCAACGTAGGGGACAAGGGTGTCGCTGTCAGTGTTTTGCAAAAACTTCTCGTTAAGGATAAATTTCTTGCCTCATCCGGTGTGACTGGCAATTATGATTCAGCCACCGAAACAGCCGTGAAGGCCTTCCAAAAAGCCAAGGGTCTCCCCCAAACCGGCGTTTTCACGATCGCCAAAAGTAGTTTACCCGCCTTCTATGCCTCAGCATCGTCAACATTTGTTAAATTGAAGCTCGGTTCATCCGGCGCCCAAGTCACCGCCATCCAGAGCTTCCTCATCAAAAAAGGTTATTTGAAGCTCTCCAAACCCACCGGCACCTATGGTTCTTCTACCCAAACTGCTGTCAAGGCCTTCCAGAAAGCCAAGGGTTTGTCTCAAACCGGCATTATTGACCAAGCCACCTTCAACGCCATGAATGGAAAATAGGGGCTAGAAAATTTTTTTTTGGCCTCCGATTCTTCGGGGGTTTTTACGATTTGATATTTATTGCCGGATTCAGGTATATTTACTTTATGCCTATTTCAAAAAAGAGGACATATATTTTGGTCGGGGGAGTGGTGGTTGTCATTGCTGTTGGTTTTTTGCTTAGCCGATACGGCGGGAATAATATTCAGATAAATAATGTAAATAACTCGGCCGGAGATAATACGAATCAAAAAACCGCGAACATGATTTCCAACAAAAGCGGAATTAGTTCGTTGGCTGGAATCACTTGCGAGACATATGACACCCGGCCGTTCGCGGTGATGATCTCATCGGACGCGATTGCCAGACCATTGTCTGGCATCGGCGAAGCGGATATGGTTTTTGAAATGCCGGTGGTGCCAAACGGTTTTACCCGGATGATGGCTGTCTATCAATGCGGCCGGCCCAAAGAAGTTGGCTCGGTTCGTTCGGCTCGGTTGGATTTCGTGCCCCTGGCACTGGGTCTCAACGTCATCTATGCCCATTTCGGAGGCGAAGAAACGGTGCTCGCGGAATTGAACAACGGCATCATCAACAACATTGATGGCCTGAAATACGACGGAACGATTTACTATCGTAAGCCAAATATTCCCAAACCCCACAACGCTTTCACGAATTTTACTTTATTGGACCAAGTTTCCAAAGACCTCGGCTACAATTTAACCGACGCGAAAGTTAATTATCCGCACGAGTCGCAGTCAAAAAGCCAGGGCAGTGTCAGCCCACAGCCGGTCTTCGCTACGGATTTTGAAGTTGATTGGAAATACCAAGCCAGCACGAACTCATATTTCCGCACCCGAAGTGGAAGTCCGGAGATTGACAAAAACACCAGTAAACAAGTCGAAGCCAAAAATGTCATCATCATGAAAACCACTTCCTCGCCGATGTCGAAGGATTACATCCGGGTCAAAGTAACCGGCACGGGCGGACTCCTGGTTTACAAAGACGGCACGGTCATCTCTGGCACTTGGGAGAAAAAAGACGACAACGCCAAGCTGACGTTTTACGACCAAAATCACAAGGAAATTCCGTTGGCGATCGGTTCGACTTGGGTAGAGATCAGCGCGCCCCAGCCATAGATATGATCATATTTTTATACGGAAAAGACGGGTACAGATTAAAGCAAAATCTGGAAAAGATCATTGCCGAATACAAAAAGAAACATGAAAATGGGCTGGCATTTTATGTGTTTGACTTTGACTTGTCCCCACACTCAAAATTTGAGTGTGGGGGCGTTGAAGATACTCGGAACGAAATCGAGAAATTTGATAATGTTTTGAAAACGGTCGGGTTTTTTGATGAGAAGAAATTGATAGTCATAAAAGATGCATTTGGTGTCGCCGACAAGATTGCGGGGCTGGTCAAAAAATGGGATTTGGCCGGGGACAAGGAAAAGATAGTTGTGTTTGTCGAAAATGGAACCGAAGCGGAATTGAATAAAAGATCGAAAAAGCTCTTTTCGTTATTGGAGACAAAGCCAAACATTGTGAAAGAATTCGCGCCGTTGACCGGAAAACGGCTTGAGGATTGGATAGTGAAGGAAGCCGAATTGATTGACGCAAGAATCGAGCCGGCGGCGGCGAGAAAACTCGTCGAATATGCCGGGAACGATTCATGGCGGTTATCTGTCGAGCTCGAGAAATTAGCTAATTATAAAATGAGCTTGCCCCCACACTCATGTATGAGTGTGGGGGAAGCCGATGTCAAACTTCTTGTCACGCCAATTATCAATTTGAATATTTTTGAAACCATTGACGCCATCGGTCAGAGAAATCGGGGCAAGGCGATGGTTCTTTTGAGCCGTCATCTCTCGGAAGGGGAGGACCCATATTATCTTTTTTCGATGGTGGTTTATCAATTCAGGAATTTATTGAGAGTCAAAAGTCTCGCCCCCACACCCATGAATGGGTGTGGGGGTAAAGCCGGGACTGAAACGGTCCTTTCCGTGGAATTTGTTGCGAAAAAAACAGGCATGAACCCGTTTGTTGTCAGGAAAACTCTTGAGCAATCGCGGAAATACGAACTCGAAGAACTCAAACAAAAATTCACCCGTCTGGCCGACTACGACATTGCCATCAAAAACGGTTCCCTCGACATCGTGGATTGTCTCTATCAAATCGCGCTCGGATAGCGAAACAATCAATCTCCAACCTGGGCTCGTCCCAGTCTCCGGTTCGGGACGCTCCAGTACTACAACCCCAGCGGGGTTGTTTGGTTTATAGATACTTCCACTCATTGCCAGTTCCCGTCGATTTTCTTCGTTGATTACAACTCAGAAAAACCCCGCTCGACGGGACTGGCAGTGCCCTCTCCGGAGACCGGGACTCGCAGGGATTGATTGTTTCGCTCGCTATTTCTTGGCAAGCAAAAACACTCCAGAAGAGTGTTTTTGCAAAGGCCCTTAGGCCTTATTTTGAGTCGGCGGTTGATTAGATGGAAGAGGTGGCATTTTTTGAATGCTACCAGCAACCTTTTCTAATTCGGCCTTCTCCGCAGTTTCAACTTCCTGCTGTGACAATATTCCCTTTTGCGTTAATAGCCTAATTAAGGCATTAATTCGGGAATCTCGCAACAGATCGAAAGCTGCGTTTGGGTTTATTTTTGGCGAGACTGCCTTAATAAACTCCATCACTTTGTCTTCCATAGAAAACCCGGACGGTATTGACATATGAATATGTAACTAGTAACTTGTCTGGGTGTTCATAAATAAGTTGTAGCTTATTTTGAACAGAATATACTTAAGGTTGGATAAGCCCAAAAAAGCTTTTCAAAACATCTCGTTACCACGAGATGTTTTGATTCCCGCTATCTAATCATTTTCTCTGTCGCCCGGCCTTTCTAGCGACCTTATTAATAATGAACTATTTCTTTTAGTTGAAAACCTTTTGTCGCTTAGAACAATCAAGGTAATCCAAATAAAAATCCCAATATGTTAGCAAGACACCAAATACGCACTATCCGTAAAGGTACTTATCATTTTTGGTGTTCTACTGACAGATTGAGATTGTAAAAACGCCTGAATATGGTTTGTAACCGTTTATCAGCAATAATGCTATTTCAGAAACCAAGATTCTAATGTACTAAATTAAGTTTACTCCTCTTGTTAACAAAAGTCAATAGTATATCTTCATAAAACCAATTTTTTCCTTACCTCCTGCGAACCGGATTGTTTTCAGGGGCCGTTGTCGGTGCCGTTGGCATGGTTCGATTATTGTAATCAATTAATCGACAACGGCAACCGACAACCGGATGACGGAAATCTCGCTGGGATTTCCTAAGTCCCCGGAAA
>Ga0187878_1003213_pt1 | contig 13708 bp, 13 predicted proteins | sample June2016WEW_17_1_FD_132979 | JGI IMG/M metagenome (GOLD analysis project Ga0187878, IMG submission 132979) | Peatland microbial communities from SPRUCE experiment site at the Marcell Experimental Forest, Minnesota, USA - June2016WEW_17_150 | ecosystem: Environmental > Terrestrial > Soil >...
CTCGTCGCCCTTAAATCGAAAAACTTACATTTCCATGTGAATTCACTGCGCTGGCTGCCGTAAAATCTGATCGGACGCAATACGTAACGAGAACAAAATTCCCGTTGCGCGGCGCATAACGGGGTAAAACAGGTGAATTTCAATGGCGAGGCCTGTGGAAAAATTGTGAAGATGGTTTTCATGTATCTATTTTAAGGGCTGAAAATAAAATAGTTACGGCGATATCAACAGGCCCCCGAGGCCTGTGGAAAAAGCCGCCAACTTCGAGGACTGTCCCCGAAATTCTATTGTGTGAAAGGGTAGGGGCTCACACCTAAAGCCTTCAATCGTTTCCGCAATTTGAGATCAAACGTGGCCAAATAATCATGTCTGCCGGACCGGGTTACTGCAACCAAAGCCGCATCGGCGTATTCCTCAATCTCGCGCGGCCACAAATCGCACAGATCCCCCCATGGCATCTTGTCGAGCACGACGATTCCCGGGAGTTCGATCAAATCTCGGACAGAAGCAGCCACTTCCTCCACGGTCCGCCTGTAAAGGTTGCGCAGGACATAGACCACTTCCGTGATCACAATCTGCTGCAGAAGCAGCTCATGTTTGCCTGCTGAAGCGCCTTCGAAGAGCTTGGCGGCGAGTGCCTGTTGCTCGAGGCTCCGATTTGTCAGGAAGGAGATTACGATGTTTGTGTCGATTACGATGCGGTTCATGCTTTAGCGGATCCTCTGCCTTTCCGAGCGCGAGCTATGTCGTTGGCAGCGGATCCCGGCCCGGTGCGAATCATGCCGCGCCGGCACAGGAATCCACGTCCAACGAGCCGAAGCCGCACGAGCCGCTGCTGAATGTCCCATTCCAGCACATCACCCCTGCGAATGCCGAGCTCTTCGCGGACGGTCCTCGGAATGGTTGTCTGCCCCTTGCTTGTGACGGTCGATTTGTTCACCTTGATTATCTCCTTACTTTATCGTATCTGTTGTAAGGAAGCCAGTCAATGGAAACGCGCTTGGCGGGAAGCATTTCTGGGATTTCTGGCCATTGGCTGCGCTAAGATCGCAATTCCTTCTTGATCAGGTTTCTGATTCCCCGTAGGGTTAAGATATTCGGCCGAGTCGGGAACGACTCCTCATCTATGGAAGCGCAGCATTTTAGCCAGCTGGCCGCAAGGCGAGTGTCGCCGATGGATACGGCAGCAAGGAATGCCAGCCGGGCTGCGGATGCCCTGTGGCGGAGGCGCCAGGATCGTTCAGCGCCTCCCAGTGCGGCCTGCCAATCTCGCTCCCTTAGGGCCGCGGCCGCCGCCGCCAGATGGTGCGCTGCGCTCGCAAGAACGGCGTCAAGATCTCCGAAGTTGCAGCCGCAGCGCCGGCAAGCGAAGTCCGGGCCTGCGTCATTTTCCCTTCCGCATACCGGGCAATGAATGCGCACGTCTCAGTCCTCCAGGTAAAAGAGGAGGTCGGCCAGCGAGTCGTTGATTGCCGACAGTTTCTGCCAGAGCCGCTCTCCAATGGCAACCGAACTTTCCTGAAGCAGACGACGGATTTCCACGGCGTCGTTTTCATTTAGGTTCTTCGCGAGCAGGACTTCGGCGCGCTTTCGCAAGTCCTTCGCCGTTGCCAGCAACGAATGGGATTCATGGGGGTCGGCCGGCGCATGCGCGTGTGACTCTGTGCCGACGAGAGCTGCCACATTTCGTCGCGCCTGCTCTAGATCGAGCACGCTCTTACCGCGGGTATCCATGGTCACGGTTCGGGAGAGTCCCGTGGCCTTTTCCTTCGCGGTGGCCTTGAGCATGCCGTTGAGGTCGAGGTCGAATTGGATCACGATTTTGTTTCCGGCTGAAACATCGGCCAATCCGTTAACCTTGAATTTACCGACAAGCGTGTTCTCCTCGGGATAATGCGCTTCTCCCTGATAGGCGCTCACTTCGACAGTTTCCTGGCCGTCGTACATGGTCTGAAACAGCTCCGACTTGCCTGCCGGCAGCGGAGTGTTGCGCGGGATGATCGGCACGCAGACCAGGCGAGGGAAATCGCTCTCAAAATCCATGGCTCCGGTACTGAGCGTATGAGGGGTGATGTCCACCAGAATCGAATGCCGCCTCTGTCCCGCGAGGACGCTGGCCTGAATCGCCGCGCCCATGGCAACGATGAGGTCGGGGTCGATCTCAAAGCGCGGCTCCAGCTGCAGCCGCTCCTGGAGCAACCGGTGTACCAACGGGGTGCGCGTGGCGCCCCCGACCAGCATAACCTTGCTGACGTCGCGTGGCGTTAACTTGGCGTCGCTCAAGGCGTGATGGAGGCATGCGAGCGTTTTCTCGAGTAGCGGGGAAATCATTTCTTCATAATCGGCGCGCAGGACTTCGAGCTCCAGATGATGCTTGCCGTCGAGGAATTCCTCTCTCACCATTACGAATGGTTCGTCTGAGAGGCGGCACTTGGCGGCCTCCATCGCGACCTTGAGGCGGCGCAGGGCTTTTAGGTTTTTGCCCAGATCGACGCCGTAGGCCTTTTTAAATTGCGCCGCGGCCTGATTTGCCAGCAATTGATCGAAGTCGTCGCCGCCCAGATGAGTGTCGCCGTGACTCGATTTGACCTCGACTATGCCCGATTCCACGACGACCACCGACAAGTCAAAAGTTCCGCCGCCAAGGTCATAAATCAGTAAGGTCCCGCCGGCCGCTTCCTCTGCTCCGTAGGCAAGAGCAGCCGCGGTGGGCTCATTCAGGATGCGCACGACTTCCAGGCCCGCCAGTTCGCCAGCGTCCTGTGTAGCCTTGCGCTGGCGCTCATTGAAGTAGGCGGGAACGGTGATGACCGCCTTGCGAATCGGGAATCCCAACTGGCGCTCCCCCTCCTGCTTCAATTCGCGCAGGATGAAAGACGAGATCTCTTCCGGCGAGAACTCGCGGTTGCCGACCCGGACCTTGGGACTTTCTCCCATCCTGCGTTTGATGGACATTACGGTGGCTTCGGGTGCCGCGATCAGCTGATTACGCGCGGTCCTGCCGACGATGAGCCGCCCAGATGGATCGAGGCCCACGCAAGATGGCATGATGGGGTTCCCATGGATCGGGACAACCTGCAGCTTGCCGTCGAGCACAACGGCGAGTTCGGAATTGGTGGTGCCGAGATCGATGCCGACAATCGGTTCGCTCATGGTTTTTTCTCTTGGCTCCTGCGGACTGACACTTTGACTTGGGCCGGGCGCAACAGTTCTCCGTGCCGATAGTACCCGGCAGCAAATTCCTCGAGGACGGTGTTATCCGGCTGCTGCATGTCCGGCTCGGCCTCTACGGCAGCCATCACGCTGGGGTCAAACGTCCGCCCCAGACACTCGATGCGGGTAAGCCCTTCCTGGGCCAGCAGAGTCTCGAAGTGGCCCAGCGTAATGTTGAAGGCGGCGCGCTGATTTTCCCAGGCCCGCATCCATGCCGTGTCACTCAGCCGCAACCAGCGTTTCTTGGGCGGTGAAACGTACGCCTGTGCGAGCCGCCGCAGCCGATCGAGCAGTTCGACGAGCGCCAAGCATAGCTTGCGTGAGAGCGGCGCGTTTTCGTTCTCTCTTGCCGGGAAGCGCTCAAGCCGCTCGCGCAAGAACTTGAGCTCGGTATCGAAGCGCTCCAGGGTTTCGCCCCACTGACTGAAGGCCTCGGCCGTGCGCCGGTTTGCCTTCCGTCCTTCGGCATTGGTGATGGCCAGTTGCTCGAAGAACGAATAGAGGTCCGGATCGGAGAATATCTCCTCTTCGGTTTCCGGAATCTCATCCACTTCCTGCAGCCAAGTTTCGAAGTTGCGACGCACCGCGTCCTTCCAGTTTGCAGGATCTGACGCCGAATTCTCGAACTCAGGGGTCGTGTCAGCCACGGAGGGAGTGGTGCATGTCATGCTCAGAGCTGGAGAAGGGATGTCAGTCCGCTCTTCGTTGGTCGCCTCCTTTGCCTGCGCCATGCACAGGTCCGGAGGGGCGGCGGGCGGTTGCACATCCGCTTGCGTCTCGCGGTCATGAACGATTTCATCGTCACGGCGTCGGGAGTCATCATTGGAATCATGGGTCGGGATCGAATCAGGGCTCATTGATCGGCACACTTTTTTAGGAATTCCTTCATGGCGTCCAACCCCAGCGGCCGGGGAGGTCCCTGCAAGCGGGCACGGTGAACCAGCGCGTCAAGAGGTGAGTCGCCAGGACATTCCTTGTGAAAGAGGATGTAACGCAATCGGGTTCTCTCATCCTTGATCATCTCATAGGCGCGGCTCAAGGCTGCAAAACGCTCAGGGTTGACGTCGGGGGGTGCTTCCCGGACAGCCTCAAGATAAGCCTGGCGGATCTCCGTGTCGCCGGCACTGGGGGCGACGCCCAGAATCTGAAAAGGATTCATAGATCGAATAAATTCCCTTGGTATTGGTTGCGATATCCTCGCCGGCGCTTCCGGGGCGTGGGTGCCGGAGCTTCCGTTGGCCCCCGCTTCTCAGTGCGCCTGCGCACGGAGTCCAGAAAATAATCAAACACCTCATCAGGCATGCCCTTGGGCAGCGTCTTTTTCAATCGGCGGATTTCCTCCTCCGAAGCATTTTTCAACATCTCCTGGAAGTCATCGAACTCCTTGCGCTCGCGCGGATCCATCGAGGCGCTGAATTCCCGTAAGTAGTCCGCCATCGCGTCGGAATCCGGAACGAAATCTTCATCCTCTTCATCTTCATCGAACTGATCGAACGGATCGATGGATGGCAGCGGCAGCAGCAGCTCCAGCGCGTCGAGTTCTCTGCGAACGGCCTGGATGGCATGATCGTCTTTGCGGCGCACGGCTTCCTTCAAGATGGCGGTCAGCGTTTTTCGGCGCGATTCGACGGATGCGAGCGGAGGCGGATCGTAGCGAACACTGTACAAACGGAACAATGGATCGCCACGGTCCTTTTTCAGGATGGCCTTGATAAATGGGCGCACCTCGCGGGCGAACGGGCCCGACCGGTCAAGACGCTCGATGAGTTCACGAGCGTCTTCCCGAGTGAAGGGGCGACGAATCGCGGCACGGAGATACTCGCGGATCAGCGATTCGGCAATATGAAGGGGCGGCGCCCCCGAGCGCCGTTGCCAGAATTCGAGGATGTGCACGAGCATCGCTGCCCCCGCCGCAGAGATCTGAGCGCCGGGGGAGCGGCGGAATTCTCCGGCAAACGGATCCGGTTTGGTTCCCCGGCGTTCATACAACTTCCAGAGGATATGGCCGAACAAAAGGTAGGATTCGTGGTTCGGAGCGGCGGCATCAGCTTCCGCAAGCGCTCCCCCGGCTTGCGCATCATCGCCGTACAGGTGCTCGAGCACACCTCGCCGCAGCGCCGTGGTCCAGCTGCTGCGCATGAAATCGTCCTGTCGGTCGACGACGAGATCGTGAATGGCATTGAAAGCCTCGCGGGCGGCATCGGGGCGCCCGTTTCTGAAGTGATCGAGTGCCAGCAAACTCCTGGCGATAGCGATGGCTTCGGGGATGGCGGGGTTCAGGCGATCCTGCGCAAAGGCCCGTTCGAGATACTTCAGGCCCTTGACGTATGCCTTCCGGTCCAGGCAGCCGGTGCCGGCCAGAATCAAGACATTGGTGTCGTCCGGAAAGCGGCGCGTCATTCCGTCCAGCAAGCGGCTGTACTCTCCCTGGCGCTTCAGCCGATGGTAGACGTGCGCAAGCGCGAGTTGAGCGTTGAGGTTGTCAGAATCCAGTTGGACGCTCCTCTTAAGGGTGCGCATCGCACCATCGGCGTCGAGCATGCGCGGGCGCCGGGGCCTCGAAAAGTCGTCGTCTGAATGCTCTATTGCAAGGATGGAGCCGAGCGACTCGAACGCAAGCGACGAGATCCGCTGATTGACGCCGTCGAGCTGCTCGCGCAATTGGATGAATCGAGTCCACTGCGTCTCCAGATAGAGTGCGTCAGGATCCATCTCGCAGTCCAGGCAGAGGACGCGGAGCAACATCTTGTTTTCGCGCGCCGATTTGGACCGGCGCCGGTGCTCGATTTCATCCAGGAACTGGCCGTACCCTGTCCTGGCATCCATGGGCAGAATAAACAGGCAGTGCAGGCAGAACTCCGACAGAGTGCCGATCCAATCTTGGCTCTCCGATGGGAATTCATCGATACTCTTGCGCAGCCAGCTGTACATTTCCGCGGGACGCCCCTCGTGCCACAGCCTTTCCGCGCGCGCAATGAGATGTGCAGCTTCGGGAGCCGCTGCCAGTCTGGCGAGCGCCATACGGACGTGTTCGGGCAGGTCCTCAAGACGCACGCCGCCATCACTCCCGCTTAACCAGTACAGGTAAGGAACGGCGGCGCGGCCAGGAGCCGTGTCGGCCGGGACCGCAGCCAGTAATTTGGCGGCTCGTTCGCTGTCTCCGCGATGGAATGCGGCCAGGCCCCGGATATACAAAATCCAATGGCGAAACAGCGAATCGCGCGGCAGCGGGCGAATCAGCTCGACTGCCCGATCATACTGCTCAACGGCGATGCCGGCCAGAGCCTGTCGGACGGCGGCTAATTCAGCCTGGGGAAAGGCCGCTTCCGTCGTCACGGGCTGAAATGAGGCTACCACACGGTCCAATGCCCGCTGCCTCTGCGACTCGGAAATTGTGCCGCTCCCATCCCCCGACGATGGGAAGCAAGCGGCTAGCACAGCCGAACTATCTGCAAATTTCAAGGCAATCTCGGCTTCGAGTGTCTGCCATGTTTCGCGCGGAGCGATGGTCTTCAGATAGGCGACGACCTGGCGGGCCTCGGAGGTGAGTCGTTTTTCGAGCATCTCGCGCGCGAGACCGACATTGGCTTCGATCAAGAGCGGAAGATACCGGTCACGATTGGTCTTGCAGAGCGGCTTGATTTCGTCCCGAGCCTTGCGCCAACGCCCCTGTGCCAGGAGATCGCGAATTCTCCCCTCCGGTGCGTTCTGGGTGCCTCCCTGGCCTGAGCTCGACCCGCCTGCCTTCATCATAGCCCGGCATTGTAACCGAAACCGGGCAGCGAAGACAGTCTGGGAGTTTTGGGGACAGTCACCGAAATCCCCAAATTCCTCAATGGCAGTCGGTGATACTTTGAATTAGGGATTTCGGTGACTGTCCCCAAAATTCCAGGCAGCGGCGTGAGTTGGAGCAGCAACGGAATCACCTTACCTGTAGTGACCAGTTCCATGTGGTCGTACTGGCTTCTCATGTAAAGCAGGCGTGCCTTGCGTTCCCGCGGAGAAAATCTGTCGAGTTGGATGGGGATATCCTGCCGCCGGGCAGCGTCGGGGAAGCGCCTGATGAACGCCTCCGCGATGCTGTGCGTTTCCTGTCCGATCAGGATCATCTGCCGTGGCGCCTTCCTGGTTCCGTGCGCCAGCCAGCGCGCGAATTCGTTCTCGTACCGATAGAGTGCGTCGATAAGAAGGAGGCTTCTGATCGATGTATTGCCGAGCCAAGGCACAATAGTATGAAATGCGCCGCTATGGCCGGTCACAACGACTGGGCCGGCCGGTAGTGTGTTTCCGGTCGCCTCGCGCACTGTGCGCAGTAGTGCCGCAAGACTGGGCCAAGCGATTGGGTCCTGTAATGAGCCCGGTGCCTCCGGCACGATGAACAAGGCATTGCGCCCCGATGCGGCGAACTGCTCGGCGAGCCGGTGCTCTTCCCAGGCCTCGTCGGCGGAAGTGAAAAAGCCGTGTACGTAGACCACGATGCCTGCTTTGCGAACGTCATATCGGGCGGGCATCCAGACATGCACCGCACCGTGCTGCGTCATCAGGCGGCGATGCTCCCCGCCTGCCTCACGCCCATCGTGCAAGGTGCTCGCCCACGTGGAGAAAGGCGAAATCCAGAGGAAAAACACGAGGGCAGTGACGCGGGTCATCACAATTGCCCCGATCGGCGCATAACGAGCAGGTGGTAGTTCTTCTTAGCGTCCCAGTACCCATAGCGAAACGACAGATCGCGGTACGGCTGGCTTTTCCATAGCGCGCGGAATTCCTCGTTGATCGCGGGCGAAGCATCGAGGAAGGATCCCTCGAAGCGTCCATAAGTTTCCAGCGCAAATCCGTGCTCTTGCGCAATCCCCAGAGGGATGCCGGTGCTGTCGGAGATCATGAAAACTGCATGTTCGAGGAGAAAGGAGCGGATCTTCGTGAACCCGGGATTCCACAAGAGATAACTCGCCGCCTTGGTCATGGCTGCAACCTGGCCCATTGCCTCAAGGTGGCGGAGGACTGGCGAGTCCGCGCCGAGAGCCCGATCGGCCAGGTTGGCGCCGATGTGGCGATGGACTCGCGGTGATTCGCTCGAGCCGGAACGGCGGAAAGAGATCTCGGAATTTGCGAAGGCCTCAGAGAAATCGGGAGGGGTCCACTTCTTGTGGCGTGGGAGGGCGGACCTATCTTCGAGCGCCCCGATTTCCTTGGATGACAGGTAATGCACCCCGCCGTCCGGCCGCAATTGGAAATAACGCAGACCGCTCGGCTCGTAGCCGTGGACTGCCAGGCCGACCAGGAAGAATGCAATCTGCCCCGGTATATCGCCGCGCTGTGACTTCTGCAGGTTTTCGCTGGTGCTGTCGTTCTGGAAGAGGAGGCCGGAGAGCGAAGCGCGAATAGTGGCGAGACTCTCGCGTAGGTTTTCGCTGCCCAATGATTCGATGCGCCTGGGATCTCCCGCGAGTTCGAGAGACAGGGTCGTGATCTCGCGTGCTTCGGGGTATGTGGTCAGAGCCGACAGAAGGTCGCCTCCGCCGAACGGATAGACCACAGTATCCGGCAGGTCGGCCGATCGGAGTTGTGCCAGAAATGGCGCCGCCTTCGCCAGATACTGCTGACGGTAGCGCTCGATCCGTGGCTTGAGCCAACCGCAGTGTTCGTCGATCACTGCCTGATCAATACCGGGCGGGAGTGGTTCGTTGCCTGTGCAGGCCACAATCCGGAAAAGCAGCCGGGCTTCGCGCGCATAGTCCGCGCCATTGCCGGATGCAGGCGGGAGGTGGGGACGGAGCGCCCGCACGGCCGGCTTGGTCGTGTCAGCACGCTTCTCATTCCGGCCTTGCGGTGCCGAACAGGAAACGGTCATGATGAACACTGAAGCGAACAACGCGGCGAGGAATTTCACGCCGCGAGGCTCTTGCCTGCGCACGTGCGTCGGACGGCGGCACATTCTGAATCTCCTGCTTCTCAGATCGGGCCGATTGTACACCAATCTATTTCGGGGACAGTCACCGAAATCCCCAAATTCGACAATGGCCGTCGGTGATACTTTAAATCAGGGATTTCGGTGACTGTCTTAATGCGTTTCTGTAGCGAAATTCGCTGGTTGCATCGAAAAACCGAGTGAGCAGCTTGGACCTGGACTTGGACCTCGACGTGGACATGGACGGTCTTGTCCGAGGTAAACTTTCCAGACATAACATTTACCAGATCGCCCTTTATCTGTGCATGTCCACGTCCAAGTCCACGTCCACGTCCAGGACGGAGGGTTAAGGAGTTTCGCGACAGAAATTAGCCCGTTACGCTTCGCATAACGGGCTAATTACGCGCCATCCTGACTGTCCCCGAAACTAATGCGCGGCTATGGATCTTCCTCGAAGACCAAAGTAGCGGGCTGCTCCGATGAGGTGTCGATCGTTACTCCAAATTACGGAAAAGCCGGCGTCGCGGGCTGACACCAAGTGTATGGCATCGCCGGCCCGCAAGTAGACATGGCGAGGCAAGTTGCGAACGGCAGCCTCGACGTTCCTGAGCACGCCATCCGAAACTGGGAGCAGGGTCCACACACCCCCTTCGACGTCCTCTAAGAAAGCCCCGCGCAACCTCAGGGCTTGTGACTTGGTGAGGCCCTGCTCACGAATGTGGCGCTGGAAGATGCCTGCCAGTTCCACAAGACATAGAGCGGATGTATGCAAATCCACCTGTTCACTTACCAAACGGCGCACGAGGAAAGCCGTTATTATCTGATCCTGGCGCAAGATCTGAGTTACGGTCAAAGGGATCTCCTTATGAACTCATTCGAAGAAGTCAGCCGCCCACTGAGCGCCTATGCAAGGGCGATTCTGGGTTCTGGCTTCTGGCTTCCTTATCCCGCTGCTTTTTAGCAGGAAATCACGGGCGCAGCCCTTGCCCGGTTGGTATGGAGGCTTCAGCCACAGGGAGGCATCCATGCGAGCTGGATTACCGGGGCGATCATTTAATCGTGCTCGCCACGATTCTCCCAAAGCCTTGAGCCTGATCGATCGCACTTCCTTCAGGCACCGAAGATTCGGGCCATGAACCACCAGACCATTATCGGGATACTGCATCGGGTGCCAAATTGGGGGCACGACCTCCGGCGCTAGAGGGGGCACAGCCCATTTCTCAAGCACGGCAAAGCGGGTCCGAGAATGCGCTCCGGGTCGATGAGCCTGCCATCTCGGCTGCAAAACTCGCTTACGAGGCGGCACTCAACTCCTCCTGCTGCGCGCCTGGCATCGACCCGTGCCCAGAATGGACGTCCACCTGGAAAGCTCAATCCGTGGCGGATCTCCACGTCGCGCAGTGATGACGTTTTTTTCTTTCCAGCACGTCTGCGCCTTCTGCAAGCGCCTCCAATGCAGCTACGGCAGGAAGCAACGGCACGCCCCGGAAGTGGTGTTCTCGAAGGAATGGATCGGCAGATGGATCGAATCGGATCTGTGCGGGGGGTGCGGGGCAATCCGCATTCCTAGCGCGACCCTATCTCCCGTACGTGGTGGCGCACCTTCAGTTTCGCCGTACTGGCTACGCCAAAGCGGGCCGCGCCGTCACGGGTTGAGCGGTGACCACGACCGTCGCAGTTTCCAGATTGAGCGACGATGCTTCAATGCGGATTTCGCCCGCCTCCTTCGTCGATTGCACGATCGCCATGCACAGGCCGTTGAAGGCGCGCCGCGCGCTGGCTTTGTCTGGCTCGTGGCTGCTGGGATCGCCGTTGCCGACACCGAGGATCCTCGCGTTGCCGGTCACGTAAAAGGTCACCTCGTTGTCGGCCGTCGGCACGACGCGGCCTTGCGCATCGACGATGTCGACTTGAACGACCGACACGTCCTCGCCATCAGCCGAAATCTTCGCGCGATCGGGCCGCAACACAATCTTCGCCGGCGCGCTTGTCGTCTCACGCATCGCCGTGAGCGTGGTGCTGCCTGACCCGAGCGCCTTCATGCCGCGCGCTTCGATCGCGCCCGGCGCGTACGGCACCTTCCAGACGAGATGTGAGTTCTTCGTCACCGGCTGCGAGCCGAGGCTCTTGCCGTTCAGGAAGAGTTCGACGCGGTCGAGATTAGAGAAACACCACACCTCGATCTCCTGGCCTTCCTTGCCGGCCCAGTTCCAGTGCGGGAAGAGATGCAGCACAGGTTGGCCGATCCACCAGGCCTGGTAGTAGAAAAAGCTGTCTTTCGGAAAGCCGCAGGTGTCGAGGATGCCGAAGTGCGAGTTGACGCACGGCCACTTGTACGGCGACGGTTCGCCGCGGTAGTCGAACCCCGTCCACGCGAATCCGCCTGCGAGAAACGGGCGCGCCGCGTAGAAGCTCCACCACTGTTCGGCGGTGGCGGCATAGTCGGGCTTGTTCACGTCGTAGTCGCTGACGTGCCCGCGCTCCTTGTCGTTTGCGTAGATACCGCGCGTCGAGTACGCGCTCGCCGTCTCAGTGCCCATCGCCGGCTGCTTCGGAAACTTCTGGTGAAACGCGTCGATGTTCTCGCGCAGCGCCACGCCGCTCGACGACGCCCTGAGCTTCAGCCATTCGCGGCGATTCATTATGCGCTCCTTGCATCGGGCTATCGGGTCATCGGGTCATCGAATCATCTGGTTGGTCATGATGACGCATGACTCGAAGAAACGCTTCTTGCCCTTAAGAAGAGTACGAACCAAAGTCCGCCAAGCGTCAGTCGTTACCTGATCACCGCGGAGCGATAATTTTAACCTTGCAAGCGATTTCTATCATGTCAAATTCTTCAAGAATCAGCCCATTTCTCGATCTCATCGATTTTCACCGCGGGCAGGCCAGGAAGCATAGACGTTGCGAATGTGCCTGACGGCGGCGTTCCGTCGGATATTGAACTGCTTCAAGTACTCTTTTCCCGCGTAGTGGCGTTGTGCTGGTCCGGGGTTAGGGCCATCTACTGCCACCATGTCGTGGTCCGGGAGACAGCGATGCCATGAAAAATCAGGAGCGTTCTCCAGGTCTTTGGGAAATGTGGTGAACCAGCGCCACCACTGGCCGCTGATCAGATTGCCTTTCCAATGGCCGGCGGCCAAGTCCGGAGTCGATTGGCAGCCCGGCAGCGGCACGTAGGTCCGGAAATCATAGACCATTTGATTGGGAGACGGCGGATGCATTGGGTCGAAAGGTTCAATGGATCCGTCGGCCTGCGTGGGAGCAAAGTCAGCATAAAAAGAATGCGCATAGAAGTCGCCGATTGCGTGGGTAGCGAGCGCGAAATCCTCAAGGCTGCCGGTGCCCAGCCGCCGGTTTACCAGCTCCCAGGCCTTGTCAATATAGGCAAAATCAAAATGGTCCCGAGGATCGTACCCGAGGACATTGGCATCCACCCGGAGGCTGACCCGTTTCACGCGCTCGAGGTCATCGTCGGGCATGCCGACAAGCGCTTCGTCGAAAATGCTCCAGTGAACCTTGGCCGCAAATCGCGGTTTGTAGCTTTGCCAGAATTCACGATCCTTGCGGGCACGGACGTAATCGGTGATATTCATCGCCGCCGCGGCTTCAGAGGTGTGCACCCGCCAGAGGTGATTCCTGTTAAAAACAAAATGCGGAATGTATTCGATTTCGGGATGCTTTTCGAAAATACGGAATTTCTGTGCGGTCCTGATAGATCGAGTGCCGCATCCTTCATGAACCAGAACCACCGGCTCCACGATCTCCCACGCGCCGCCTTCATTTTGATAAACAACCCATGCATGGTCCCAGCGCTCGGCCTGCTGCGGTCCCTGGTGGTTTACGACCGCACCCAAGACAACCCGGATGCAATAAGGACTGATGCCACTGGCTTCGAGCAAAGCTGCGAGCAGAAACGCGAGATCCTCGCAATCCCCTCCTCCCAGAGCCAGCGTCTCCTCGGGAAACAGCCATTGGTCGAATCGCCGCGAGGACCATCGGTAATGAAATCGCGACATGTATGCGGCGATTTTCGTCATGCGCAAATCAAAGGTTCCCGATGCCCTCGTGAAAAAGCTCGCCCGGGTGGCGGCCGGCAGCTCCTCTATCAGCCCCTCCATTTGCATTCGGACAACCGCATTGTCTTCAATGGACAGAAACTCGCGGATGTCAATCGGATATCGTTTTTTCCTGCCGCCGGGCAAAGTCCGAGATGCCGGGATCGCCGTATCGTGAACAATCTCGTCTCCGGCCCAATTCCATTTCTGGTAAGGACGCACATGGCTGGTCTGCATACACATGCTCTTCTACCTCCGAAATTCGGTGACAGCCGCCCATTTCCTGATTTCCAGGCGCCGCTTCAGCAGGGGCATTCTACAGTATCCAACCGGCGAGCGCTCGCGCTCCTGCTCGCAGACGGTGCAGATGACAGGGGAACCGGGCTAGCTCTGCGCGTGCCCCGGTAAAAAATAGTGAACAAGCGGCCTCGATTAGTATAACTAAGAGAGGCATGAAAACAGCCGAAACCATTCTCGAAGTACTATCCAGCAAGAACACAATCGCAAAGGTCAAAGACTGGCTACAGAA
>Ga0187878_1003215_pt1 | contig 13695 bp, 22 predicted proteins | sample June2016WEW_17_1_FD_132979 | JGI IMG/M metagenome (GOLD analysis project Ga0187878, IMG submission 132979) | Peatland microbial communities from SPRUCE experiment site at the Marcell Experimental Forest, Minnesota, USA - June2016WEW_17_150 | ecosystem: Environmental > Terrestrial > Soil >...
AAGGGCGTACCTGCTGTAGAGGTGGTAGTAGTTTGGCTTGGGGTCGAGCCTCCGGTGTAAGCAGGAGTCGCCGTGGCCGAGTTGGTGGTAGTCAGGTAAACACTGAAGGATATGGTGTCTCCAACCTCCGGATCGGTAACGGTAAAGGTTAAGGTACGTAACCCTGATAGAAAAGTTGCCATGATTTTGTCCTCCTAACCAGTTATTTCTTGAGTGTTGAAATCAAAGGTATAGACACCGCCATTCACGACGGTAACATTTACTGTGTACTGAACTACTGGTGGCACTATGGTGATATTGCCTCCACTTTCAGGACTGGGGATACCAGGAATATTGACCGCAATTATACCCGTGGAGACAGGCACGGTAAATTGAGCAACGCCAGATGCAGCAAAACATATTACGCCATTTACATCCACTAAGGTGGAACCTAGAGGAACACCTGGCTTCCAGATATTCGTAGGAGCATACGGAGTCCCGGTCACAGGGTCTTTAAAACCACAATCCCATCCTGGTGCGTCCAAGGGAAGATTTACCACCTGAAGGGTAAAGGAGATGGTGCCTGTGGGTGTAGGAGTAGGTGTTGGCGTAGGAGTGGGTACAGGCGCAGGATTCAAAATATTATATATAAAAGACGGCCACTTCCCCTTATTGGGTAAATCAGGAGCCAGCCACCGAGGTAACGGTGGTCCGTAATTCTTCGGTTCGGCTTTCCACTCGTCTAACGTGTGACCTAATATCTCAGTATCGGACATAGCGACCTCCACAGAGTTCTGTCAATAGTGTAGTGAATTTACCGTAAGTTGTCAATCGGGAAATTGAAAAGAGGCTAGAAGATAAGAGGCGGAGGTGGTATGGGAATCGTAAAATGCGGACATCTCTGTATGGTGGCAGAACCGGAGCCGTAAAGTACGCCGTGGTTAAGGTTCCATTGTAAAAGTGCCTGGATTAACTCCGAGTCGGTATTCTCCATATTGGCTAAATAGCCTGCCCTCTCAATATCTAACGACTGTTGTGCGGTACATCCATCCAAAAGAGCATTAAGTCCCGCTATCACGGGTTTCAGGCACATGGCGGCCAAGGGGTCGTCATAGGGATGAAGATAATAACCCGGATCACCCAGCCAGAGATAATCTGCGTCGTAGCCAAGAGCTGCTTTTGCCTTACCATAGGTTATGAGGTCGGGAACCAGTTCCAAGCCGGTGTCGCAACTTAGTAATTTGATAACCTTCCCCTGAGTCTGGTCTGGACTATATTTACCCGCTGTCCAGAGATTTACAGCGTCCTGCCCGCTTTGCTCGTCCGGACTTCCGTGGCCTGTTAAAATGGCGAAGTCTCCGCCAGAAGCTACCAAGTTAAAAAACGGATTGCGCGCTAACGGACCTACCAGTGCAGGAGGTCCAGCCCGGGGAAGGATATAGCGTAGTATGAAACCTGAGCTGCTACGTGTCGGGGCGTCAAAAATTGGGAGCGATAGCATTGTATATCTCCTTGCTGGTATTGTATTCGTTATCAACTATTGTTGTCAATCGGGAAATTGAAATACCCTATTGACTTATTTATATTTTAGTGTTAGTATTATTAGTAACAGGAGGTGCAAATATGCCTACGATATACATCAAAAAGGAGCTGTATGATGAAATAATTAAAAAGGGGGAAGAGCCAAATAAGTTCATTAACCAGGCAGTCGAAAAAGAATTAAAGAAGGAGGAAAAACAAGGTGGCAAATGAAGTAGAGGAACTACAAAAGCAAAATGCCGAACTCAAGGAAGAACTGCAACGGCAAAGGTACATCCGGGTGCAAGAGGAGTTAGACCGAGCCAAAAGGGAATGCCAAGAGTTACGGGCAAAGGTACAGGAACTTACCAAAGCACCCACTGTTGATTCTGAAAAGGTACTGGATTTAATATCCGATGGACTGTCCAAGTTCAGAGACGAAATGAAGGCTATCGGGAAGGATGCAACCGCCGTTATGTCGGAGGGGAAGCTACTGGAAATAAAGGAAATCCTTGATATTAAAAGCCAAACTGATACCACGATTACCGTTGACCCAGATGGAACCGTCCACCTGCCGGCAGCCTTCAAATATAGCGGTTTTTGTAAGGCGTTATGGGAATCTGCCGAAAAAGAAAAGGTACACCTCACTGAATTAGCGAAGGAAGTATTCGGGGAAGAAAAAAAGAATAGCCCCAAAGAAGCCCTTCCGGCCATCGCCCAATCCTTCATGGATACATTGGTGAAATACGGTTATACTCAGGGTCAGGCCAAAACCATAACCGATCATATCCTAATGGTCGCCGGAGAGAGTGGTCTTGAGAACTATACCAAGATAACTGAGGTGCTTGAGGCGTTCTCATATTATGGAAATCCCGAACTCCGTAAGAACGTCTTAATTTACTGGTCTGCCAAGATGAAATTAATGCGATAAGGGACAGGCTAAGAAGAAATGAGACTCTACTCTGGCTCATGGTGATGTGAGTAGCGTCGGGGTACTGACCGGGACGTTGGGGTAAGGTGCCAATCAGGGAGAGTTATGTTAAATCATAATAACTCTCCCTGATTTTATTTCCCATTTATTAAGTCTTTTAACCGTGAAAAAAGTTCTTCGCTACTGGCATATTGGTGTAATTCACTCAACTTGACAGCGTTTACATTAGAACCTTTACTCATAGTAGCTAAAAGACTATTCTGCATCCGTTGTGGTATATGGGTTTGTAGACATTTTAATGCCTCTGTTTTTTCTTTAACGGTTTGTGCTTGCACCATCATCTTTTGTACTTCTTCCCAGTTTGGCATAATCCCCTCCTAAATCTTAAACGTGGCACTCTTGGTATGTACCCCATCGGTGGCGGTCAGCGTATAGGTTCCAGAAGGGTCGTAATCCCAGAAATAGCCGCCCGATATGGCTCCGCTACTATTCGTCTCGTCATAAACCGTGTTGCCGTTATAGGTCAGCGTTATCGTGACATTGGGATTAAAGCCCGATAGGTTATATGTCACCGTATAATTGGCGTAGCTGACCGTGAGGATAGGAGTTCCCGTACTGCCTCCACCTCCACCAGATGTCGGAATAGTGAAACTCGCCTTAGCCGAATGGCCGTAAGCATCCGTGGCAACAAGGGTGTACGAACCCGCTGCGGCCTCAGTCCCAAACTGGTCGCCCGTATCCGCACCATTACTATCGGCCACGGCATACTGCACCGTACCATCCGACATGGTGAGGGTAACGAGTTCATTCGGCTGGAATCCAGTAAAGCTAAAGGTGACGATGTAACTGGAATAGCTGGCTGTCAAGGTAGCTTTCGTAGCCACTGTAGTAGGCGTGAAGGCCACTATAATATTGTGGTTCGCCGTCACAGAAGGAATAGTATAGGAACCAGCAACTGTCTGCGACACCCCGTTATCCAGAATGGTGGCTATCTTGTATCCAGAAGTGGGTGATATGGTAATCATGGCACTACTTCCTAGATTAATGAGCTGAGTAGCGGGAGTAACGGTGCCGCCGCTACCTGCAACGGAAGCATTGACCGTGAATGTACCGGATACAGGGGGTGCGGGAGTCGGTGCAGAGTTCAGCATATTGTAGATCAATGCTGGCCACTTCCCATCATTGGGTAAATATTTGTCCCATCCTTGGGGAAACGGGGGACCATATTTGTACGAGTTGGGAGCTAAATTTACTGTCATATTCATCCCTCCTGGCTAAACTGTAAAACCGATAGTGGCACTATTATCAGACCAGTCCACTACTGTCAAGGTATAGGAACCGTGGGTCATCGTACCGGATATCGTGCCTGAACCGCTTCCGCTTGAATCAGCTGTGACCACCGTGTAATTGTCGGTCTCATTCACCGTTACTACCACCGTGCTGTTTGGAGATAGTCCCTTGAAGGAAAAGTCCACACCCGTACCATCATACTTAGCCGTTGCGGTAGGACCACCGGAAGGTGCGGTTCCGCTAACGATAAAAGTGGTGGCTGCCACATCGCCCTGGTTATCGTAAGCCGTGACGGAGTATGTACCGGGGCTACCAGTCCAGCGGAATTGCCCTGAATGCGCTCCCGTGCTGTCTACCTGCTCGGTATCACAGGGAACGCCCTCAACCGCTACCGTTACTACCGCATAGGGCGTAAAGCCGAGCAACTGGTAGGTGACATAATCCGTACTCGAAATCCCTCCGATGAGGGGCGGCACGTTGTAGCTGGCGGTAACTGTAGGATTTGTGACCGCAGGAGTGCCAACGATAAACTGGGCTGCCGCACTATGCCCATAGTTATCCGAGACGGTAAGGGTATAGGTTCCCGCTGATAGAGTATTGCGAAACCAACTGGAGCCGTCTCCGCTACCGTCTGCTGTGGTAGTGTCCTGCACGGTTCCCTGGAGAGTCGCACTAATCGTGGCAAGCGGCTGGAATCCGGCAAAGGAATAGCTGACACGATTATAGCCCAGCGTGCTATCATAGGTAGCGGTTGCCGTAGCTTGAGAAGTGGGCGCACCCGTGACAGTTAGCACTCCATGAAACGTGTTGGTATAGACCGTCTGGCCGTTTATCACAATCCGGCAACCGAGATTACGGTTCGTATTGCCACTCGATACTGAAGTGACGGTATATTGTACTGGAACAGTGACATTGCCATTGGCTGGAACGGTGACAGGTTGGCTAGTAACGGTTTGGAGGAGAGTTCCCATACCTGCTATTCCCACAGGACTACCGTCATAAATATCTACCGCCACGGTAATCTGCTGCGACATTGTATAATAAGAGGTAACGGGCACGTTAAGTGTGACCGTGTTACCTACCCCTACCTGCACGGATGCTGGCTGGCTGATATTCCACGAACCGCTGCTGGTCGGCCCCGATCCTGATACACTGAAAGTTTGTTTGGTCGTGCTGGCTATAGCGGGGAAAGGTGGAATTGAATAGCTAACCGACGTAATCGGCCCGGCACTAACTTCAATAGTCGGCCCGGCGTAAACATTAACCTTCAAGCTATATTGACCTTCGCTGGGGAAGCCATTGGGGAAGGTGACGGTAAATTTACCCAGCACCGCAACCCCATTGGCCGTGGCAATACCACCAGCACCTATCGGCCCAATGCTGAAAATACCTGAAGGTGCGGTGACTTCCGCCACCACGAATAAGAAGGGCAGTACGGGCGGCACTTGCCCCGTAATCTGGAACTGCGTATCGGTAGGGATTGAAGATGGGAATTTAAGATTCGTTATCTGCATGGCTACACTCCTATTAGAGTTTAGACCCTGTTATCAGTTCAAACTCTCTCTTTATCTCTGCCATAAGTCCCTTTTGCTTTATCGTTTTATAAGGTGCGGCGGGGCCTTCGCTGACTAACCGCTGGGTGCTGCGGGTAATGAAGCCGGGCCATGAGATTCCTGTAAAACTCGGTAAGGGTGGACCTTGCGTGACGGGTGTCGGCGAAATACTTTGTACCACCTTATTCCCCGCTATTGCTTTGGGCAATGGTGGTAACCAAGTATTAAGAAGCGTAGGAGCCAGAATGGAGTTGACTTTCTCTCGCAGTTTAACACCGCCAACTTCTTTCGGCAACGGTGGAGCCACGGCATTGACCAGATTGGTAAACATCGCCTGAATGTCCATACCAATACCTCCAGAATATAGAACTTCTGCCAATAGGATAGTGGAAAAAGGCGGAATTGTCAATCGGGAAATTGAAAGGGAGATTAGCGGATAAAAGCAACTTCACATTTTAGTTACTTAACCCACTTGGTTTTGACCGTATAAGTTTTCAGCTAGAACACCTAGTTTACTTCCTTACCGTTCTTGGGGCTATTCAACGGATAAGTTTCATAAGTTCGTTTTCAATATCTTCCCGTCTCAACACACTGGTAGAGGGGAGGAAATCGGAGGGAAAATCATCACCTTCAAGATACGGCTGAAAACTTCGTGTCAGCTTCTGAAAAGCAGCCTCAATCGGTGTGGCAGTAAAGGTCTCTGCAAAGGATAGATTTATCATGCAGAACTTACCCACGATCTCAGCCAATTCGGTCAAGGTCGGCGGGTCCGGATTGGTAAGCCAGAACACCCCGGGCTTTTTTATTTCAGCCATAGCGGTAACGACTGAATTTAAGGAAATCAGGTTCAAGCGCCCGGACGGATTGCCGTGAATCCTGAAATGCGGCTCAATAATGACGGGTAGGCGCAAGGAACCTTCGACTTTTCTGCGGATAAGTTCCGCCCTGCGATGAATAAACACCAATAGAGAAACGAAGGTAGAGAAGTGCTGTCTTTCACAGCCCAGAACAAGGCTGGGTCGAAATATCGTGACCTCTGGAACACTTGAATGGCTGACCAAAATCTCGGCATTATGCTTGCTTTGCTCGTAGGGATTTTTGCCGCCGTTATAAAAAGCTGTACTGACGTAAAACAAATGCGGAACCTTATACTTCTTGCAGAATTCTACCACATTGAGCGTACCTTCCACGTTAGTGTTGTAGATTAGTTCGTCCTTGTCTACGGGCAACAGGTTGACAATGCCAGCTAGGTGAAATACAGAGTCTAACTGCCGCCAACAGTCGGAGTCTTCAAGACCGAGATTGTCCTGAGTGACATCGCCAGTAAGAGGGGTAATGTTAGGGGGAGAGTCTATCTTCCCCCAATGACGAGAGAGACCAAAGACGGTATTGCCTTGTGCCGATAACTTTTCACAGAGGCTATTCCCAATCGTACCCGTACTTCCCGTAATCAGTATCCTACTCATTTCTCAATCCGTCCCGTCACGACGTCTTTAATCTCAAACCTGACGTGTTTGATACTCCCATCTCGATACAATCTTTGCCAGTCGGAAATCTGAATATACCCATGCTTGGTCATAATGTCATCGCAGCTATCGCAAATCACCTTATCTCCCGCGGGTATGCGGTGTTCTCCCAAAGGGACGCCACAGGCATGGCAACGGTCTTGGAGAGCGACGTTATAGATGACATCCCTGTTCCGCTGCCGCTGTCGTTTAAGTAAGTTCTTCTGGTAGTCTGGGCCACGGGCGCGAGCCACGAATATCTCCTAAAGCGGAGCATCCGCACAACCTATGATTTCGTGGATATGTATGTCAAACCCTCTCGGGTAGTTATGCCCATCTATCAATAGCTCGTTATCGTCGTCCCAGATAGTAACCCAATCGCCGTTTATTCTAGCCCGTGTAAATTCTATTATACCCTGAATGCCTCGCACCCTCAAGCAATAGTGGAAGGGGTCACGGCACGCTTTAATCAGTGAAGGTGGGTACGCTTTACGACAATGCCAGCAGGTCAAGCTGTTCATAAACCACGGCGGGCGCACCTCGTTGGGATTGAGCGGCTTCACTTCCACGGCGGCATTACAGACAAAACATCTGCCCTTCTCAGTGACTTGCTCATTCTGCATCATTGTCCCTCTATTTAATTCTTGATAATCTTGTCTGTGCATCAATCAGTCTTTTTTGACTCCTAGTTATTTCCTCACTAAGGTCGTGCCTTACCCTTTCCTTACCTTCTTCAATCATACCGTTTATATCGGACTCCGTATAAAGCCCGGCATCAATCAGTTGTTTAAAAAGGGCGTTCTCCTTTTCGGTAGCCTCTTGGCTTACACTATTTGCAGTTCTAGACCATATCATAGAGCCAAGATAACCCCTGTCAACAGGGTTCATAATCTGCGCCCCTGGATCGGTCATCGAAAAACCTCTGATTTTAATACCCGATAGCATATATGTCCCGTCAGTAAATACTATCACTACAAGTTCGTCATCCGGCCAAGATAAGTTGGGTAAAATGACACTTTTGATAGTCTTTCCGTTAATTAGGCTCTTACCATTTTTATCAAGCGGTTCCAGCCTTACTGGTTCAGTTTTTGTTTGTTGTTCCATTTTACTAGCCTCCTTCTCTTTCTTTTTGTTCCAAAACATATTGACCTCCTAACATTACATAAACTGTAACAAAGTCGCACCGCCAGTCATTCCTGGCCCGATACTAACCATTATAGCAAAATCACCACGGGAAATATTCTCAGACATCAGGCGTTTTCCAGAAATTCCGACACTTGTGCTGGAGGTGTTGCCGAAATTTCTCAGTGTCTCCCTCGACAACCTTACCTGCTCCTCTGAAAGACCAAGAGAAATACGGATATTGTCCAGCACTGAGTTACCAGCAGCATGGACGACCCACCACTTTATGTCACCCTTATCCAGATTAATCCGGTGGAGCAAACTCGTTACCGCATTATAAACAAGGCCAGCTGCCAGCACGGGGACCCTCTTAGATATGACAGCTCTCAAACGCCCATTTTCCCACCGATAGCCCAAATCGTTCAAATAGGCGTAATCCGTGTAGGTCTCGGTATCAAGGATAGTCGGATGCCGCCAATCGTCATCATATCCTACTAAGCAAGCTACGGCGGCATCCCCGAAGAGGGCATTGGCACGCAGTAAGGAATAATCATCGGCTTCATCTGGCCACTTCGTAGGTTCCGGATAGTATGTCAAATCACATAGCTCACAATTTACCACCAGTGCCATCTTACCTTCCGAAGATTGAACATAATCGGCGGCTATTTTTAAGTTTGGGAATCCAGACTCGCATCCTTGACCGACAATATTAGAGTGGTAGACCCAAGGTAGCATACCGAGATTTTTAGCAATATAGTGGCTGGCAGAAGGCCCGGGGAACAGGCCAGTACACGTTCCATAAGTAAGACGGGTAATGTTTTCAATATTGCGTCCATCCAGACATTGATTTATAGCTTCACAGCTAAGTGCAACTGCTACTTTTCTGTATATGTCTTGCTGTAGCTGAAAGTCTGCCCCCATTATGCTCTCTATGGGCATACAAAAATACCGATTATCAATATCACTTTGCTCAAAGATTCTCCAGAAATGACGGGGGTAGTTCAACGCTTGGAAAATCTCTCTTTGACCATATGAAAATTTTGGTACTGAGTAACCTAGGCTAAGAATTTTTGGCTTCACTTCTTTCCCTCCTTTTTCTCGTCTAGGAATACCAGCTCCGTTTTGCAGTCTATACAGACATGGAACTTCTTCCGCCACGGAAATATGCAGTCTGCTATGTTAGGGCTGCCACACTTAAAACAACGGTAGTTACTGAGCCACATGAACGCCCTCTTTAACAAAATCTTTCCAATTCGGCATAAGCTTACCGTCCCGGTAAACAATAGGCTCGCTCGGTATCGGGGTAGTGTCAGAAATCGGGTACTGCCAACATTTCCTTATGTGCTCCCTGCCCCTGTACTCAATAACGATTTCTCCGCAAAGCTTACAGGTTCGCCATATATCACGCTTTCGATCCTCACGACCTGATAGAACGGCCTCTTTGCGTAAGCGAGACGCTTTACCCATCTTAACTTCCCTCACCAAAGTATTGATTGGCATTAGCAGCAACCCCTGACGGAATACAACATATCCTACCGCACTTGGGGCATACGCAGCCTTGATAGTACAAGGGCTGGTAGCCAGTTATGGGTACATACTGATGAACCACATCATAGAAATTCCAAGCTATATGGCAATGCCAGCACCCAACCTGAAAGTACATGCTATTTCCCCTCAATGGCAATCTTACCCATAATATATCCAACTATCAGATATTCGGTCATGCTGGTAGCCATGACTTTTGCAACATTAGGGCCGAACTCTTGTATTTTATATTCCGATACCCGCTCCATACACTGATTATAAGCGTGTTCAATAAAAACCGAGTCCACGAAATTACTGAAGGTATATTCCTTCTCGCCTATCCAGACTTTAGCCAACTCAACCAATATCCAGTTGGCGCATTTCTGCCCGTCCATGTCGTGCCAGAAGGCGTAGCTCTCGGCCTGCTCTAAAGCATCCACTTTACCACCCCACCCTTAACTTATCCTTTCTACCGTTATCCTGTATATGCCCGGGAACTTCTGGTCAGGAACTCCGTATCGTTCATGCTTAGGGTCATACTGACCACCTAGTGTAGTAAAGAGCCACTTAGAAAAATCATTATCATTCAAGGTTATCTCGGATGCGGCAAACCCTCCTTCTTGAGATAAAAACCCTATCTTCCCCTCTACGCTTTTTAACTCTCGTTTATTCACTGTCTTTCCTCCTTAATTCCTAAATTTACCCCACTATCTGTCCTACTAAGCATTTGTCCTTAGCTTCGACATAATGCTCTAAGATAAACTCGAATTCTACACGCCCACTAATAGGACGGGGGCCGATATTTGTTAATTCTATATCCATAACGTGAGGCAACTTACAAAGGGGACCAACAGAAAAGGTGGAAATACCTATAATTCCCTCCGGTCTCTTTTGCTTATTGGCATTTCTTTCAACTGATAACGGAATAGAATCCATTTTTATAACCAATGTGTACTCGCCTCTTAGGGATATAAATTGGCTCACTAGAGTTAATCCATATCCAACACGAACTTGGAAAGGCATGGGGGACCCTGTCGCTATGTCTATCGGATGAACTGTATTGCTAGGCTTTATTGCGGGTTTCATCCAGACTCGTTTATTAGGTTGCTTGGCTCTAGCCGACATTCTATAGTAAAAACGCTTAACTATCTGATTTTCATTTAACATTGCTTCACCCCACTACTTTCTCTAAGGGTGGCATAATTGAACCGCATTTAGGACATTTTATCTCCCCTAATTCCGTTGGATCCGCATCATCTGCCAAGCGGATGCTTAACTTCAAATGACACTTCTTACACTCAGTTACCAGTTTCATGGTTTATCCTCCCACGATCTGTCCGACTAATATTAAAATCAAATAGACAGCAGCAAGAATTACAATAATCGCCGCTGTTTTGTTGAACTGGTTTTTCAGGAATACCAGACTACACAGTATCGGCGGGAACATGATGAAGCCCAGTCCGGTAAGGGGCTTGAGAATCCCGAGCTGGATAAGGAATACCTGGAATCCGAACAGCATGAGAAGCCATGTGGTCAAGTACCATCGGAGAAGGGAGTAGGACTTAACTATTTTAGTCCTCGCCCAGAAGGTGGCTTCCCCATCCCATATTTTTAAATCATCACTATGCTCCCATACCTTATACGCTAATGATTTTACACCTTTTTTGAGATTAGCAGATGCGTCTGGAAATTCGTCAAGACTAAGACCTGCGAAGGACAGTACCACCATCGGGATAATGGATACCAGCAGTCCGGCGATCACAGGTGGGTGATTACTTATGGCAAACATTCCAGACATAGTTGCTAGTGGACCGACTCCTATGCCTAAAACCAACTCGTGTGCCCATGTAGTGAATTTCGCTGGAGTGTAAGCCCACGGAACCATCATACCGAGTGCCCACATCGCCATCATAATGGGTTGACCATTAAGTATGAACCAGTATGCGCAGCCCACTGCAATCACAGCCCATACTGATGCCACTATTGAGATAAAAGTAATGCTACATTGTTTTGTAGCCAGTACGCTTTGCCCACCGCTATAATTTTTTTCGACACTCCTGTCATTTGCTTCACCTGAATCCAAACCAACCCAATAATCTAGGATCGAGTTTACACAGTGGCCGTAACACATCAGTCCAGTCACCATGATGACACCCATCCAGACCTTCAGTTCTCCGAAATTGCCACCAGCGAGATAAGCACCGAGACCAAAACTGGCGAAGAAGAAAATCCAGGCAAACCATCTCTCCAGTGTAAACAATGCCAGCTTAATCTTGCTTCTTAACATTCTCATTCTCCTTTCGGGTACGTCACATTCTCCACATTCGGATTAACCGTGGTATAACTATAGGTCGTCGGGTAAACGTATTTCCTGCACGTCCAGCAATAATACTGGACTGCTGTGCTAGGTTGCTCTAGTGGAATGGATAAGTTAGTACCACCACAATAAGGGCAAACTACTTTGGTTTCCATACTTTCCTATATCCCCATATCGGCACCGCCGAAATCATCATCCAGATCAAGACTAAGAATATGGCAAGTGTAAGGAAGATTTCCATAAATTCGTACTTCATTTGTGCTTGACCTTCGCTAATTTCGGATCAATCACCGCCAAGACGTAAAAATACGACCACTCATCGGCAGGAATATTATTTCCACGACTATCTTTAGGATTCGGATTCCAAACTATTTCTGCCACGCAGGTTTCCTCGTTTTCCTTCGCTATCACCGTATGGGTACAATTCTTGAAGCAGGCTGATTTCACAACTAGAATGAAATGCCCTTGCGGTAAGGGCATAGCTCCAAATCGAATAAAGGCCAGTTGCAGATTAAACGGTCTTAACCAGTCGTTATAGAAATCGAATTGAACTTGCTTTGTTTCATGGTTATTGGGGACTTGCTCAATGGGTAATTCCAACAAAGATGCTAGGCACGCTCGAAAGCAATCACCCTTTTCGGAATCTATGATGGTTTGCGATACTGGTTTCATACTACCTCACTAAACTACAACACTGGGTGGCGTAATCAGACCGTGATGCTGAATCCGAATGTAAAAACAAAGTACCTGAACGTAGCCCGCATAAGTACCGATAGCCAGTGATATGCACCACAAAGCGAACCACGCGCCCAATGCTATCTCCCAGCCACGTAATGTCCATGCCTTTTCATATTGCGATTTCATTTTTTACCTCACTTTATGCTTGACCTTCATAAACTAAACTGTTTAACTAATTTTAAACGCATTATTCCCATGCCTACGGCTATGATGTATTGAGATATAATCTTGATATAGTTGGTTCATTGCCGTAGACCGTTGCCCCTTTCTTGGACATGCTAATTTAAGGTTGGCCATCTTAATTGCTATTTCAGCCTCTCTCTTCTTCAATTTCAGATACGGTAGAATAGTAAGTAATAATTCTCTAGTATCTGCTATACGATGCATTTGCACCATATAGACTGGTTCATTATGGCTCCACCTCGCCTTGCCCTTAGTGATATTTACCTTCAGCACACGAGAGAACCAATTCATTATTGACAAGTTCATACTGCAAAGTTCCACATTCGGATAGTATGTATAGCTTTCCCCCATTCTCCTTTGTCTGTAAATGCCAATACTGCCATCGGCATCTATATAACCAGCCAAGTATCCCTTTTCTGCCTGAGACAGTTTAGATAACTCAATTCTAACCTTAGATAAATATTTTAATCCAGATTCAGGTAAACCCAGCCTACTAATCCGGTGTGCAATCGATACCTTAGTTCGGTTTAATAACCGTGCTAACTCTTCATAAGTAAGTTCTAATCTCCTAGAAACCAGTAAATCATCTTCATCTAATTTCCAGTTTTTTCTCATGCTACTAATATAGCGCAAATAAATGGGATTGTCAAGTTATCACTCAACATACTATTATTGCATAACTTTACTCTCATCTCATAACATACCGATAACGTATAATCCTCCAAAATACACGATTGCAGATATGACTGGGATCACCCAGTTATCATCTGTCCATCTCAGCCACTTCACGGGACTAACATCACCGGATATAAATTCGACTATTGTTGCACATAGAGCAACAACCATGCCTAGCCACACAGGTTGTAAAAACGCCCATGCTATTAATGCGCATGTCAGGAACATTATTATGGAACCCTCAATCCCTTTTGTGGGTTTAGTGTACCGTAAACTCCTAATCCAGCCAGTTACACAGTCACCCCAACACATCATCAGGACGCAAGCGACAGATTCAATCGGCTTATGCCACAGACCCCA
>Ga0187878_1003219_pt1 | contig 13684 bp, 11 predicted proteins | sample June2016WEW_17_1_FD_132979 | JGI IMG/M metagenome (GOLD analysis project Ga0187878, IMG submission 132979) | Peatland microbial communities from SPRUCE experiment site at the Marcell Experimental Forest, Minnesota, USA - June2016WEW_17_150 | ecosystem: Environmental > Terrestrial > Soil >...
ATATGCCAGGAAAGCGTGGACGAGGCTGGGGTTAACCTCCGGCCAGGTATGCGGCTGTTCATCCGGCTTCTGTAAAAATTCCGCACGCCGGGCCAGGGCAGCCAGCGAAGAGACCGCCCGTTCCGCAAAACGATAGGCAGGGATGCGGGCGAGGTTGAAAAGTTCCACAGCGCGGGTGAGGGTAGGGCCGCCCATCAGGGCAACCACCACCGGCTTGGAAGCAGCCCGGATGAGGGGGATGACCGCCTCGGCGTCCAGCTCGGCGGTCTCGACGGGCGGGGGCGGGATGATGACCAGGACAGCATCCACGCCCGGGTCGGCCAGCAGCAGGCGCAGGCAGCCAGCGTACATGGCGCTGGTGGCGCCGCCGAGGATATCCACCGGGTCGTGCAGGCTGGCGGCGGAGGGGAGCATGGCAGCCAGGCCGGTAATGGTGGCAGGGGATAATTCAGCCAGGGTGAGACCGTTGGCATCGAGGGCGTCGGTGGCAATGACCCCGGGCCCGCCGGCGTTGGTGAGGATGGCGATGCGGCGGCCGCGCGGCAGCGGGCACTGCGCCAGGGCCATGGCCCAGTCGAACATTTCTTCGATGGTAGCAGCCTGCAGGACTCCCGCCCGGCGGAAAGCAGCCTGGTAGGCAGAGTCTGCGCCGGCCATGGCGCCTGTGTGGGAGGCAGCCGCGCGCTGACCGATGGTGGAGCGGCCCACCTTGAGGGCAACCAGCGGCTTGATCTTCGATGCTTTTGAGGCTTCTGCGACAAAGCGGCGCCCATCGCGGATGCTTTCGATGTAGAACGTGACGGCGTGGGTATTCTCATCCTCCACCACGGCAGGCAGCACGTCGGTCTCGCTGACGTCGGCCTCGTTGCCCAGGCTGAGCAGGCGGGAGAAGCCAAAGCCCTGCCCCTGCGACCAGTCGATGATCACGCCGCAGACCGCGCCGGACTGGGAGATGAAGGCCAGGTCCCCTTTTGGAGGCGGAGGCTGAGAAATGAACGAAGTATCCAGGGGCAGGAAATTGTCGATGAAACCAATGCAGTTGGGGCCGACCAGGCGCATCTTGTTCTTACGGGCGATCGCCAGGCACTGGGATTCGAGGGCTGCGCCCTCGGGACCGGCTTCCTTGAACCCACCCGAGGAGATGATGGCAGCCCGGATGCCGCGCTGCGCCACCTCGGTCAGTGCGGCGGGGACGGCAGAGGCCGGGACGATCAGCACCGCCAGGTCGACCGGGTCGGGGACTTCCGCGACGGTTCGGCAAATGGGACGCCCGAACAGTTCCCCACCTTTCAGGTTGACGAAATGGAGCGCGCCCGGGTAACCGCTGCGGGTGAGGTTGCGGGCGGTGAACCAGCCCAGCTTGGCGGGGTCGGCCGAGGCGCCGATGACGACCACACCCGAGGGATTGAAGAAAGGGGAAATGGATGAGTCCATAAGAAGATTATACAACATGGGTATCTCCGATATAAGACAGAAGATATAAACACGACTCCCCAAGAACGGGGACACGAGGCCACAAAGCAGAGCGGTGGACCCCCAGAGGGGTCAATGCCCCAATATCGGCCATCGACGACTCGTCCCCCAAGGGGACACTCCGCGGTATCGTCGATGTGGCGGCCGGGCGGAAGGTTGATCATGGAACTTAACATTCTGATCAATTTTGTGCGCACCCCGACGATTCGTGTCCCTCCGGGATGCTTCCCCTTCGGGGACAATGTCGCGATCGTCGGGGTGGCTGAGGGCGTCTTGACCTTCCAAGGGGGGTCAATGCCCTAATATCGCCACATCGACGACTCATGTCGTCGATGTGGCGGCCGGGCGGAAGGTTGATCATGGAACTTAACATTCTGATCAATTTTGTGCGCACCCCGACGACTCGGGTCGTCGGGGTGGCTGATGGCGTCTTGACGACGCCTCAGCTCACGCACGCGATCGGAGGGTAGCGCGAAAAGAAACGAATATTCCCCCATGAAATGATAATTCTCATCGAGAGGTTCTTCATTATATGGGCTCCAAAAATCGGCGAGAGGATTTGATTTGGTATTCGACCCTGAGGAACGAATATTTATGGCTGAAAAGGGCATGAATTTAGCCAGAGAAGCCAAGGAAGAAGAAATGACCAAGGGCGAGTAAAATCTCGCCCTTGCGGAGGGATTTAGGTCACCCATAAGAGGATGATTTCCCTTGATAGGAAGAGATTGCCATGACCGATAAAGTACGCCGATCTCGCAATGACAGGCGAGGCAACCGAGGAGGCTGGCAAGAATGGCGTCGGCGACCTGCTGCTGGCAGGGGCGGAGGGGAATGCCAATGGCCCATTTAGAGAAATCGGCGGGATGGGAGGCGAGTCGGCGGATGCGGTCCCGACGGCACATGTTCCTACGGGATGCTTCCCCTTCGGGGACAATGTCGCAACCGTTGGGACTGGCGTCCCCCAAGGGGGATCCCCTCGGTACCCCTCGGGGACGATGTGCTGCGCGAAGAGCGGCTTGCAGCCGCTTCCCCTTCGCCCCCTTTGGGGGGCGCTTCGCGGGGAATAATATCGCTTCGGATGAAGTGGGGAGAGATATAGAGGACATTGGGGCTCCTTTGAGGGCTAGCGGCCCCCCGGGGAAAAACAAAAACAGCATGAGACAAAACACCTGTCCCGTGCTGCGCATAAGGGTATTATAGAATGGATGTTCTATTAAGTCAAGGAGGAAAATGAAGTTGGGAAAACGGCATCCGCCCCTACAGGGGGTTTATGATATTATCAGGGTGCCTCGTTTAGGGTGACCCCCTCACTCCGAAGGGGGTATTTTTAATTTTTACTCGATGATGTTAACCTTAGATACATTCACCCAAACACCTTAATTTTGCATTCGGGCGAGGCATGGTCTGACGGAATCAATACGTCTATTCCATTTGAATATTTAGTTCCACCAGGGGCACTTGACTCTTGACGAGAGATGCTTTAATATATCATATAATGATATATCATTAGATGATGTATTGGAGACCCGGAATGGAACCTGCTAATTCAAGCGATTTTGCACCTTTATCGGAGACAACGCTTTATATCCTCGTCAGTCTTACACACGGCCCCCTGCATGGGTATGCCATCTCCAAGGAAGTACAAGCTTTGAGTAAGAACCACGTCATCCTGAGTGTCAGCACGCTGTATACCACCCTCAAACGCTTGCTGGAGGATGGCTGGATCGAGCGTGTGGGGGAAGATCCCGACCCGGATGACGGTGGTCGTCCGCGCAAGGTCTACACCCTGACCGAGCGCGGCGAGTTCATCCTCGGAGTGGAAAAGAAACGACTGCGGGCGTTGTTGACGCTTGTCCAGACCCGGACGGTGGGGGAGGAAAAATGACGGCCTCGATCCAGGGCATGGCGAAGATCTACGGCCTGCTGCTGTGTCTTTTTCCGCGGGATTTCCAGAACGAATTCAGGGAGGAAATGGGAGATGTGTTCACTGCGACCCTCGAAGAGGCATCGAAGACCGGCGCATCCCTGGTCGTCCGGGCGTGCTTTTTCGAACTGTTCGACCTGCCGGGCAACCTGGTTGTTGAACACCTATCCAACTTGCGAAAGGGAAAAGTCATGAAAACCAAATCATTTGAAGTCGGCCGGTCCAGGGCTGTCCTGATGGCGGCATTGGGCATGATGGTTGGCTGGTTATTGACTAACTGGGTATTGATCAACTGGGTATATCACCAGGATTTTTGGAAATCATCTCAAAATCAACAGGGGTTGTTCTACGTGGCGGAAGCGATCCAATTTACCCTGTCTTTCATTTTATGCGGACTGATGCTGGGGATCGCGGCGGGCCTCGGGCGGCGCAGTTTCCTGCGGATCGGGTTATGGACGGCGGCAGGAGGCATCCTTGGCTACCTGGTTAATATACCCGTCAATATGATCGCTTTAAACATTTATTTAAGGACGGTATATTTACCAGCACGGGCCGACCTGGTTAATTTATTCTGGCAGCTTGCCATGGCATGTATCTTTGGCTTTTTCAGCGGCACCGGGTTGGGCTTGGCTTTTGGCGGCTGGAAAACCGGCTTGAAATATGGATTGATCGGCCTGGCTGCCAATGCAGTTGGCTTGCTGGCTGGATTTTTATTTTTTAACTCGGGCCTGGGCTACAGGATGCCCTTGCGCATAATTGAACCATCGTTTATTGGATATGGTATCCAGGGGGTATTGGCTGGCGGGATCCTGGGCTGGTTTTTCGCAAAAGCAAGACAGCCCCAAGCTGACCCGGTTATGCGGTCAAGCAATGCTTGATATTAATTTAATGATAATCTCGAGGCACTGGTGGATTGTATTATCTTATTGAAATTGCTAAACTTGATTAAGTATATGGTCATTTCTGCGCACAGCCCGTAAACCATTCATCTCCCGAAGAGGGGCTATATCTGGTCGGCAATTGTTTTCATGAAAACAAACGTTCCCTTGATCTCCAGCCTTCGCAAACCATTCAGGTCTTTGCTTTTATTGCTCCTGTTTGGGCTGATCTCCTTTGGCTTCATGACCAAAGCTGTTGGATACATTGTCGTGCAGAGGCAGACAGAGGTCCTGGGCAGCTACTACCGCTCCATCGGCACCCTCGAAAATATAAATGATTCCACCCATTGGTGGTGTAATCCGAGCAAATCAGCATGCATAAATGTTAAAGACCTGCAAGCGGGTGATGTTTCAGCCGGGATCGCTTTGATCCAGACCAGCCCCTTGATTGCTTACGGGGACCAGCGGGAGATCGTATCTGGCGTCATGCCGAAAACCTATAATGAAAACCGGGACGATTCAAATCCTACCGTAATAATGGATGCACTTCCTCCGGAATATTGGCCTAATGTTCACAATACTGATCTTTGGTTTAGCGGTGATCTGATCGATATAGAGGAAGTAAAGGATCCCAACCAGGCAGAAAATGAGCAAACCATCGGCTACTATCTCAAATTCAACATCGATAATCTTTTAGCCGCATACCCCGAGTATGCCAAGCAGGACACGTCGGTCTCCCTCCTTTTTTTGTTCGCAGGACATGAAGCCGCCATACCCTCCATCCAGGCCATGCAAGCCGGTCAAAGATATTTTATTCGGGGATGGGAAGATTTTGCTTTTCCGCTGGATTCTTCCTGGATAAACACACACTATGCTTATCTCCAGATCAAGCCGCTGGATGACGGACAGGTCTGGTACATCCCGCTGGCGCAAGGAGCCAGCCTCGATCTCAGCGACCCCGCCCTGGCCCCCTTCAAGAATGAGATCGATGTCCTGAACGAAAACCTGCACACGCTCGGCATCATCGCTACAGCCGATCAGAGCGCCATGCCGTATATGCAGGAAGCCTCCCGCACTAATTACCTGACCGTTGGACGCTGGCTGAACCACCAGGACGATCTGGCTAAGAGCAAAGTGATCGTAGTTCCGGAGTCATTTGCCAAGCTGAGCGGCTTGAAACTGGGGGACGAGATCACCCTCACCTTCCGTCCGCTGAAGGACACCTATTTGGGGTTAATCCGGGATGGCGTGGATTCACTTAACTGGAGGAGCTACCCGACCTACCAGGATACCTTCAAGATCGTAGGTTTATATAACACCACGAATAATTGGGCTTTTTATGCCTATATTCCCACCTCCAGCTTGCGTCCGGGCTTTGCCTCCGCGACCCAAAACCAGTTTAGATATCAAGCCGATTACAGTTTTGTGCTCGACTCGTCGCGGCTCGAAACCGCGTTCATACAAGAGTTTAAAGCTCCCCTCCAGGCGTTGGGCATCAGCCTGACCTTTCTTCCAAACAATGGACCTGCCTATTGGGCTGCGGTGGATCCCATCCGCCACTCGTTATCCGCGGATCTCCTGGTCTACAGCCTGCTGCTGGTCATCGCCCTTATCCTGGCAGTCTTTATTTATGTGCTGGCGCGCAAACGGGACTATGCGATCTTAAGAGCCCTGGGTGTCCCCAGGAAGCAGGCCAACGGTCAGTTAATCCTGCCCCTGCTTTTGCTGGGCGGGCTTGGGATCCTCCTAGGTGGGCTTCCCGCCTGGAATTATGCCTTGACCCAGGCAGAAGCCTCCCTGTCCACCCTGCCGCTGCCTGCCGGGGTCTCTCCCTCCGCAGACCTCAGCCCCTTCTTCCTCGCTGGTTTATGTGTTGCAATATTCTTAATCCTGGCATTATTTTCCTGGGTGGGAGTTTTAATCCTGGCCCATAAACCCGTCTATGAGCTTCTGCAAGGCGAAACTTCCCAAAACAAACCAGGCCAAAAGCGAACAAGAAACAGTGCAATAAGCCAGCCCATTCCTTCCTTATCTTCCAGCCCGACCGGCGCGCTTGATCTCCCTGGAAGCACACGCCAGGGAACTGCGGTGAACCAGGTCGATCTGACTGCGCGCAGAAAATACACGCCAGCCTCCCTAGGCCGGTATGTGCTCCATCACCTGCTGCGTTCCAGGCTCAAATCATTCCTGACCCTGGCTGTCGCCCTGGGCTTCCTGATCGCTTCGGCTTGGATCCGGCAGACCATGGAGCGCAGCAGGGTGGAAGTGGATAAACTCTACGATACCACTGTGGTGGAAGCCGACGTCGTTCCGGCCGATCCCTCAGGCGCAGACAACTTTGTTTACCTGAAGACGATAGATAGCATTTTGAACAGCGGCTTCGTGAAAAGCAGCGTGCTCGAGGCCGAGACCGATTGGTTCAAAATTATAAATTTAGAAACTCAAGACGCAATTACTGGAAACTTCCCGGTCTATGCGTTTGACAGCCCCGATGCGTTCGATTCCGGCCTGGCAGATCCAGGTTCGCTTGTTTTTGCCTCGGGATGGGACATGAACCTCTTCACCGAACCCCGGGCAATCGCGGAGATCCGCAAAGACGGCCTGCCTGCCCTCTTCCCGGCCAGCATGCTGGAGCAGCTGCAGTTGAAGGTTGGCCAGACGGTGCAGATCACCGACCAAACCAGCAGCACCTACACCTGCGTCATCGTTGGGCAGTACTCGGGGAGCACAGCCGCCAGCAGTAATTCCAACATTATTCGTTTAACATCTTCAACAATAAATCCCATATTGATCCCCCTCTCGGACGTTGAAGCCATGGACGGCAGCCAGACCAAATTTACTGTGGCGCATTTCAGCCTCGACCCAAAGAGAAATCGAGAGCTGTCCCAATTGCATGCAGATATGGAAAAGGTCATGCAAGATTACGGCGGAAAATTAAACTTCGTCATCTGGGATGAGGAATTGAGGGTCGTGATCGCCCAGCTGGATAAGAACCTGTCCCTTCTCCAGGTGCTCTACCCGGTGGTGATCGGCGTGTCGGTCCTGATCGGCGCTGGGCTGTGTTTCCTGCTCCTGCTGCAAGCCACCCGCGAAGCTGCCATCCTGCGCGTGCTGGGGACCACCCGGACGGCTGTCCGGCTGGCGTTGATCATCGAGCCCCTGATCCTTTCCATCCTGGGGGTGCTGCTCGGCCTGGGGATCTCCCGGTTATTATGGATGACCTCGGATCTTGCGTCGGCGGTTCCATTATTGGTCAGTGGTGGCCTATACCTGGCAGGTGTCCTGGCCGGTTCGGTGACCGGCGCCATTTCGGTCACCAATAAAAAACCCATCGAGCTCTTACAAGTCAAAGAGTAAGGAGGAAATAATGCCTGAGCTCAGGTTGGAAAACGTGTCTTATCAATACAAAAATGGGGACCGCAAAGTGGTCAGCGAGGTGACCTGCCTGTTCGAAGGCGGCAAGATGAACGCAGTCGTGGGACCTTCCGGCAGCGGCAAGACCACCCTGCTCTCGCTCATGGCAGGTCTTGACCAGCCCACCCAGGGACAGATTTCCATCGATGCTGAGCCTCTGGCCGACTTGGACCTGGATCGCTACCGGCGCGAGCGGGTATCCATGATCTTCCAGGCTTTCCAGCTTTTCCCCCTTTTGACCGCCCTGGAAAATGTCTGTTTCCCCATGCAGCTCAACGGCGTTCCGGGGAAGGAGATCCCTGAGAAGGGGAAAAGCTTTTTATCTTCCGTGGGGATCACGGAAGATAAATTCAAACGCTATCCTGCCAATCTCTCGGGTGGGGAGCAGCAGCGCGTCGCGATCGCCCGAACCCTGGCGACCGGCGCTCAGGTCCTGTTGGCGGATGAACCCACCGGGAATCTGGATAAGGCCAATGGCGATAAGCTGATCGAGATCCTGGGACAACTGGCACATGACCAGGGGCATTGTGTCATTATCGTCACGCATGATCCCAGCATTGCCGAGCGTTCCGACAAGGTCTGGCGCATGTCCGATGGTATTCTGACAGAACAACTGCCCGCCTCAACGTAAACGATACAAGAGACACGAAGATCAGTGAGGAGAAAGATAACACGACGGGTGTGGGTTTTTGTCCGGGCAACAAGGTGATCCTAAGTACAGCATTTCATAAATGTGTTCCGTATAACGGCACCACGCATCCACCCAAACAACTGGAGAACTGGCTGCAGGAACGAGTACGTTTGAATACCTGGCCGTTGACTATCAAAGTGCTTTGGCTGCCAACCAATGCTTCCTGGCTTGATCAGATCGAAATCAGGTTCAGTGTCTTGCAGCGCAAACTGTTGACACCCAATCACTTCAACACATTTTATGAAAAAGTTCTTTGAGAAGAAATACGTTCTCATTCTTGGTCTTGTCTCTATCCTGCTGCTTGTTTTACTCGTTTCCGGCATGGGAGGACAGGTATTTAAGCAGGTTGTCCCTATTGCCATAGAACATGAGAATGTAACCGGTGGGGGATCATGGGTACCTCCGCAGATTCCTTACCTGGCAATCATCCTGGTGTTTGCGGCTTTAATGATTACTATCTATAACTTGCTGCCAAAAGACCAGCGCAGGCGCTACCTTCTGGGGCTGCTTGGATTCCTGGTCGTTGGCTTACTAATCTTGTTCTTCATTTCCCGATCCACAACATTTGGTGATCTGCCTCAACCCAGTCCGGGACTTGCGACGCGCGCTACGCCCATAGTGACTGACCTACCGGAAACACCGCTCCCGGACGTGACCTCCCCGGTCTACACCCCTCCCGTTATCCCGGACGCGACTCCCCCGGTCTACACCCCTCCCGTTATCCCGGCCTGGACCTCCTTCCTGGTGGCGCTGGCGGTATTCATTCCTGTCGGAATAGGTATCTGGTGGCTGACTTTCCGCAGAAGCCATCCTGACGCCCCTTATGACGAAATCTCTGAGATCGCCCAGGACGCGCTGGACGATGTGGATGCAGGTAAAGATTGGGGGGATACAGTCCTGAATTGTTATTACCAGATGACCAGGGCAGTGAAGGGTCAGCGCGGTTTCGAATGGAGCGGTTACCTGACCCCTTCCGAGTTCGTATCCGTGCTCGAACAGTTGCGTTTGCCAGGCGACCCTTTGCGCAGGCTGACGACTCTTTTCGAGCGCGTCCGTTATGGGGGGAAACAATCAACGCAAAAAGACATTGACGAGGCTGTCGGTTGCCTGACGGAAATCATCGAGGCCTGCAAGGAGGTCGTCCTATGAAGGACAAACGGCGTGCCTTGCTTCTGCTCGTGGTGATGATCGCCGCGTTGCTAGCACTTTTACTGCGCGACGTGTTTTCGGTTTTTATCATCACCCCGATCGTAAAACTCTTATTCGTGCTCCGGGGATATTACGGCGCAACGGCTCGAGAAATATACTGGCCGATCGTGTTGGTTTTCGTACTGGTGATCGGATTTTTGAGCCTTCACTTGCTTGACTTTGATCTGCATTTTACGCAACATGAGAAAACTAATTTGCATGGCGACAATTTTCATGGCGATATATACCATTTGGCATTTTGGTTGGCGAGCGTCCCGCGCCAGTCTCAGTTTGCGGGAAGCCTGCACCAGAATTCTTATTCCCATTGGTATGTCGCACGTTACCTGGCTAACCTTGCCGTGGACATTTTGAACAGCCGCGGGGCAATCGAAGATCGTGAAAACCAGTTGCAGGGTCCAGGATGGTCGCCGCCGCCGAATATTCAGAACTATCTCGAGATCGGCTTACGGTCCAATCCGGTGAAGTTTAGGCAGAAGCTCAATGCGTCGCGGTTGATCATTCCGGAAGCCGAAGAAGTCATCCGTTACCTCGAGTCCTATGTGGAGAGTACCCAATGACCATTACCATTTCCGAAACTTCTGAAATTTGCCAGCAAGTGATCGTGGAGGTCGAAAAGGCTTTTGTAGGCAAGCGCTCTGTATTGGAAGTGATCATGGCGGCTGCCCTGGCAGGTGGGCATGTGCTTCTGGAAGATAATCCCGGCCTGGGGAAAACGTTGGTGGCGCGCTCCTTTGGCACCGTGCTGGGGCTGGAGTTCAAACGTATCCAGTTCACACCTGACCTATTGCCCGGGGATATCACGGGTGGATATGTCTACAACCGCGGTGAGAACCGGTTTGAATTGCGCCAGGGGCCGATCTTTGCCAATATCGTCCTGGCAGACGAGATCAACCGCGCCAGCCCCAAGACCCAATCTGCCTTGTTGGAGGCCATGCAGGAAGGACAGGTTACGCTCGAAGGAGAGTCGATGCAGTTGCCGGATCCTTTCCTTGTTCTAGCCACTCAGAACCCGATCGAATATGAGGGGACTTTCCCTTTGCCGGAAGCACAATTGGACCGTTTTATGGTCAAACTGTCGATGGGTTACCCCTCGATTAACGATGAGCGCGAGATCCTCCACCGCCGCCACCTGCGTCGACAGGATGAAGTGATTCTGAAAAAAGTGACCAATCCGAAGATGGTATTGGAAATGCGCCAGGCTGTCGAAACGATCCACGTGGAGACTGACCTGGAAACGTACATTACGGAGATTGTCCAGGGGACTCGTTCGGACCGTCACGTAGCCGTCGGGGCGAGCCCACGTGGTTCGCTGGCTTTTTTGAAGATAGCCCGTGCTTATGCTGCCATGAAAGGGCGTGACTACATCCTGCCTGACGACATCAAGCTTTTCGCCGAGCCGGTCTTGCAGCATCGCATCATCCTGAAGCCGGAGTTCTGGCTGACGCGGCAGGTCGAGGAGAATGTTGTCCGGGATGTCATCCAACGGGTCAATGTCCCGGTTTTGAAAAATGAACGGAAGTCCTGACCTGAAAATCCTTACGTTATGAGCCGCACTTTTTCCGCTTCCCTGCTCGCTTTCCTGATGATTGTGATCGGACTGGTTTTTGAGTCTGCCTTCGTCCTCGCATTGGCGTTACCGATTGCCGTCTACCTGCTGGTTGGCTTGTGGAAGTCGCCGGAGTCACTTGATTTGCAGATCACACGCAGTATGAGCGCCGAGCGCATCCAGCTCGACGAAGAGATCACTGTTACTTTGACTGTGGTGAATAACGGCGAAGATTTGGATGAAGTTCTCATCGAGGACCTTCTCCCTGGGCGACTGGAAGTGACCGAAGGCTCGAACCGGAGACTGGTGAGCATCCCGGCGGGCGGTTCAGTCGCCTGGACCTACAGCCTGCGCGGCAAGCGCGGCTATTACATGCTCCATACAGTCCGCGCGACTGCCCTGGACCTTTTCGGGTTGGGATCGGTCTCTAAATTATTCGACACGGATGGGCAGTTATTCGTCCTTCCACCCGTGTTGCGCCTGCGACGGGTCTCCATTCGCCCGCGGCGGACGCGCGTTTATTCCGGAACCATCCCCGCAAGGCAGGGAGGGCCGGGTGTTGAGTTCTTCGATGTGCGCGAATACCAAATGGGCGATTCATCACGCTCGATCAACTGGCGTGTGACTGCTCGTCATCCCCAGGGCTTGTATTCCAACGACTACGAGCAGGAACGCGTGGTGGATGTGGGTATCATCCTGGATGGACGCAGACACACCAATGAGTTCGGATCACGATCCATTTTCGAGCATTCTGTGATGGCGACTGCCGCCCTGGCGGATGTTTTCCTTACTAAAGGCAACCGGGTTGGCGTCTTATTCTATGGTCAACAGATCCACTGGACCATGCCCGGTTACGGGAAGGTACAGAGTGAGCGCATCCTGCACGACCTATCACGTCTTGAACCTGGAGAGTGGCAGGAGTTTACGGAACTCTATATCCCAAAAAAACTGTTCCCTTCCCGTTCGCAATTGGTGGTGGTCAGCCCATTGGTTCCAGACGATTTTCGCACTCTGGCTGAACTCCGCTCAAAAGGATATGCTGTACTGGTAGTCAGCCCCGATCCTGTTTCTTTTGAAGAGAGCAGGCTTCTTGCTTCTAGCTCAGTGAAAATGGCGCGTCGGATGGTCCATATGAAACGGGAAGTCTTCTTACGGCGTTTGCATGGGATAGGGATACAGGTGTTGGATTGGGATGTGTCGTTGCCCTTCGAGAAAGTTGCCGTGCGCGAACTGGAACGCCGCCAGCCTGTGATGCGAAGTGGACGATGACGCGCAACCTTGCGATGCTCTCGAATCTGGTCGGTTTTGGTCTGACCGCGCTGGTCTTTCTCCTCGGCGGACAGGGCTGGTTGGCGCTAGCGCTGTTCCTGGTTGGCGGGTTCTGGTTATATGCCTACCTGCGGCGGCTGAATTGGGGCAGTCTGCTGGGCTTGTTCTCGTTATTCGGTTTCATCGCGGCTGGTTTTCTTATGGCCCTCCCACCTGTCCCGCTCTTCCTTGCCGCGTTCCTGTCGCTGGCGGGATGGGACCTGGCAGGTATGGATGCAAGACTGCAATTGGCCGATCCAGAAGAAGATACAAAACCAATCCAGAAACACCATTTCTTGCGATTGGGATTTACCCTGATGGTTGGCGTACTCCTAGTCGGCGCGGCGTTGACCTTACACCTGCGGCTCAGTTTCGAGTTGATTTCTCTTTTGGCGATTTTAACTGCTTGGGGATTAGGACGCCTGATCTCCCGCCTTCTGAAGCCGGAACAACGGTAGCAAGGTGATCGAGATCATGGGACGATTGGCGTATGAAGGAGGATATTGCATCATTATCGTCACGCATGATCCCAGTATTGCAGAACGTTCCAACAAGGTCTGGCGCATGTTCGATGGTGTTTTAACAGAACGACAACCCGTTTCACCATAGACAATCAGGATATTAGAATCTCAATGCGAAAAGAGATTTGACGCATTGATTCCTTCATATTATGCACCGCCCCTACCATTTTCGTCCCAGGGGCATATCGCCGCCGCCCCCGTAGGCGAGAGCAGAAGGGCAGAGAGGGGCGAGAGGACAGAAAAAGTGTGTTTTTTTAAGGGGGTCAGGGATGGCTGCGGTGTCAACATGCACGGTTGGCAGGCTCCTAGTCCACCTCAGGGGGTCGGGAAGCCATCTGCTGCGGTTCGAGCGGCCACTGCCCGAACCCTGTCGGGGCGATAAAGAAATTTAAATCCTTACAAATCTGTGAATAATACCCATCATGTTTTATTGTATAATCTATTTCCAAAAGAATTTAAAAATATATTTCCTGCTCGACTTTAAATCCGGTATTTTTTATAGAGAGGAGCAACATTATGAATGAATATTCCGACCCAATTGATTCCCTAGTGAAAGAGATCATGGGGAATATAAGGTTCCTGGACAATTTGCTTACTAATACAAAAGTAATTTCTGAGATCGTTGGGATAGGCGGTTTATTAATCGCTATCATCCTTTTGCTCAAATAGTATTAAAGCTAAATTCCATACCGGAAAAAGGGGCTAGGTTTACTCCTTTAC
>Ga0187878_1003222_pt1 | contig 13665 bp, 9 predicted proteins | sample June2016WEW_17_1_FD_132979 | JGI IMG/M metagenome (GOLD analysis project Ga0187878, IMG submission 132979) | Peatland microbial communities from SPRUCE experiment site at the Marcell Experimental Forest, Minnesota, USA - June2016WEW_17_150 | ecosystem: Environmental > Terrestrial > Soil >...
CTGCCAACTCCCAGGTCCAATATGGAACCACGTCGGCCTACGGCAATTCGACCGCGATCGACACCAACATGGTCAACGCTCACTCCCAGGCGCTCACGGGACTCTCGTCCGGCACGACTTATCACTTCCGCGTAATGTCCAGGGACGCATCAGGCAACCTCGCATCTTCGGGCGACTTCACCTTTACCACGGTCGACACCACACCGCCGGCAATCTCCGCGGTCGCCAGTTCCAACATCGCGGCATCAAACGCGACGATCACCTGGACTACCAACGAGGCCGCGGATTCGCAGGTGGACTATGGGACCACTATGTCGTATGGCAGCTCGACCATGCTCGATGCGAACATGGTGACGTCGCATGCCCAAGCGCTGGGCGGCCTGTCTGCCGGCACTACTTATCACTTCCGGGTCAAATCCAGGGATGCCGCCGGCAATCTGGCGGTCTCGGGTGACTCTGTGTTCACGACCTCCGATCTGCCCGATACGACCCCGCCGGTCATCTCCGACGTCGCCGGCTCGAATATAAACAGCTCAGGCGCGACCGTTGTCTGGACGACCGATGAGCTCTCGGATTCTCAGGTGGAGTACGGCACGACGACGGCTTACGGCAGTTCGACCACGCTCGATGCGGGCATGGTAACAGCGCATGCGCAGGCGTTGAGCGGCTTGACGCCGAGCACGACCTATCACTTCCGCGTCAAGTCCAAGGACGGTGCCGGCAACCTCGCCATCTCTGCGGACTTTACCTTTACAACTGCCGATGCGCCCGACACAACGCCACCCGTAATCTCCGCGGTAACAAGTTCCGACATCACGAGCTCCGAAGCCTCGATTAGCTGGACGACAGATGAGGTTTCGGATTCGCAGATCGAATACGGCATCACGCCATCCCACGGCAATGCAACCGCACTCGACGCGAGCCTGCTGACGGCACATTCACAGGTGCTGAACGGCTTGTCTGCGGGAACCACCTATCATTACCGCGTTCTCTCGAGAGATGCCGCCGGCAATCTCGGCGTCTCAGACGACTATACCTTCACGACCGCCAACCTGCCCGACACGACCCCGCCGATCATCTCCGCGGTCACAAGCATAAGTATCTCCAGCTCCGGCGTGACCATCACCTGGACAACCAACGAGGCTTCCGATTCGTTGATCGAATACGGCATTACTTCGGCATATGGAAACTCCACCGCACTCGACGCGAGCCTGGTGACCATGCATTCCCAGACGCTGAGCGGGTTGTCTGCCGGAACCACCTACCACTTCCACGTCTTATCCAGAGACGCCGCCGGCAATCCCGCCATTTCGGACGACTATACCTTTACGACCGCCGATCTGCCCGACACGACGCCGCCGGCTATTTCGAGCATCGCAATCTCCGGCGTTACCAGCTCGGGTGCAACCATCACTTGGACAACCGACGAAGCTGCCGACTCCCAGGTCGAGTACGGCGCTACGACCTCATACGGCAGCACGACCACACTCGACGCGAATCTGGTGACGTCGCGTTCGCAAACGCTGAGCGGTTTGCTGGCCGGCACGACTTATCATTTTCACGTCCTGTCCAAAGATGCCGCCGGCAACCTCGCGGTCTCGGATGACTCTACCTTCACCACGGCGGAGCCGCCGGATGCGACGCCGCCGGTCATCGCCGCGGTCACCAGCTCCAACATTACGCCGACGGGCGCAACCATTGCCTGGACAACCAATGAAGCTGCCGACTCCCAGGTCGAATATGGAGCCACAGCCGCCTACGGCAGCTCAACGCCGCTCGATCCGGGCATGACAATATCTCACCTGCTATCGCTGAGCGATCTGGCAGCCGGCACAACCTACCACTTCCGCGTCCTGTCCAAGGATGCCGCGGGCAATCTTGCCGTCTCGGATGACTATGCCCTTACCACTGCCGATCTGCCCGACACCGCTTCTCCTATCATCTCCGGAATCACGGCCTCCGCCATAACCATCTCAGGAGCGACCATCACCTGGATCACCAACGAAGCCTCGGATTCACAGGTTGAATACGGCATTACAACTTCCTATGGCAATTCGGCCGTGCTCGACGCGATCCCGGTGACATCGCATGCGCAGACGCTGGGCGGTTTGGATGTGAGCACGACCTACCACTTCCGCGTTCTCTCCAGAGATGCCGCGGGCAACCTTGCCGTCTCCGATGATTATGCCTTCACAACCGCCACTCCTCCAGACACGACGCCGCCGATCATTTCCGATGTTGCCAGCCCGGGTGTCACCAGCTCGACTGCGATCATTTCCTGGACCACCAACGAGGCGAGCGACTCCCAGATCGAGTATGGGGCCACGCCGTCTTACGGCAGCGCGACCCCCCTCGACACGAGCATGGTCACCGCGCACCTCCAGGTGCTGACTGGACTCTCTCCAAGCACTGGCTATCACTATCGCGTCATTTCAAAGGACGCCGCGGGCAATCTGGCCGCCTCCGAGGACTTCACTTTCACCACGGCGGACCCGCCTGATACCACGCCACCCGTCATCTCCGGCGTGGCCGGTTCCGGCATTACCGTGTCGGGCGCGACAATTTCCTGGACAACAAACGAGGCTTCCGACTCGCAGGTCGACTATGGGGCCACAACCTCCTATGGCAGTTCCAGCACCCTCGATCCGAATCTGGTAACATCCCATGCGCAGACGCTGGGCGGCCTCGCGGAGGGCAAAACCTATCATTACCGGGTAAGATCCAGGGACGCCGCGGGGAATCTCGGAATCTCCGCCGACTTCACGTTTAGAACCCCTGCCCGGCCGACGATCTCCAGCATCACGGTTTCCGGCATCAGCACGCGAGCAGCCAGGATTGCCTGGACCACCGACGTTCCCGCGGATACGCAAGTGCTGTATGGTACTAACCCATCATGCAGTCTCGCGACTGAACTGGACCCGAAAGGGACAACTTCGCACCTTCAAGACTTGAGCGGCCTTGAATCAGACACAACTTACTATTACCGGGTACAATCGAGCAGTGGGGCTGGGGCTCTCGCCGTCTCGGACGTGCGCACTTTCCGAACGATGACCACCAAAAAGCTCCAATTTGTCTATCCGCGATTGGCAACTGGAGCAGACCTTCAAGCCGACAGCGAACATACGGGCTTTGCTATCGTCAACCTCAGTGCCACCGAAGCAGTCCTGACCTTTGTCGCCTACGATCAAACCGGGGCAACAATCGCAGGCGCCGACATTGCCAATCCCGCCCAACGCATTCTCCCAAGCGGCGCGCAGCTTGCGCTCACTGATATTGATCTGTTCGGCAGCGGACTGGCTGGCCAGGTGGCTGGTGGCTGGATCGAGATCGACAGCAGCGTCGCGGAGGTGACCGCTATCACTCTGATGTTTGACGCGAGCCAAACGATCCCAGCCGGCACGTCCATCTCCACTACCCTTTCGAAGCAGTTTGTCTTCACCGAGATCCCCGGCCAGGGCAACACGCGCCTCCAAATCGCCAATCCAAATAGCCTCCCGGCCAACGTCATATTCCAGCTCGTTGAGTCCAACGGCATGCCGCTCGCCATCGCTGCTCGGACGATCGATCCTCTGGGAGCGATGTCTGAAGCGATGGCATCCCTTTTCCCGGGTATCACTCCCGAAGCCTGCAACTATGTGCAGGCTGTCTCCGATGTGGGCGTTGTTCCCCTCGAAATGCTGGAAAAGCCGTCACGAGACGACGTGGGACTGAACGGAATCGACGTTGCTTCCGGGGCTACCACACTCTACGCATCACAGTATGCCGTAGGCGGACCCTATAGTTCGACTCTGTCCATTGCAAACCTGGGCGATACGGATGGGAAGCTGACCCTGCGAATGTTCGGAGCCGACGGCGGACAGATCGGACCAACCCGCATCATGCCGATCGCAGGCAATGGCAAGGTCTACATAGACGACCAGTCGTTCTTCGGCTATGCGGCGGATAACTTGGTCCAGGGTTATCTGGTAATCAAGAGTAACGGTCCCCAGGTGGCCGGCAATGTCCTCATCAGCGACGCGGACGATGGCGGCCGCACGGCCCTTCCCCTCGTGACCTCTTTGGAGAATTACCTGGTGTTCAGCCAAGTCATCTCCGACGAGACATTATTCATGGGCCTGTCGCTTCTGAACCCGAACAATGCGCCTGCCGTCGCCACGATCGATCTTTATCAGTCTGACGGCCAGCGCGACGCCAGCATTACGCTTACAATTCCCGGGCGCCAGCGGATCTCCAGGTTGCTCACCGATCTGTTCCCCGGACTCGCGGCAGAAAACTGGACTTCCGGATACATCCGGGTGACAGCAAACGCGGGAGTTGCAGGTTTCTCGATTTTTGGGAAGAAGTAAACTTAAGAAATTCGAGATTCGAGATTAAAGACCAGAGATTCGAGATTGAGGAAGGCGAATTTCGAATCTCGAATTTCGAATCGCGAAGCGTGGTGCCGAAGGGGGGACTCGAACCCCCACGAGCTTAAGCCCACTAGACCCTGAACCTAGCGCGTCTGCCAGTTCCGCCACTTCGGCACTATCGGGTGCATATCTTATGGGGGAGCGCAAGCCTTGTCAATGCCGTAAGCGCTGTTTGCCACGCTCACCGGTCTTGGCTGCCCCACTTTTGACCTCGCCGACCCAGGTGAATCCCGGGCGGCGCGACCATGAGGGGAAAACTCTGGTCCAACTGCGTGGATCCTGTCGCCTCAGCTTGTCCAGGTCGATGCCGAGTTTCTGTGCCTGATCGAGGGCGGTCGCCGCTTTCTCTGTTTCGCCCCGCGCGGTTAGGGCCACACAGTACAGATATTGGACGATTCCCTGCTCGGGGTGCGCTTTGACCAGTTCTTCAAGAACCACCAGCGCCGCCGCTTCGTCCCCCTCGAGATGCCGTAGAAGGGCCAGATTCAGCCCAACGGTCATGTCGTTCTTCGCCAGCTTGCGCGCCTCAACCAGATTCTGAACCGCCAGCGGATAATCGCCTTTGCGCAGGTAGGCTACTCCCAGGTTGTTGAGCACTTCCAGCGTCTGGCTGCGAGCGACGAATGCGCTATAGGCCTGGATGGCGTCCGTGGGATTATCCTGCTTCAGGTAGCAGGTGCCGAGCATGAATTCGGCCTCGAGAAAATGCTGCTCGTCCTTCAATGCCGGCTTCAAATACTGAACCGCCTTGAGACAATCGCCGGTTTGAAAGTAGTAGGCTCCCAGGAGGAACGAAGCTTGCGGCAGATCGCGGTAGAGATCGATCGTCTTCTGGAGCACCTTGGCGCGCTCGCCCTCGTCCGTGATCGCCAGGCAATTGATAAAGGTGGAGTAAGGCTTGTTCGCCACGGTCCTGATCCGCCCTCGAAAGTCATCCCGCGACAGCACGCCGTTGAGCCCGCCATCCGACAAGATCTCCCAGGCGAGATCGTTCTCGATTTGGGGCAACGAGGTTGCCGGGCCGTCCGCAAACATCTCCTGGCTCATGCGCAGGGACTTGAGATTGAGGACTCTGAGCACAATCCGAAGCCTATCTTCCGTCCCGGTATAGCTGCCAAACACCATCCGGTCTGCCGCCGCCCTCTGTGCCACCCGAATCATGCTGGCACGGCTTAACGTCGTGGTTAGCGGAAGGTCGGAGGCTTCAACAAACCTCGCACGCTCCTCCCAACTTATCGCCTCGACACCCGGTGCCTGCAACTCCTCCGAGATCGCGATGGCTAGCCCCTCTCCGATCCAACCCAGGGCTTTCACTTTGGACTGGTTCTCGAGCGGAAATACCAGGTAGGTAGTGCCCGCCGCGGCAGGCGCAGTCAGGAAAAGGAGAAGCAAGCAGAGTGGCAATTGCTTTTGCACGCAATTAGATACCATGTGCGGCGACGGGGTTTCAAAACAAATTCGAGATTCGAAATTCGAGATTCGAAATTCCAAAATCTCGAATCTCGAATTTCGAATCTCGAATTTAAGTAACCGTCTTGGCGCAAGAAATCCTCTCCGCTATCTTTGCTTATTGTTCGAGGACGTATTCTTTCTCGCGGAGGATCAGGCTCGCGGTGGCCAGGAAGAACGTGGTCAGGAGGACCAGCGTCACGATGGCCTCCACCGGATCCGTGCGCTCTCCCATGAGCATGGAGAGGGCGCCGAGCGTGTCCTGGTGGGGGAAGATCGACTGAACGTAGTGGGTAATCGTCAACTTCCGGGTAAAGCCGGGGAGCACGGCAACGAAGCCCTCCCAGCCAAAGGCGTAGGCGAGGCCGACCAGAATGGAATGCTTCAGCCAGGCGCCGAGCAGACCAAAAAAGGAGCCGTAGGCCAGGAGAGCGAGGAGGATAATACCGATATCCCTGCCCAGGAGACCGAGGTCCTGAAAAAACGGGTTCATATCCGATCGCAGGTACAGGATCAGGTAGCTCAATATCACGGTCGGCAGCACCATGATCGATCCGATCCACGTCAGGGCCAGGAACTTGCCCAGCATGATCGTCGGCTTCGGAATCGGCCGCATGAAGAGATAGGTCAGCGTCTTCCCTTCCACTTCCTCCGAGATCAAGGCCGTCCCATAGAACAGCGTGACGAAAAGCACGAGAAAGCGAATGACGGCCGTTGCCATCAACGTGCCGAAAACCTGCGAGGAGGGGAGCGCCGTAGGCACGAGGTTAAAGGTCAGCACCACCCTTCCGACGATGGCAAGACCGAGGACAACCACCGAGAGCAACATCACGAACAGCGTCTTCTTGCTCCAGAAGAGCGTATCGAGGGTGAGATACGCGATGGTTCTTACGTCGCGCCAGCCTTTCTTCAGACTGCGGGATTCAGCCATGCTCGCTCCTACTTCACCAGATAATGGAAAACCGCCTGCAGGTTGTCGTCAGGCGACGTGATCTCCTCCAGCTCGATCTCATGGTCGAGCATCAGCTCGGGGAGGCGGCCGTAAAAATCATCAGGCTTGCGCGATTCCACGGTCAGCCCGTCTCCTTCGGGATGAAATTTGACACTCTCAACGTCCGGGAACCCCACAAAGGCCTCTGCCAGCTTCCTCGGCGCGGAGCATCGAATGTAAATGCTGTGGGGATGCTTGTCGATCAGATCGCGAATCTGGTGGACGTCCCCCTCCGCCAGCACCTGTCCATTGTGCATCAGGAGAATCGTGGAGGTCATCGCCTCAATCTCGTGCAGGATATGGCTGGAGACGATGACGCATTTCCCTTCCCGTCCCCACTGCCGCACCATCTGGATGATCTCGTGCCTCCCAACCGGATCCATTCCGGCCAGGGGCTCATCCAGAATGAGGACCTGAGGGTCATGCGCGATCGCCTGAGCCATCTTGATGCGCTGGCGCATCCCCTTGCTGTAGGCAGCGATCTTTTTATCGCGGGCCGGGGTGAGTTTGACGGTTTCGAGCGCCGCATCCACGCGCTTTGCGACTTCCTCTTCCTCATAGCCATGCATCTGCAGCAGCGCCGCCAGAAATTCCGCGCCACTCATGCGCTCATAAAAGGAGTCCAGTTCCGGGCAGAATCCGATGCGATGGAACAGCTCGTAGTTGTTCCAGATGCGTTCTCCAAACATGGTGACTTCGCCCTGGCTCGGCCGCAGCTGCCCGGTGAGCAGCTTCATGAGGGTCGACTTGCCGGCTCCGTTCGGACCCAGGAGCCCGATAACGCCCTCCCCAATTGAAAAGGTAATGTTGTTCACGGCAATCACCTGGCCGTACCATTTCGACACAGTTCGTCCTTCAAGAACGGCTGTCACTTCACCACCTCCACCGCTCGCACACGGCTATGGATGATCCACACACTGCCCAGCATCAGCCCGGCAAGCAGCAACCCACAAACCCACGGGGACACCTGGAAGCTGAGACGGCTGCCGAACATAACGTCTCCCATCTGCACGATGTCATTTCGAACCGCGAGCCAGGCGAGGGATCCAGTGCGCAAGAGCGCGCCGAGAACGCTTTCCAAAATCTGGCTGAAGAAGATGACCGCCGCAAAAAAGATGCCGGCAAATCGGCTGCTTCGATTCAAGGACGACAGGGCGAGTATGATGAGGGCGTTGGAAAAAATGATGATCAGTGAGAGGCCGATAATCGGCAGCACAACCCAGGCGTTCTGCTGCAGGAATTCGAGATCGGAATGAAATGCCGCGGCCAGCAGAAACAGCAGCAGCCCTGGCAACAGCGTGGGCAAGGTGACGAAAAACACGGCCACGCCAAGCTTGCCGATCAGATAGTCACGCCGCGTGATCGCCTTGGAGAGATAGATCTGCAGGGCATTCGCCTTGAGATCATTGGCAATCAGCCCCGCGCCGGCATAGATTGATATGATGAACGTGAAAAACAACTGCTGGGTGAGAAAATCCTCGAAGAACTTGGCGTCGATCTTCATGAACCCGATCCGGCCCATCACCACGGCCACATAGAGAATCACGCAGCGCACCAAAAACGGGATCAGCGAGAGAAAGAGAAGCACCAAAAAACTCTTCTTCTTTGCGAGCAGCGCAATCCCCTGCCGGGTGATAACCCACCAGCGATAAGGGTGCGATGTCCACTGGCCCGCCCAATGCTGATAGCTCAAATCATGAATCGGCATCCGGGTTCTCCTGATTGACGATTGAAAAACCCATCAACCATCCATCGTCAATTCTTTTGCTCACCTATTACCTCCAGAAATACCTCTTCCAGGGAGTGGCGCATCGGTAGCAGATGCCGGATCTGGACTTTCCGATTGCGGGCGGCCTGCAGCAAAACATGGCTGCTGAGCTCTCCCTTCATGCGGATCCTGATGATGCCATCGTCGCCGTCGAGGCACTGGCAACCCAGCGCCTCCAGCTCGCTGCGGAATGCGCTCACGTCCCCCTTCACGCGACATTCGAAAACCGATCCGGCGCCGCGTTTCAGGTCGTCGATCTTACCCGCCGCCAGGCGCCTTCCCTTGTGAATCACCAGCGCATCTTTGCAGACCCACTCGACATCGGGGAGCAAGTGCGACGAAAGTATGACGTTGATACCCTTTGAGGTGGAAATGTCCTTGACCAGTTCGAGCATTTCGATTCGACCCTTTGGGTCCAGCCCGTTCGTCGGCTCATCGAGAAAGATCAGCTGCGGATCGTGCACCAATGCCTGCGCCAGCTTGATGCGCTGCTTCATACCGGTCGAGTAGGTTTCCACATTCCGGTAACGAGCCTCGCCGAGGCCTACGTAATAGAGAATCTCGTGGGCCCGCCGCATGGCGTCGGTCGGCTTCATTCCGGTGAGTTGCCCCGCATAGGCCACGAACGTGACCGCGTTCATGCCGGGGATGTGGCAGTCATTTTCGGGCATGTAGCCGACCTTCTGGCGGATGGCCAGCTGCTGGGAGAGAACGTTCATCCCCAACACGCTCCCCCCGCCGCTCAACGGCTTGATGAACCCAAGCAGCGTCTTCAGGAGGGTGGTCTTGCCGGCCCCGTTTGGCCCCAGCAGCCCCATGGATCCGCCATCAAACTGGACATTGACCCCGTCCAGGACTCTTTGTTTGCCAAATTCGACCGTGATGTTTTCGAGATCGATGATCAAAGGGACCTCACTTTTGTCTTATTGGTACGAATGAATTGAGATAATAGTTCAAATCAAAAATTAAATTCGAAATTCGAAATTCGAAAATCTCGAATCTCGAATCGCCGATTATGGGGTTGCCACCAGAAGCAACGACGCTTAGAATACTTCCGGGGAGGGGCATGAAAAAGCTGGGTGTTTTTCTGATGATTGTGTGGCTATTGCCGGTGACGCTGATGGCGTTAGAGTCGGGGCAGTATCGCCTGTTATCGGTAACCGGCGTAAACAAGATGATTCTCATTTCTCAGAGCCCCGGCAAACCAAAGTACATCCTCGACGCCTCCACCGCCAAGATCACCGTTGACGGCAACGCCGCCGAGTTCAAGGACCTGTCACACTACAGCATCGTAAACGTCAAATGGGAACTCAAGAAGTCGAGCAAGGACGGCATCGAGGTGGACGGCGTGGCGTCGGAAATCCGTATCCTTACACCCGAACAGCCCAAGAAGATCGAATGAAAAAGCGGCAGCAAGCTCATCACCCCTAAGAAAAACCACTTCACCGCCGCTCCTCATTGTGCTTATAATTCCCTTGTCCGGCAGTTTCCGCCGGGCCGTAGGAAGACCCGCTCTGCAGTTCCGGAAAGGTATTGATAAGTCATTGTAAATAAACGTTTTGTCCGGACAGTGTGCCAGGTCTGCAGAATCGAGGATCTCGAGGCCATGCGCCCGGAGTGCCAAGAGTTCCTTCCTGTGTTGTTTTAGTTTTGGGGACCTGACAACCTGCCCAAACCGGTTCGCCTGCAATCGGTTGGAGATACGATGGGTTCAGCACTACAGTACCAGGACAATTGGGAAACCGAAAGGTACGCCCTGCTGACGACGCGCGTCTGCGATCTCAAGCTCAATTTCGAGGACACGCTGCTTTCTCGCTGCATCGCGAAGCTGTATGACGAACTTGCTCTGAAGAAGCTCCAGTTCCGGCCGCGCTATTACTTTACGTGCGAAGGGGACGAGTGGGGCTGCCCCGACCGCGTTCCCATCATCGGCATCCCGTTCCACCTTGCCGACAACCGCCTGACCCGCATCGAAAGGGAGATGGGATACACCGCCTACGACAAGGGCGACCTCATCAATCTCCTCAGGCACGAAACCGGCCATGCCATCAACTACGCGTACCAGCTGTATGCCACTCAGGAATGGAATGACGTTTTTGGTTATTTCAACAAGACTTACCCGGAAAACTTCAAGTTTAAGTTTAACCCATACAGCCGGAACTATGTAAAGAGCCAAGGTGATCCTAAATACTATGCCCAAGCTCATCCGGATGAGGACTTTGCCGAAACCTTCACTGTTTGGCTGACACCCCGGTCAAACTGGCACGTGACCTACCGGAACTGGCCGGCTCTGAAGAAGCTGGAGTATGTCGATAGTGTGATGCAGACCCTGCGCTTTAAGAAGCCCGATCTAGTTGCGGGGCCGCTGGATTCACCCTACCACTCCAAGGCTTACACCCTGATCGAGTACTACGGCGAGAATCTCGACGATTATAAGGACAATGCGCTCGGGATTTATGACGAGGATTTGAAGTGGATCTTCCCCGTCCAGTCAAATGGGCACAACAAATACATGCCGGCCAGAGATCTCATCCGCAAGAACCGCCGCTTCTTGATCGCTACGATCGCCAGCTGGACCGGAGCGCGCGAGAAGGTCGTGGCCCCTGTAGTGATCAAGTTCTTCCAGCGCTCTCGCGATTTGGGATTATGCCTGCCTGCCGAAGACGAAAAATATCGTCTCGCCTCCCTAACCGCCCTCGGAACGACGGTCGTTATGAACTACCTCCACACGGGCAGATACATCCCCGACTGATTCGAAATTCGAGATTCGAAATTCGAAATTTTGAATCTCGAATCTCGAATCTCGAATCACTAGTTGAAGAAGAGGTTCATTGAGCTGAGGGTAAGTTGTTGGATGCGGTCCCAGAAGAACATGAGGCCGGCGGTGGGCAAAAGCATGAGCCAGAGCAATGCGTGGCTCGCCCAGGAGAGCCGGATGGCTCCGCCGTCAGCTCCCTCCGCTTCGGGATCGATGATCATCGTCTTGATGACGCGCGCGTAGTAGTAAACCGCGATTATGCTGTTGAGCGCGCCGACCACGGCATACCATGCCAGATTGTGATTCACCGCTGCTCCGAAGACGTAGAGCTTGCCGAAGAATCCTGCAAATGGCGGAATCCCCATGAGAGAAAGCATGAAGATCGTCATCGAGATGGTCAGGAACGGGGATCGGCGCCAAAGGCCGCGATAATCCTTCAGATCGAAACTCCCCGTGCGGTTGTAGATCTCGATCACGATCAGAAAGGCTCCCAGATTCATGAAGAGATAGGTGATCAAGTAAACCAGCACAGCTTGCAGCCCCTGCGACGTCAGCACCACGGTACCCATGAGGATGTACCCTGCGTGGGCAATCGACGAGTAGGCCAGCATGCGCTTCATGTTGTCCTGGCGCAACGCGGCAATGTTGCCGAGCGTCATGGTGATGACCGAGATCATCAGCACCAGCACCGTCCAGTTCAAGGCCGTCAGAGGACCCCACTGCGAACCGGCTCCGGTATGTGAAAGCCCGGTGAAAAAAAAGCGAATCAGCGTTGCAAATCCCGCTGCCTTGGGAGCCACGCTCAGGAAGGCGGTTACCGGCGTCGGCGCGCCCGTGTAAACATCGGGGCACCAAAAGTGGAACGGCACTGAAGCGGTTTTGAATCCAAAGCCCGCGAGGATCAGCACCGTCGCCACCAGCAGCATGAAGGCGTTGTTGCCACCGCCGGCTCCCTGGACAAAGGCGCTATGGATCAGAGCCAGCTTCGTTGTGCCCGTCAGGCCGAAGAGCAACGTGATGCCGTAGAGCATGGACCCGGTACAGACCGCGCCGAACAGAATGTACTTCAACGATGCCTCATTGGATTGCCGCTCGTTGCTGAGATATCCGACCATGATGTAGCTGCTCAGCGAGACCATTTCCAGCGACAGGAACAGCATCAACATGTCCACGGCGGAGGCCAGGAGAACCATCCCCAGGGTCACGCCCAGCAGCAGTGTATAAAACTCGCCGATATTCTGCTTGGAGATCTCCTTGGATCCCGGCGCCGCCAGCAGGACAAGGAAGGAGGTTAGAATCAAGAAGCCCTTGAAGAAAACGGCCATTGGATCCAGCGCCACCATGCCGTAGAAAAGCGTGGTTGGCTGGGCTCCAAACTGGGGGATGGTAAACGCCAACGCAAGCAGTAGGCCGAGAGCGGTGACCAAGAACGTTGTTGTTTTTCGGATTTTGGGAATTGCCAGATCTACCAGGATGACTGCCAGGAGCGTAAGCGTGATCGTGATTTCCGGGTAGAAGGCGTGCAGATCTTGAAGAATCTGTGGGTTCATAACTTATCCCTTGAGCGTGTCAGCCTTGTCCAGGTTCACAGTCTTGACCAGCCGGTACATCGAAAGAACGATGGCGAGCGCAACGGCGGCTTCGGCGGCGGCGATGACAATGACAAACACGGCATACAGCTGGCCGTCGAGGTTTGCCGACGAGTACCGCGAGAACGCCACCAGATTGATGTTTGCCGAGTTCAGAATGAGTTCGATGCCCATCAGGACATTTACGGCGTTTCGGCGCGTCAGAACCGCCATGATGCCGAGGGAGAAAAGCGCGGCGCTAATGATGAGATACTGGCTCAGCCCAATCATTCCGATCTCCTCCTGACAATCATCGCCGCCCCAATTAAGGCGATGAGCAAAAAGATCGAGGCGAGTTCAAACGGAAGGATGTACTCCTTCATGAACAGTTCCCCGATCCCCGCGGTGGTCGGGATCAACTCTCGCGTCCCCTGGGTGTGCCAGGTCGTTTTCATCATGACGTAGACCAGGCTGAGGAAAACAACGGTCACCAAGGCCAGCCCAGGCCAGAACTGATAGGTTTCCGCTTTCAGTTTTGTGTCGGAGATCTTGTGCGTCAGCATGACGCCGAAGATCAACAGCACCAGGATTCCACCCACGTAAATCACCATCTGCGTCGCCGCGAGAAAATCGGCGCCTAGAAAGACATACAGCGCGGCTACGCCGAAGAAGGTAAACAGCAGGGCGAAGGCGGAGTGGATCAGGTTCTTCGAAAACACGAC
>Ga0187878_1003224_pt1 | contig 13661 bp, 16 predicted proteins | sample June2016WEW_17_1_FD_132979 | JGI IMG/M metagenome (GOLD analysis project Ga0187878, IMG submission 132979) | Peatland microbial communities from SPRUCE experiment site at the Marcell Experimental Forest, Minnesota, USA - June2016WEW_17_150 | ecosystem: Environmental > Terrestrial > Soil >...
ATCAGGCGTTTGGTTGAATCGAGAAACTCGCGAACATTCAATGTACAAACCCTCCCGAACTACAAAGCTGTGCTTGGATTCTTCGGCGGTTGAAATGAAAAGCCCGCTATTTTAACCTTTGAAATATTGTTGGGCTTTCTAGTTTGTTTTCTTCTGGTTTGATGGGTGCGAATAATCGAGGAACGGGAGGTGGGTGGATTGTGATTTGCGTTCCACAGGCATATGCTGCCCTATTGCACAAATCACAAGGTGAGTAGGAACTCAGTATGTTCTCTGCATATTTGAGTTGTCTTTGGTGCAGTGGCCTGCTGCTATCGTTCTTGGGTTCTAGGGGTTGTCTCCACTGTGGGTGGATTAGATTTCGATCCCAGAACGAGATGATGCAGGTTGGTCTGTGTAAATGCAGATGTCACGTACCCAGGTTCTAGGTCGTGTGAGTTCCGTTACTCTATTGTTTCGTTACCCGTTATACACGTCATTTCTCATGCGTCAGTCTGTTCTATGCCCTCGACTCCAACGGACCAGCGGACTGACTGGTTCAAATTCGGGTGCCCGCACCAGCATACCCACACACACACTAAACCGAACGACGACGGACGGCTAAAATCGGTCCTAGCCGGATTCTGACGGCATTCCGTCGTTATTCCCCTGTTTGGACGTCGATTCCCGGCTCTGTTAAATCCGTTTTCATTTTCCGGTCAATTCCGAAACGAAACACCATACGCCACGAGTTCGGAATGAGAATTCCCAAGTCAAGCATGTGTTTTTTCACTGTTTTCCCTGCTCAATTTCCGTTTCAATTCAACGTTATTTTTTCATTTGCACATCAAATAGCAGAGATAGCCGCGCGGAAATGGAAAACGACTGGAAATTGACAAGGAAAAATGAGAAAGGAAAAGACACACGGACAGGAATTGCCAACGGGAAATTCCCGTGCCATTGTGTGTTTTCCATTTCTCAGTGTAACGAACCGAAAACGAGTTAGAAAATGGAATCTGCCTGGAAAAGTAGTGAAACTGACACTGGAGACGCGGCGGCAGAGAGTCCACTTGAGGAGACTTCTTGTACTTCTCTGGGAATACACTACTGGGAAGATGTGAAGGCCAGACTCTTGGATATCATTTTCCTTGGAGCGGGAGCTTCAGCCGCCGTTGGCTATCCTGCCATGGCCGGATTGCGAACGCAACTATTGGACAGAATCAAAGGAGACGAGCGTAACCTACTTTACGAGCTACTTCGCAGCGAACAAAGCGACGCTGAGACGGTACTGCAAGACATTGAGTCGATAGACAGCCTTGTGAAACGAGGCCTCGGTAAAATCTTTCAGGGTTCATCTTACGCGATATTTACGGACATGGCCGGCCAGAAGCACACCGTTCTCTTTCAGCAGTTTGTTGACCTATGCCTTTCGCTTCGAGAAGAGATTCGAGACTTAATATTCGATATTTACCAGTTCAGGACCGAATGCGTTCCTCGTTTGGGTCCGTACTCACAGCTTTTTGCCACATTCGGATCCAAAAGGGAACACCATATTTACACAACCAACTACGACCGTATCATCGAAGCATTCTGTGCTAGAACCAAAGGATTCGAAGTGAGAGATGGCTTCGAGTATGATTCCAAGACGAGAACGAATTTGTGGAGACCGGTTTCTTTCGACTACGCCTTGCCCGAGGACGCGGTTACTGTAAAAGTGCTCAAGCTGCATGGATCATTGGATTGGAAGGTTGGAGAAAGTGGGATTGAGAGAGTATCCCCTGAAATCCGTATGGAACAGCGACCCACTGCCATCCACAAGAAGGACATACTGATTTATCCTGGAAGCAAAGAACCTCCCGAGAACGAACCTTTCAGAACAGTGTACGAACGATTTGAGACGCAAATGAAAGAAGCCGACCGCTGCCTTGTCATCGGTTTCTCTTTCAGAGACCCATACTTGAACAGAATCTTCCGCGATTTCGTCAATTCCGGCAAAGGTCACCTCTGGGTCATGAGTAAGGATTGCAAAGATACAGTCGCTAGGAATCTTCTAGGTTTGGAGAAAGTGGATGACTTAGAACCTTACTTGCACACTGGAAGATTCGTCCCAATCCCATGCCATTTTGGTGAGGCTGATTGGCTTACCCGACTACGGAACATTGAGTTGTTTCCTTAAATGAGGCGAAATATCTCAAACGATGTCTCGTATAGATCCTCGCTTCCACGTAAATGGAGACAAAACGTGCGATGACACTGGATACTGCAGGCTGTGCCACTGTTCCAACTAGCCAAACAGATCGCGGGAAAGCAACCCAAAACACTTGTGTCAGATGGTGCGGCGAACTTTCAAGAGGCATACATGAAAGAATTTCGAACACTGAAAGTTGAGAACCGAACCGAGCATACCCGCCACATTCGATTTGACGGGACCATTCACAACAACCAAATGGAAAGAATGAACGGAGAAATTCGGGGCCGAGAGAGGATAATGCGAACGCTAGAGAAAACGGATACACCTTTTCTGACAGGCTATCAGATATTGCACAACTACATACCCCCATGACGTTGAAAAGCAAGACTCCCGCTGACATGGCGGGAATCAAGATCGAAGGAGCAAATGAAGTGTTGACACTCATCCAAAATGCGCGAAAAAGTGAACGACAATGAGCGAGAATGCGGTTTGCGAAATCGACGTAGCGAAATACTACTTGAAATGTGAACTTGGCAAAGTTGCTAGGGAATGGACACAGACAGAGGACTTCGTCAAAACATTCGATCAAACAATCGACAAGCTAGATGACAAAGATGCATATCGTTTAGCTGTTACCCTTTCGTGTCATTACCGCATGAACCCGCTTTGCCATAGATGGGGAAATCGCTTCCAATGGCGATTACGAGAAATTCCCCTTTCGCAACTTCTATTGTCAGAGATAAATGATAAGGTCAGACCAACTCTCATGAAATGTCGCTACAACTTGGCAGAGTTTGTTCAATACTTGAAAGATAGCGGCACTAAAGATAACAACCTACGTGAGTTCAGAGACGAAGCACGAAGAATATGGCATTCTAGAATAATAAGTGAAGATATTCTCTCAGGAAAGATACAGATCCTAGACGGTTCGCATAGAGCTGTTATCCTTGCTATGCGAGGCAATGCCGAGATCTTATGCTACGTCGCACAGAAATAGGAACATCCCTCGGAGAGTTGATGTTACCTCGGTTTCAGAGCCATCATCGAAGGTTGCGAAGCTGACATAGGACTCTTGAAGCATCTACTAATGACAGAGGATTCCCGTCATTAGGCATACGTAGCCGTGAAATCCAGTCAACAAGATCGGTGGCAAAGTCAAGAGAAAACCAAACGCACCCTTCCCCCTAGGCGCGTTCCAGTGCTTCATCAAGAGCACCAACCCCGCAATTGTGCCCGCCCCCGCAGAGAACCAGATGAGGTTTTCCCACGAGGCCACACCAACAATGATTCTAGGGAAAGAAAGGTCGAGTTCTAACGATGTCCAACTACAGATGAGCATTGTGTATATGTAGTCCGGTGGATTAACCGTTGCCCACGTCTTGACACCACTTACTACGGAACGCACGTACCACATCGGTGTTAGCAACCAGACCAATCCAGCGAAGAAGCCCATACCGACCAACAAGAGCACCTCGCCCGAATGGAAGGTCGGTATATGGAACAGGTAGTCGGAGAGGGCGGAAATAGCAAATGAGAGGAAGGAAAGTAAGAAGTAGTCATTTAGAAGCGAGAACTTGCGTCCAGCTATTGTGCGATTTATGCCTTTGAATCTTGACAATTGATCGCTTTGAAGGGGCGCAAAACCCAGCCACGCAAAAAAAGACGCAACTCCAAAGAAGGTTATCAAATCAAAGAACGGTACTGCCAATCAGAGGACCGCTTAAGCTGCCTGATGTCCTTATTCCAATCACTAGATTTGAGCTTAGCCATTCTAATCGAATAATGGCGTGCACTGTTTCATTAGCATGAGTGTTATCCAGACGGTCAGAAAGCCAAACCCAATCAATAGTGCCTTTCGAGTAGGATCATCAGAAACCAAGAATAATCCCACGATGATGAGCAAGAAGCATACTGAACACATGATAACAAAGTGCCTGTCAACCGGCTTTTCCCAAGGTTTCCTATCAATCGACAACTTCACGTTACCCACGACGATTTGCCTTAAATGGGTAGACTGTTCTGAGTCTTCTTCCGACTGCTTCGAAGAGTTTGTTCCATTCCGATAATCCTGCGTTGATCCTAGCCTGGTTCAAGCTGACTCGTTTTGCGTCGTCCCCAACCAAGTACTGGAAACGGTTCGCAGTGTTTGCGTCCACTGACGGATCCACTTCAATGTAGTAGTGAGTGCCATGCCTCGTTTTCGAAGCCTTGATCGATACGACCCTAATTCGGCGCTTCGACAAAATTGTAACGGTGGCTTGAATGTATTCGCGTTCAAGCTCCTGGTCGACATGGCAGTCCTTGTCTATCTTCAACGTGGCAGTCCTAGCCAAGACGTCGCCTCCGCTTTCTCGATATTTTGCGAGTTCGGTTAGTGTGAGGTTTCTTTGCTCCCGTTGCTGGCGCTATCGCTCTTGTACGATTCATGCGTTTCACTCTGACTCTTCTGAGGAGTCTTCGTTTGCGGGGTCTCCGTCGCGATGATTTCGGTAAGCTGAATGTTTCTGTTGGCAGGCGTTTTGTAACATGGTGTTTCCCATGATAAGATATGACCAAGAACTCCGCGCCAATACGTTTACTGGCCGATAATGCGAGTTCTTCACGTTCAATCCCAACCCGAATTCTTGCCCGGCCAATTCGGATTCCCAGTTCGCGGCGAACTTGCGTTTGAAACCTAGGAATAGCGAAGCCTGTGAGTCGTTTCCTATTACGGCGAATCTTGCCGCTGAGGTAAGCTTTGAAATGGCCTTCGAAACTTCTCGCCTCATGATCAGCTTTATCGTAGAGGCTGCGAGTGGACAATGTGATCCTATATTGTCTCGCCGAACTAGTCAAACTTGTTCACTTGTAATTCTCAAGATTCTTCTCTGCAAGAGTAAGCGCTTGTTCGATCCTGTAGCCGGACTTCAGATAGCAGACGAGTAGACTTGTGGGGAGGTCAATGTAGCCTAGCACAGCGCTTATTCGACATAGGTCGCCGATGGCGCGGGCGAAGACGGCTTGGAACCGGCCGTTCACAGACCTAAACTTCTTCGCAATATCATAGATTCGACGATAATCTCTCCTTGAAATCGTCACGTCGCTGATCACATCGTATTTGCGGTATTCATAGAATGGTTTGCCTTGCAGGACCTCATCCAACTCATCTGGAGTAAGAGTGAATCGAATCGGAATACATCGTTGAGCTAATGCTTCGTATTTTTCACTGCGGGCCTTGTCCAGGTTCTTCATTGTGGCTATGATGCATGGGAACCGTGTCTTGACCTCAATCTCCCCGTCCTTAGCATGATAGTATAGGTCTCCATCCTCATCGTTGAAGGGGTGAGTTCGCTGTCCGACTTTACGCTTGTATAGGCCTGACTCCAAGACGCCAAGGAGAACATCAATTGAACCTGTATCTCCGCGTTCCCCAGTTCTGAACTCATCCAATAGGAGCGGTTTTCTTCTGGTCTGCCAAACAAGGCCGGGGAGTAAATCGCCGTTCATCGGATCTATCGTGCCAATCATGGCCGCGTAAGTCACATAGGAGTATGGGCTCACATTGTGCCTTGTGGCAATTTCTTCAAGAATCGTGGATTTCAGTGAACCTGGCGCGCCTTGCAGGATCAAGTGAAGTTGTGGCCGCATCTTCATGTTTCGGAACTGTTGTTTGACTGTGAGAGAGTTAATTGAAGCGGTTGCGCAAGAAATGTTGCTGAACAGATTGATTCGTCCTGTGATGCCTTGCGATTTGTGATGCCCAGGGTTGTGCTGTACACCCCCTGGGGGGTGTGTACGTTGCATGGGTGTACGCCGCAAAATGGGAGACCTCCGAAAAAAGTTGGAACCCGCTATCTACTTGACTAGCGGGTTAATTCTGCGTCTGCCGTCCTTGTCTAAAGTCACGTCGATCTTGTTGCCTAGCCATTGTTCAGTCTCGTTACCGAACGATTTCGTCAAGCGTGCTAAGAGAGATTTGTCCGAGATTTCAGCAGGGTAGGGTATGAACAGACTGTACCTCTCACTCTTGGAATTAGTTACGGTTGAGACCAGTGTTCGTCCATAACGGGTCTGTTGTTCTTTGATCTGCGCAAACGTGTAGGGTCCTGGCTGTGTTATTGCTGGAGGGTATTTTGTGAATTTAGAATCAATCTTTCCCAATTTCTTTCACCTCGCGCAACTTCATTCCGAGGGCTTTTCTCTCGGAAGCACGAAGATAGTTCATCGATCCAAGAGCAGTCAGCAAGAGTATACGTACTGTGTCCGACCGCGTTGGATCATGTCTCAATTCCCGAACTTCGTCGATGAGTCTGACCAGATTTCCTGGTAGGCTCAAACTCACGGATTTGTTCAATTCACATCACTGACCTGAAGACTAGGAAAGACTAATAATAAAGGTTAAGACATATTTACTGAATGATTAAAATGCCTAGAGGCCAAAAAGTGCCAACAGCGCCCAAGGACGCTAGACAAACTACCGACGAAACAATCCTGAGCTTTCTAGAAGACTATCCTGACGGCCTGCGGTACTCAGAACTATGCAGGCTTGGGAAACTGACAAATCCAACGTGCAGCGTTGGACTGCGGAGGTTGAGCAAGGAGAAGAAAGTGGAACAAGACGCAAGCCTCAAGCGTTACAAGCTAACCGAAATCGGTCTTAGAGATCTACGAGTGAAGAATGTCATAAGTGTAATCAAGAGCGGCTACAACATCGCCCCGCCTTTGGTTGACAGGGTTCTCAGGGCGGCAATATTCGCAGGCACGTTTGCATACCAGAAACCGCAAACGCGTAAATGGAGGCCGCCTATCGCTCTTGGTTTCGTTGTTGCAGAACGGACCCGAAAACTACTGTGGAAATCTTGGCTTTACTACCTGATCAAACAAATGCAATCGCGAGGGTTCGTCAAGGAAAAGGTGGTTCCGCAGGACCTGATCAGGAATTGGGATGAAGTCTTCCCAGAACCGCAGCGAATCGTGGTTGCAGAGTACATAGACAGCGACGCTTTTCGTGACTGGCTAGTGACTCCTGGCGCGGCAAGTGTACTGAACGAAGTTTTGGCTAATTTTCCAAAGAATATTCTTGAGGGCTGATCGAGTTGAATCCACTTCATCTTTCAGGTTGGGGCGTCAAGATTACCGTTCAGGATTTGAGGTCACGTTCTGAGCTCGTAGTCGCCGATGGACGCGAAGACGATAAGCTCGCGACCACTCTGAGGTTCAAACCTAGACGATTCCCGCATAGTAGCATAGTGATCGACGGGCATAGTGGCTACATTTCCCTGCGAGCCTTCCATTGGCTGTCCAGGAACAAGGTTCCTGTTTTCGTAATGGACTTCGACGGGACCGTGATTTCGAGTATTCTTCCTCCCATGCCGGTCAAGGCGGATCTTAGGGTTGCGCAGATTCAAGCCGCGAATGATCCGAAGAAGAAGTTCAGTATCGCCAGAGCGTTTGTTCAAGCGAAAATAGCAAGAAACCTGCAGGTTCTTGATTGGTTAAATGAACGTTACGATCTCCGTAGAGAGATTCAAGTAACAAAACGTGAGGCGTCAAAGCTCAGCAGAGCTTCAACTGTGGCAGACCTACGGGTTGTCGAGGGACGTGTGGCCAGAAGGTATTGGGAAGCTTTCGGGAAGGCTCTGCCTGAGCATCTTGATTTTCGGGGACGAATGACCTCAAGCCACCAGAACAACGCCTCAGATCCGGTCAACTTGACTTTGAACTACGGGTATGGCTTTCTAGAGGGGGAATGTCGGAAAGCCATCAATACCGTAGGCCTTGAACCGTCAGTGGGTTTCTTACATGATTTCAGCGATTATCAAACGAAGCAATCACTAGTTTATGACCTTGAAGAACCGTTCAGATGGCTAGTTGACCTGACCGTGATTCAAGTTTTCGAGTCGAAGACTCTCGAATTGAATGACTTCTATTTCACAGGTGACGATTACCGGTACCGCTTTGAAGCCGAGGCGAAACGGCGATTCATTGAGGTTCTGTGTGAGCGGTTCAATTGTGTAGTCCCGCACAAGGGTCATCTTGTGAAATGGGATACGGTGATTCAAGAAAAGGCCAGTGAACTAGGAAGGTACTTGACTGGTCGATCTAGCATCCTCGATTTCCCTGAACCTGCCCCGTCACTACAAAATGATAATCAACAGCTTCGAGCCAGGATTCTCTCACTGTCGTCAAAGAAAGCGAGCGAGTATGGTATTGGGAAAAGCACACTGCATTATCTTCGCAAGAATGCGCGCTCGAATGGTTCGTTAAGAATCTACCGTAAGGTTGGTCAGAGGATTGCATTAATACGAAAATGCAATGACACTGACGGCGTCGAACTCCAGGAGGAATAGGGATGCTCCGCGTTTTCATTTCCCACAAAATGCCACAAGACTCGAATAGAGCTCAACTCATAAAAAAAGCACTTAAAGAATACGATCTCGAAGGGATCATCGTACGAGGACCTGACTCACATCCTCCCTGGGATCGAATAAGGAGGAGCATCCGGGAGTCGGCATCACTGATTGCAGTTTATGGTTGCGTCGAAAGTGCGAAGGTACACAATGAATTAGGAATGGGGTGGGGATGCAATCTCCCATGCTTCGCTATTGTCGAGAGAGCGGCTAAGTACGACCTAGGAATCGCCAACTTAGTTCTATACTATGAAAGAGTCAGTTTTGCGAATGGACATAGATTTCAAACAGCAGTTAGCAAAATCGCCAAAAACATCGTCAAAGAGAATAATCAGCTCAAAGGCAGTTTGACAGAAGCTCGCCAAAAGTTGTACACTCAGTTGAGACGAGAGCCTTCAGTGGGAGAACTCGCTGCACAAGTACAAAGAACGCCCGACCTGCTAAAGCAACTTAGCACTCCTGAGTCATCTCTCGATACGTATGCCACCCTAGGTCAGAATACTAGAATGCAGAACGTAACCACGGATCTTGGGGTTTGTTGGAAATCTCTCGGATTGGGCAAGCTTACTCCAGTTCAAACCGGTATTGGAAAAACGTTGTACCAGAGCGATCTAGTTCGTATGGGCCGATGGACGTGCAAATTCCATTTCATGGTCTTTGTAAGAAGTTCAAATGAAGCATTGGCCTACTGGAGGAACAGAGTTTGCCAGAATCATGTTGACTCAAAACATTGGCCCGTAGTTGCCTTAGTGTCTTACAAGAAGCAAACTGGTACGGACTTCCGGAAGTTCATGACAATTTGGGGAGCCGACTACTCGTTCCTTACCAACGTCGAACCAGGGATTGACTATTTTGGGCCAGGAAGAGGCTATCGAAATGTGAGCACACCTAGGGACAAAACAAAGATCTCCTTTTTGATGACTCCAACGTTTGTCCTCAACAATGTCGTCAATGAACAAATCCTCACTGAACGGGTGAAATCGATGTTCAAGTGGATCTCGCAAAATCGAGCCATAACGTTCCCCCACCGCATAATCAAGCAGCATCCGAGCGCATCAGAACTGTTTGGATGATTATTTCGCGTGAACTACCGCAGACGTTCATTGACCAAGACGTCAACTGGCGTCGCAAGTCTTTTCAATTGACTGGAAATTTGTTCTCGAAGCTCCCGTGTCGACGAACCTAATGTGAGCATCAACTCTCGCGTGGCAGTGATCTGATTCTTGAAGTTTCCGTAGATATCTGAGTCTTGGCCCGCCGCATCTCGAATGAAGTTAGTCGAGGATTTTGCCCAATCATTCCAGCGTTCAAAAAACTCTCGATATACCTGCATCATAGGTACTTTCTCCTCAACGATATCGCGGGGCTCTCGTTGCATTCCGTTTGAACGACCCCCACCCCAGTTTTTTGAAGTGGTTTCGAATTCCTTTGCTTCTTGCAGAATTCCTTCGCCGTCAGATATTAGGGCCTCCTGTCTTTGCTTTAGTTCGGCGGTGCTCCTCAAATGAATCCCTCAAGATACAAAGAACTAAAACAGATTTTTGCTTTTTCCATGGTTGATGAGGACCAACCTAAGCAACGAATGGAGGTCTATGGCGATTATGCCTGTGTACGATCCATCAAGCCCACAATACCCTGCAGGCCCTCCATATCTTGATATTGAAAGAGCTTCCCATACACTAGTCGGAGAGAATGAACAAGCAGTATTTGCAAAAGCTAAGCAAGGCAGAAAATGTTAGAGTCGCGGGTGCTATCAACAGCCAAAAGGCTCGCGACGTAAGCGATGTAGATTTCGAACCAATTTTCAGGAATGAGGTGATCTACAAAGCGCTTAGAAAAGGACGCAATCCACCCGTTGCGGGGTTCACTGAGAGCATGCTGCCCTCCATTAGCATGTTCTATGACCACATCCTACTACAAGTTTGTCGGACCTGCGCTTGCGCAAAGCGACCGAGTTTGATCGAACCGTATCTTGAGAAGAGTTTAGTGATTCCGCTTCTGCCCGGCGATTATGATGACTCTCCGCCTGACTTCGTCGACACCATTCTTCGGTACTCTCACATGTCTTCGGCTGAGTACCAAATGTGCCGGACACTTAGTTTGTTTCGGCAGGAGGATACATACTTTTGCTCACATTGTGTCTCAAGTGTCGAAAGCCAATGTATGTCGACGCAAGATTTAGCTTGACAATCAATGAAATCATTGTACCCTACCTTAGGTGGAGGGCGTATAACAAGTTGTAAATGTGTATACCCCACCTAGTGTATCGCGTGGTAAGGTCAATGAAGTTCGACGAGAAGCCAGGAATGCGAAGGCAAGCCTTGACTATTGCTTCGATGGTCATCATCCTTACATTGCTACAGATTTCAGCGATCCCACTCGCGATGGCTTCCCCGAAGATTGCCGTTAACATTTCATCTCAATACCCTTCGATTTATCAAGGAGAATCCGTAGAGATCTATGTAGTCTTCAGCAATGTCGGCGATGGTACCGCTTCACACATTACCCTTAGTCTAGTGAGTCTCCCAACGGGATTTTCTCCGGATGCACTTAACAAAGACGGAGGCAATCTAGCTCCGCAAGACCCACCTAGGAGTATTACGTTTCTCCTGCAGACATCCAGCTCGATATCGCCCAGTAGTTACCAAATCAATGTACAAATCTCCGCAGACAATGCGTCTCCACAATCGGGTTCCGCTACCGTGCAGGTGCTGCAGAGCCCGATAGCGATCTCGGTCAAACCGTCAATCAGTGTTGTGCAAGTTGACAAACCGCAGTCGTTCTATGTTTTGGCGAAGGTTGACAACGTTGGTCAACTACCTTTGGGGGATTTGAGCCTCACATTGAATGTCGACACCTCGGCGTTCACCGTTCCGAGTGGTCCAGTTCCTCCTGCTCCTGCGATTCTGGCTGCCCAGGGAAGCACCGGGAATCTCAACTATACGCTCAGAACCCTCATGATTTCAACGTCTGGATCTCATAACATTACCCTGATAGTAGGATATGGAACTGCGGACGGTAGAAAACACAGTGCTTCAAAATCAACATCAATAGGTTTCAAGCAGTGGTGGGAGCCGTGTCTGATTGCAACGGCCACATATGGCTCCGAGCTGGCGCCTGAAGTACAATTGCTTCGCAACTTCCGCGACAACTCAATCATGAAGACGCAGGCGGGTTCTAACTTCATGGTCGCGTTCAACGCATGGTACTATTCCTTCAGCCCCTACGTTGCGAACTACCTCGTGAATCATTGGGCAGAGCGAGTAGTCATGAAGGGGGTACTATATCCATTGATAGGCATACTCTACGTAACCTCAGTTCTATACACAGCTTCTTCCAGCGTCCCTGAGCTCGCCGTTCTTCTCTCAGGCCTGTTAGCTAGCAGCCTAATCGGCGCATTCTACCTAGGCCTTCCGTTAGGCCTGCTTAGAGCGAAAGTTCGTAGACTACGTGCATTACGAATGCAAAACATACTCGAGAGAATCTTCGCAATCAGCCTACTCGTCGGTATGGCCGCGCTTGCCCTTGGAGAAGTCTTCAGCTCGCCCATCATTCTCTTGCTTTCGTCATCCGCAGTTGTCCTTTCAGCGCTGTTCCTATCTGCAATCCGGGCTTCAGAAATGACCGTGAAGAAGCTCCAAAGGCACTGAACCCTAAAAGTATTGGGAAGGAATTGCAAGCAATAGTCCGAGACGGAGACCCTACGAAGGAAAGCCGTTTTGAGAATAAGTCCCAGGTTCTGGGGAATCCTTATGGCGGCGGGCTTTCTGATAGTTGCGATGTCGCAGGGAGTACAGATCTATCCACAGTCGCTTGCAGCCCTCAGTATCAGTGGAACCCTGCTTGATTCGTTAAGGACCTATAGCATTGGAATTGTTGAGATTGGGCAAGAAGTCGATATCTCCTATTCGTCCAACGGGATAATCGTCGTAGGAATTACAACTACCTCGGAAATGCTACAATGGAACACAAGTTCACAAAACCCACTGTCTCTGCTTAGCTACATTGCAGGCCGGTCAGGAACGTTACCGCCGTTTACTTCGCATTCAGAACAAGATTACTCGATCGTGATTACTGAAATGGCTGGAGAGAAGATGGGTCTGAACTATTCGATTACTTATCAAATTATTCGCTACCCAGTTAAGGACACGTATTCCCAATATCTCAATCTCGTGTCAGCGGCAGGACTCGCGATTTCGATTACTTCCTTCGCCGCCATTCTCCGTAAGTATGAGTCAAAGGAGGTTGGACAACTTGGTTGACGTAAACATCCTGACGACCGAGCTTCTATTCGTGCCATTTGCAGCGATAAGTGTAGTTGCCTACACGGTGTACTTGATGACTCGAGAAATCAGCACCCCAATTCCCACTTCCCATTCCCGCGAACGAGCGTTAGAGCTAACCGTCAAACGAATGCAAATGCGGAGGCTAAAGCGAGAGAGCTTTCGACTGTTCCTTTTGAGTTATACCTCGGGATTTATCATATTTATTCTGTTTTGGATAAGTCAATTCTCGCAGATTCTCACAATTCCAGTGGAGGCCATCTTGGTAGCCTACGGGCTCCTCTTAGGAGCAATGATAAACAGATTTTCGGAAATACTTCGACTCAGGCGTCTCATCCGAAGAAGACGACCAAAGCGTCGAAATCACATAAACCGACTAGAGTTCTGGACTGGGCTGACATAGCCGCTCCTGTGGCAGCATCTTGAAGCATCCTGCCCCACCCACCGGTGGTTTAGTGTGTGTGTGCGCACCAGCATACCCACACACACGAAAAGCCGCCAGAATTGACGGTTCAATTTCGGATGCTCGCACCATTAGACCCACACACAACTCACCGCTTACACTACACAAACAACGAATCCTGTTCCGACTGATACGAAACGGAGAAAAGTCTCTGCGAGCGAAGCGAGAAGTGTGTGTGTGCGCACCAGCATACCTGTAACCGAATAGACTACAAGATGGAAGACATGGAGTACAAGGAATTCGAGGTGGTGGAGAAGCCATGAAGAACATTGACTGCGTGATTTACATCACAACCAAACGTGGCCGGACATGGAGCTACCTCAAAGAGAACAACGGCTGGACACAAACCGGTCCAA
>Ga0187878_1003227_pt1 | contig 13656 bp, 19 predicted proteins | sample June2016WEW_17_1_FD_132979 | JGI IMG/M metagenome (GOLD analysis project Ga0187878, IMG submission 132979) | Peatland microbial communities from SPRUCE experiment site at the Marcell Experimental Forest, Minnesota, USA - June2016WEW_17_150 | ecosystem: Environmental > Terrestrial > Soil >...
CGGGGCGTCTCTGCGAGTCGTCTTGGTGGCAAGGATGACCTTGTTCCGCACGTCCCCCAAGGCACGCCCGATCTTCTTTTCACTGTCACGGTAGGCATTGGCCGTGTCGTAGAGGGTTATCCCCGACTCATACGCCCTGCGCAGGACATCCACAGCTGCGTCTTCGTCAAGGCGGATGATTGGAATGGCCCCAAAGCCCACCTCGGAAACGGTCAACCCTGTCTTTCCTAAGGGGATGTAACGCAATGTTCAACCTCTTATGATCATGTCGGATTCTTAATGTTAAGCATTCCCATGATCATTTGCAAGGCTTCGGGACGGGCCTCATTCCTGAAAAATGGTCCACCCATAATGTGAGTTTTCTGGCAAAATCTCAAAGAGGACGTTAGAAATAACCGGCCTAGTCCTCCTTCCGCTCCGGCCTTGGGCGGACGAAGCGGCGGTCGAGGGCCGCGGGGCGCTTGGCGGCGACGCGCCCGGCGTACTTGCTTGAAAATCTCAATTCAGGGGTAGTACATTGAGCGGGGGGTAGATCAGTGTGAATGTCCCGAAATAGGAGGAGCAGGCCAGCGCAGCATGAAAGCCGCCGTCTATAGTCTTCAAGCTGACCTGTAAGTTGTCAAGCAAAAACAGGCACAAAAGGATATCAATATGAAAGCAATCGTCTATTACAACTACGGTTCGCCCGATGTTCTCAAGTGTGAAGAGATTGAAAAGCCGACGGCTGGGGACGATGAAGTTTTGATAAAAGTTCGCGCGGCTTCCGTCAATCCAGCAGACCGGCTCTTCCGAGGTACGTCGTACATTGTTCGCATACTGACTGGACTGCGCAAACCAAAGGACGCACGACTAGGCCGTGATGTGGCCGGCCAGGTTGAAGCGGTTGGCAGGAACGTAACCCAGTTCAAACCAGGTGACGAGGTTTTCGGCGCGTGCCGTGGGGCCTTCGCGGAGTATGCGTGTACTTCCGAGTCGGCATTGGTCATGAAGCCAGAGAACGTGACGTTTGAGCAAGCGGCTTCTGTACCTGTGGCGGCACTCACCGCATTGCAGGGTCTTCGCGACAAGGGACAGATTCAGCCGGGGCAGAAGGTCTTGATTAACGGTGCGGCAGGAGGCGTGGGTACGTTCGCTGTGCAGATCGCTAAGTCGTTCGGTGCAAATGTGACCGGCGTATGCAGTACGAGGAATGTGGACATGGTGCGATCCATCGGTGCAGATCACGTCATTGATTATACTCGAGAGGATTTCACCAAACGTGGGCAACGTTATGACCTGATTTTCGACTGCGTTGGCAACCATCCTTTGTCAGCATGCAGGCACGTCTTAAATCCCAAGGGCATATGCGTCCTCGTCGGAGCACCCCACAAAGTCTGGATTGTTCTGATTCGTGCACTCAAAGCGCTTGCGTTGTCACGGTTTGTGAGCCAGAAGTTCGTCATGTTTATCGCGAGACGGAGCAAAGAGGACTTAACCATCATGTGCGATCTCATGAAGACCGGAAAGGTAACACCGGTCATCGACAAGCTTTACAAGTTGAGTGAGGTCCCTGACGCTATCCGGTATCTGGAAGAAGGGCATGCTCGAGGAAAAGTAGTAATAACTTTGGAATATAACAGCAAAATGTGATGACCTGCCCTCCTTAAAACGAGCTGAGAACATACATAAAAAGCTCCGCCGGCCAGGTTGGGCTTTTCGTCCGGCGGCACGGGCCGCCTTACTCCTCCTTCCGCTCCGGTCTTGCATGGACGAAGCGCTTGTCGAGCATAACGGAGTGCTTGGCGGCGACGCGCTCGGCGTACTTGCTTTTGGGCAGGCGGCCGGCCTTCCAGAGGACGATGTAGACGAGGTCGCAGAAGAGGCCCTTGTCGATCCCGAACATCTTGTAGAGCTCCTTGACCGATTTGCCCTCGTCGTGGGCCTTGAGAATGGCGGCCGCGTTGGCGTCGACCTGACCCTGGATCTTGGCCTCCTTGTCTTCTGCCGCCTTGGCTGGCTTGGCGGCTTTCGCCTCCGCCTTCGCCTTGGTCTCCGCCGTCTTCGTCTTGGTTTCCGTCCCTGCCGGGGCCGCCGTGCGTACGGCCTCGACGGCCTTCGCCGTTTTTTTCTTGGTCATCTTTTCTCCTTCCAGGCCTATAGTCTCAGACCGGTTCCGGAAAGCACACAAGAATGTCCGCCGGCAAATCGCAGATAACGGCCGATATGCGGAAAACACTATTCCTACTGGGACCGTAGGTTATCGGGATTTCGGGGAGGGAACTTTAAGTTGCGCGGTGAAGTGGAGACTGCCCTCGCACTTTTTGACAAGCCGAGGCCAGCGATTCATAATAAATAACTACAAAAAGGAGATTCTATGACCCCCAATAAATTCACCGCCCTGGATGTCATTCACTCCCGCAAGAGCGTCCGCGAATTCACCGGAGAGGCCGTGGCCCGCAAAGACTTAAACACTATCCTCAGAGCGGCCATGGCCGCGCCGTCCGCCGTCAATTGCCAGCCCTGGGCGTTCGTCGTGGTCACGGAACACGCGATGCTGAATACGCTGGCCGACGGGTTGCCCTATGCCCAGATGCTGCGGCGGGCCGGGGCTGGGATCGTCGTCTGCGCCGTTGTGGAGAAGGCGTTCAACAAGATAGCCGAGTTTGCCATCATCGACAGCGCCCTGGCCGCCCAGAATATCCTTCTGGCCGCCGAAGCGCTGGGGCTGGGCGCGGTCTGGACCGCCGCCTATCCCGACCCAGGGAAGGCGGCTTTCGTCCGGGAGACGCTCGGTATTCCCAAGGACGTGATCCCGCTGGCCGTCATTCCCGTCGGATACCCGTCCGGCGCCGAAGAGCCGAAGGACAAATTCAAGGAAGAAAACATCCATTGGGAACGCTGGAATTATAGCGGGCTATAACAGAGTCGCGGCGACGCGCTCGGCGTACTTGATTGAAGATTTCGCTTCTAAGATGGTATCTTCGGAGGGGCAGGTCACCGAATCAAGCGTCTATTTAAATGGTGCCTCCACATCTTTCGTTTGCCTCTTCGGCAAAATAAGCTTTACGACACGTTCATAGAAGAAATAATCCCATGCCCAATTAATGAGCACGAGAAGACGGTTGCGAAATCCTATTAGTTTATATATATGCACTGTCAGCCATAAAACCCAGGCGGGGAAACCCGTAAATGATTTATTTTTTAATCGGGCAATCGCAGTATTCCGCCCTATGACCACCATTACGCCGGGGTCCCGGTAATGAAAAGGCTCTGGGCTTTTTCCCCTTGTCTGCCGTGCGATATTACGCGCGGCCGTGGTTGCCTGTTGGATTGCAACCGGCGCTATCATCGGTAAAGATTTGCCACCATCCTCAAAATAAGCCAAATCGCCTATGACATAAATTTCGGGATGATCCCTCACTTGAAGAGTTACCAGCACTTTTACGCGCCCATTTTGAGTCAGTTCCAAGTCCGCGTTTTGCGCCAACGAAGCTCCACGAATCCCTGCTGTCCAGACGACCGTCTGTGTTGGTATAACTTGTCCGTTTTTCAATCGTATCGAATCTCTTGTGACTTGCGTGACGGGGGATTCTACGTACATCTCTATCCCCATCTGACGCAGTCGCGAACTAGAGTAGTTGCGGCAACATTCGGGAAAACCGGGCAGGAGATTGTCCGAGGCTTCTATAAGAACCATGCGAATTTCCTTGGAATCTAGGTCAGGATAATCTTTCATAAGAGGTCCCCGGATCAGCTCAGCCAGGGCACCGGCAATTTCCACGCCCGTGGGACCGCCTCCAACGATAGTGAAGGTCAACATTCTGCGTCGTTGTTCCGAATCCTCTTCCTGGATTGCCATTTCGAAGCTATAAAGAATGTTGTTTCGCAATGTGATAGCATCTTCGAGCGTTTTCAGCGGAAACGCATATTCGGAGGCGCCTGTTATTCCGAAGAAGCTCGCTTCACTTCCATTTGCGAGTATAAGGTAATCGTATGGGATGGATCGCTTGCTAGTTCTTATCCGATGCATCGGAATATCAATCGTTTCGACATCAACCATTTCCATACGAACATTGGGCAGCTTTCGCAGGATGTTTCGAACTGGGTAGGCGACATCCTCCGGCTCCAGTTCAGCCGCAGCCACCTGGTAAATAAGAGGCAGAAACGTGTGGTAGTTGTTGCGTTCAAGGATGAGAATCTCAACTCGTGCTCTTGCAAGAGCACGAGCCGCCCACAACCCACCGAATCCACCGCCGACAACTACCACTTTCGGAAGATTGCTGTTATTTTCTATTATCATCTCCGCCACCTGCTAGGCTACATCATGAATTCCACCGACGCCATTATAATCCCTATTTTTGCCAGGGATCACGGGCGGTTGCGGTTTTATCCTCTTGTTCTCTTCAAGCGCATAAGGATATCGAATCTGTTTGTCCTCATCTATCACAACTCCTTCTTGCATAAACGGGGAATATTGTTCATCCATAAACAGTATCCAACTCTAAGCGCTTGTTCAGTTTTAGCGGGGTGCAAACATTTAGTCGACAAATTCCCCAACAACTAGCATCCCAGCAGATGTTTCATCTCCATGCGACGCATTGTCCATATTGATTTTACTGACTTCGTTCTCCAACCGTGCCATGACCTCGTCGCTCGTATACTGCGGGCCCTGATCGGTATTGAAAATCCCGGGCTTGGAGATCCGAAGTACCCGCTCCAGCGCATCTACACATAACGGCTTGTCTGAGGTTGTCGTAAGCTCCCAAGAGAGAACATAGGGACCTGCCCCCCCTAAGATCGGTCCAGGTATAATGAGAGAAAAATAGAAATCTCACTTCAGAGGTGGTATATTGATCGGAGGCAGGTCAGATGCCTTGTATCTCAAGCCCTGGCGGCGACGGAAATAAGACTCTCGGCCAAATTAGCCTGAATGAAAAGGAGGTGTCCAATGGCTGATATCAAAGACTTGTTCCAGACCGCGGATTGGAAAAGGGAAAAGCACGTTCCTGTCATCGAGGCCCCTGACAAGGTCAGGAAGGGCGAATTCTTTCCAGTGAAAGTGACAATAGGCAAGGAGATCGCCCACCCCAACAAAACAGAGCACCATATCAGCTGGATCGACGTCTATTTTCACCCGGAAGGTGAGAAATTCCCCTATCAGATCGGGAAGGCCGAGTTCGCCGCTCACGGAGCGTCGACTCAGGGTCCGGACACAAGCTCCATCTATACTCACCACGAAGTCACGTTAAGTTTTAAAACCGACAAGCCGGGAACTTTGTACGCCTCTAGCTTATGCAATATTCATGGACTCTGGGAGAGTTCTCATGCTCTAGAAGTGGAAGAGGCGTCGCCGGACCTTCCGACCAAGAGGAGATGAGGCTTCGACCGTCGAGCCCGTTCCGGTAAGGCGCCGTCCATTCCTGACAGTTCGATGCCGTCCCGTAGAGCCGCCGGGGGGCTGACCCCGCGATGCGGGCGAGAGAGGCAAGCAAAATGGAAAGTGAAATCTATCAAGTCGGGCTGACGGCTGCTGAGTTGGCCGTCCTTTCTGCGGTCCTGAGGTATGCCCTGGACGCCTGCCCGGTAGAGAGCATCGGCGCCGGAGTTGATATTTCTCGCGACGATGTCGAGAATCTCGCCGCCAAGCTCGAGGGCGTGGGCCGATGAGCCTCGCCGAACGCGGTTTCCGGATGAAGCGGGTCTATGAAAACCCAGCCCCAGCGGATGGATTCCGGATTCTCGTGGATAGGCTTTGGCCGAGGGGAGTCAGCAAGGAGAAGGCGGCCGTCGATCTGTGGCTGAGAGACATCGCCCCAAGCGATTGTCTGAGAAAATGGTTCGGCCACGACCCCCGGAAATGGCCTGAGTTCATGAAGCGTTATCACCGGGAGCTGGCGGCGAAAAAGGAGCTGATCACTATTGTTGAGAACAGGGTTCGCGACGGAAAAGTGACCTTACTCTATGGAGCGGCCGACCGGGAACACAATAACGCCGCAGCGCTTCAAGCCTATCTTGAGAAAAGCCCGAACCCGAGAACCGGGGCCCGGCGTCCGGGCAGGGCGCCGAGGGGTCGAGTCTGAAGGGGATGAGGGATGCCGGAAATAATTCCTCCCGGGCCTCTGAGCGGCAAGATTGTCATTGTTACGGGCGCCACGGGCGGCCTGGGCAGGGTCGTCATCAAGCGCCTTCTCGATACCGGTGCCGTTGTCGCCGCCGTGTATAGAGATGATGAGAAGTTCAAGCAACTCCTCGCCTACGTCGGCGGGGAACCGAGCGCGCTCGAAGGGATCAGCGCCGACGTCACTCTCGAAACGGACGTCCGGGACATGGTGGAAGCCGTCCTTCGCCGGCACGGCCGCGTCGATGTCCTGCTGAATCTTGCCGGAGCCTACAGGGGAGGGGCGGACATTGCCACGATGGAGGAGAGAGACTGGGATTTCTTGATGCAGACGAACCTCAAATCGGCCTTCCTGTGTTCTAAAGCCGTTCTCCCTTCGATGATGAAAGCCAACTCTGGACGCATCGTCAGCGTTGCGGCGCGGCCGGCGATAGAGAAAAAAGGTCGCACGAAAGCGGGAGCGTACGCTGTCTCCAAAGCCGGAGTAGTGGTCCTAACGGAGATTATCGCCGAAGAAATGAAGAAGTTCAATATCACTGCCAACTGTATCCTGCCCGGCACGATCGACACGCCGGAGAACCGGAAGAATCTCCCGACCGCCGATTTTTCCAACTGGGTGAGGCCTGAAGAGCTCGCGTCCGTCCTGCTCTGCTTGATTTCGGACAACTTCTCCGTTACGAGCGGGGCCCCTATCCCCGTCTACGGAAAAAGCTGACGGTCCAGCCGGCGCCGGAGGCTCTTTCCGCTTAGACAATACTCACGCCAAAAGCAGAAGCCGTGATTTCTGCCGTCTGGCAAAAGAAAAAGCGATCGACTTCCCAAGAACTGCGGGTTGAGAAGCTGGAACTTCGCGGCAACTAGGAAAAAGCGCTCCTGCCTGTGATCAGAAATGATGGTTATCAGATTTGCGCCTCGATATCATAGAATTGTGTATCTTCACGGTATCCGCCCTGGCCTTCCCCCATCGCCTTGTAGCCCTCGACCAACTCGATGGACTTCAGCCATTTCACCATCTTGAACCCGAGCTTCGTCTCCATGCGCAAGCGAAGCGGCGCCCCATGTGCCACCGATAGCGGCTCCCCGTTCATCGCGTAAGACAGAATGGTTTGAGGGTAATAGGCCTCGGTCAGCTCCAGCAGTTCGTAGTATTCACGCCCTTTCTCATCGGTTTGGAAGGAGTGAAAGACCAGATAACGAGCCCCCGGGACCGGGCAGCACCGCGCCAGAATATCTCGAACCGGGACCCCGGTCCATTCGGCAATTCCGGACCACCCCTGAATGCAACAATGCTCCGTGATATTGGTCTCCTCCGGCATGGCCCGCAGATCCTCCCGCGAAAGAGACAGCGGACGTTCGACCAGGCCCTTTATTTCCAGTCGATAATTAGCGAAGTTATGACGGGCGGCCTCCTCCCACTCGCGTGTCACCGGAGGATATCCGTTCGTCCAGAAATATGGGGAGATCTCCGCTTTCCGATAGGCCTGCCGCGACCGCAGGCCATAAAAGAAAAAGCGCGTGAACGAGCTAATAAATCGACCCGTGAGTCGCTGCACGCCTCGAGGGTTATGTTGTGACCACAATGTCGCCCCGACCTGTACGACTACGACGATTCCGAGCGCGAACAGCCCCAAAACAATCGACAATGCTTCACGGTGATTTTCCAGGCCGAGGACGATGTGGGCCATTGCCTTCTTGAAATGCACAATGCCAACGAGGGTGACATGGATGATGATGAAGATCAGGAATGCGGCCAGGGAGAGAAGGTGAAGGCTTCGAGCAGATTGCCGACCATGAAACAGACGAGGATACCAGGGAAAACGCCCGCCTATGGCGGGGGACAGGGCCAGCCCGGTCAGGATGACAAGCGGGGCGAGGATGAAAACGACGAGGGCATAGGTCGACTGCTGCAATGCATCATAGGGGTGGAACTCTCCCGCCGAAGGGACATGGAACGTAGCATAGGTTAAAAAGGTCCTCCAGGCCTGGGGGACGAAATCCCAGGATGTTGGTATCAGTCGGCGCCACTGCCCCGTGAAAAAAAGAAGCGCGATGTAGACCAGGCCATTGACCGACCAGAGGATGGCCGCAAAAAAATGCCAGTGTCTGCCGATGCCGAGGCTGTGCCTGCCGCCGGGCAGCGCGATCCATGACGAGATCGGGAGGGCTTCATCGGTCGACGTCCAGAGTCGGTCAGAGGGGACCTTCTTTCTGGTGAACTTGATCCATTCCGTGCCCGGCGTGCAATGATCATTGAAATAATATCTGGGAAAATCCAAGAGGATCTGGATTCCGCTCCGGATGAGCAAGAACATCAGGAATATGTTTAAATAATGAACCACTCTGAGCCAGAGTGGAAATCCCAGCTCCATCGACTTTAGTCCTGAATTGGCCGTCTCATGCAAAACTAAGATATCTTTAATAAATCGCAGTCAATATAAGATAACCTGTCCCCTCTAAATTTAGCATCGCTGAAGTGAGATTTTCTAGTTTTTTTTCACTTTATACCCGGATCGTTTTAGGGGGGAGCAGGTCAAACAGTCTTGACTCGTTCTGAATAAGTCCTTTATGATTTGACTAATTTATAGGAGGGCCGCCCCGTCGACATAGTGACGATGTGGCTCATCATCGTCGGGATCGGCGTCGGATCGATCGTCGGGTTGTGGGTCTACGACCGCGTGGTTATCAAGGACCAGAAGAAGGCCTGAGCCGGATCGGTTTTACTTCTTCTTGGGCTTGGGCTGAGGCTTGGGCCTGGCCAGTGTCCCGTCGTCGCAGGGCAGGTCCTCGTCATAATTCCTAGCCATTTCGGCTTGGGGCTGCGTCATGCAGAACGGCAAGGGCTCCATCTCCTTCTTGCAGCACACGGGGACGGCCCGATCGCTCTCGACCTTGACCTCCCTGCCGCACTCCGAGCACTTGTAGGTTATGCTGCCCATGGGCCCTCCTCCGTTGGTCATTTGGCTACCTATTTATCTTAGCACATCCCCGCCTCTCTCTCAACTCGGGAGGCGTGTCGGGCGGCACCCGCCGAGAGTGATGCGACTATTTTTATTTTGGTCTTAATTAAGCCTTAAGTTCTTGTAGCGTCAGCATTGATCTGCTCCCTGGATCCTGGTCTAAAAGGGATGCTAGATTTTTACGCTAGAATCGGCGTCCGGGAAGGAGCGGAGGATGAAGAAGAATCGGTTCAAGGAGGTTAAGATCGCCTTCCACATGCGGAAGGCATACCACGCTATATATCACATATATGTCATAAAAAATGCTTAAACCCGCCTTCTATGATAGCGAAACGCAAGCCCTTTGAGACATTTCTCTTCTCTCTATTTTCATAACTGCCTCGGCTTCTTGAACCACCCTTCTATCCGCGCCATGATGCGCACCATAACATTCGATTTCGGCTCCTAAACCTAATTCAGAACGCGACCCTCGCGGGCCCGTTAAGGCGGGACCTAGGCAGCCGATTGCTTCATGACATCCGGGATATAATCTCTCTTCTCCGTCAGGATGCGATAAATGATGGTCAAGAGCCGGCGGGCCACAGCGATCTTGGCCACGTTCGGTCCTTTTCTCCGGGCCAGCCGGCCGTACATGGTCCGTAGCACGAGGTCCTTCTTGACCGCCGGGTACACCGCTTCCAAAGCCGCCCACCTCAGCCAGCTGCTCCCTTGCTTGGTGATGGACCCGTGATACGTCCTCTCCCCCGATGAGTGCGTCGAAGGTATCAGCCCGGCATAGGAATGAAGATCTGCCGCCCTCGGAAACCGCTTGACGTCCGCGATCTCGACCGCCACTAAGACCGACAGCGTCTTGCCAAAACCCGGCACGGTGTCGATCCGTGGCGCCTCTTCCATCTCTCCATAGAGGGTGTTCACCAACCCATCCGACTTCTTGATATGGGTCTGGATCTCTTCGTATCCTTGGACAAGATCCCTTAAAATCTCCTTCTCTCTGCTCTCCAGCGGCAGTTCGGCCACGAACTCTATGCCCTTCGAGCTGAACAGCCCGCTCTCCCGCTTCTCCACCGCCAACCGCACTTCCTCCCTCTGTTGAGCCAACAGCACCCGGATCTTGTTCTTCACTTCGGTCTGCTTGCGAACCCAATAAGCCCGCAGCCTGATCACCCGTTGCGCCCGCCGGTTCCACTCCTTCCGCTGGTAGACCTCCGGGATGAGATCCGCCCTTAACAGGTGGGCCAACATCCGGGAGTCTCGCTTGTCGGTCTTGATCCGGGCATGGGCAATCGCCTTGACCTGAAGCGCGTTGGCAATCTTCACCTCGCCGCCCAGCTCCCGAAGCAGGTCCGCCATGACATATGACGAGCGACCGGCCTCCAATACAGCGGTGAACGGACGGCAGCCGTCTAGGAACCGGTCCACATCCCTCCTGAAGTTGGGGACCCGCCCGTTCTTCCGCTCCTGCCCATCCTCGTCCAAGACCGTCATCACAGAGACTTGCTTGTGATGGTCCACGCCGATAAAATACAACCGCGCACCTCCTTAAGAGATTTTGGTCCGACGAGTAATCTAGCACAGCATTACCCGTCAAGGAGGTGCGTTTCGCTATCATGTTACCTAATTCTGATTAAAGGTGCTTAAGAGGAAAACGTCGTTCATATGGGGGAAACCAGATTTTCCCCTGGCAGATGCCGATTCCCATAGGTCATTCCTAATCCGTTTGTCGCCTGTTCGAGTCAGGGCAGGGGCATTTTATTTAATTCACTGATTCTGAAAATGTCGGGGAGGGGGCAATAGGTCGGTGATCAGTTGCCCTTCAGCCCGGCCAACGGCGACCTCGATTGATTAAAGAGCAGTGGGTCAACTTAAAAAATCAGCGTTCGTACTGGAGTATTTTTACAAACTTCATTTGTTCTGCTGCTCCTCACTGCCTTTTGTGCAGAAATAGAAATTCTTTAGGCCCGATTTGCTCTTAAGAGGGCAGGTTCCGCAGATACATCCCTTCTCTTTGATGATGCACTTGCTCTTACCCATGATCAGGCAAAAAGCTTTTTCATGAGTTGCGCCTTGCTTGCTGCAATCTACGTAGTTTGGACAACCTTCACAAATACACAATTTGATTATTTCCGCATTTTGCATCTCAGGTTTTGCTGGCATTTCTTTTTTCATCATTCTATCTCCTAATTTGAGTCATAGTCATATTTCCAGTCAGTTCGTTTCGTATTTTTCACCAGCTTCGCAGCATGGATAACATTCTCGGCGATCAATTTCGTTGAGCCTTCATAACATTCTCCCAGGACTATTTTTTTGTCTGCAAAGGTCGAGTTGCATACAGATGACATGGCATACATGTTGCTGAATGGCGGAAATAGCATGCCAAAATGATTGAAGGTCATAAATAAGTTTGAGATGACCATTGAAGCACCTTCTTCATGGCCTGTGACGATGACTCCCGCAACCTTACCGATGAATCTTCTCAGCATACCGCTCCCGGGCACATTATTGTCTGCCGTGAGCTCAACAAACTTCATATGCTTGATATTAAGCTCCTTATCCTTGGGGACTTTTGGGTTGGCTGGTTTCAGGCTTCCGTCCAGACTGATGCACCTGTCGATAAAAGCTTTCAGCGGCGTCGAGACGTTAAAATTATTCACAGGTGTTGCTATGATCAAACAATCTGCTTCCAGGATCTTGTCATATAGAATATTGCTCATATCATCGGCTTTGGGCGTTCCCTTGGGGTAGCAGGAGCAGTAAAAGTGGCATTGCGTGTTGGTTGTCGAGTAGCACGCCTTGCAATGTTCTATCCGGAACTCCCTCAGTTTGATGAGCTCAGTTTCTGCTCCGAGTTCTTTGCAGTGCTCAAGACAGACTTTTAGAAGCTCTTCAGAATTTGATTCTTCCTGGGCCATGTCATACTTGTCCCTTGCAGAGCCGGATATGCCAAGGACCTTAATTCTCTTTGTCTCGCTTTTCTTTACGCCCATCAACTCCGCTTCTTTGACTGTTTCCCTCTGGATTTGCTTAAAGCGTCCCAATGTTTTGGCATCGACTTGAAGAATTTTCATCAGTTTCTGGTCGGACAACTTCTTGCTCGCCAATTCTTTCATACTCCCCTCCCTCTTCGACAGCCGGCAAAATCCGGCGCGAAGAAACTAACAACAATGACTCGCAAAATAATTTTCTAACCTAAAAAAAGAACCAAATAGGGGAGCGCCTCATCGCCTGTCCGCTCGGCACGAGGCCCCGCTAATTGCAGCGCGACGTCGCAGGCTGGGCGGCGGCCGAGGCCGCCAGGATAACCGAGAATGCCTTCGAAGCGATGATGACCGCTAGTGCTTTTCCTCACGCGGACTTCTCCAAATACTCCTTCAGGGCGACCGCGTTGTTGTATTTCGTTTCCTTGGCCCCGTAGACGAGCGTCACCGTCCCGCGCTTGGCCTCCGCGAGAAGATCGGCGATTTCCTTCCGACCCTTCAATTCCCTAAAGTAACGCCGTTTGAATTCGCCCCATTTGTCAGGTTCGTGCCCGAACCATTTTCTCAGGCCGGTCGTGGGGGAGACCTCCTTCGTCCAGAGGTCGATCTTGGCCTTGTCCTTGGTCAGACCGCGCGGCCAAAGCCTGTCCACCAGCACCCGAAGCCCGTCGCCGGCTTCGGGCTCGTCGTACGCCCTTTTGATCTTGATCATGGCGCCGTCTCCTCAACCGAGGTCCAGAGTCCCGATCTCGGGGATGCGTTCGAGGACTTCCGACCCATGGGGCGCCATGGATTCCAGGTCCGCCGTCAGGTCCTTTCCGGCCTGATGCAGCCCTTGATGATCGCCGTCCGCCCAGAGGAGGCTCTTCGTAACGTCGTAGATTCTCCCCTTGTAGGCGACGAAGGCGGGCTCCCCGTTCTCCCCGTTGTTCTTTGCCAGGTCATCTTGGCTCAAAGTTCTCATGAGATGAGTTTCTTCCCTTCATTGAAGACATGAATGCAGGTCACCGGACAGCTTTCGGCGGCCGCGATGTTGCACTTCACGTCGTCCATTTCCAGCTCTTCGTTCTCGCCGACACCGGTCGAGTCGATGAGATGAGAGAGTCCGTCCCCGGCCATCTCCCAAAATTCGGGACAGATGGCGACGCAATTCTCGCAGGCGATGCACAGGGGCCTTTCGATCTCGACCTTGTAACTCATTTGAGGGCCAGATGTTTATCCCCTGCTCAGCCGGTCTTCCTGGCACGCAGAGTGATCGTCGTTCCGGCCAGGGCCCGGGAGACAGGACAGCCCGCCTTGGCACTTTCGGCCAACGCTTGGAAAGCCTTCTCCTCGATCCCCGGCACGTCCGCCTCGGTGGTCAGGTTCACAGCCGTTATCCTGAAGCCGTCCCCGACCTTCTCGAGGCCGACCTCGGCCTCCGTCTGGATGCGTTTCGGGGGCGTGCCGGCCTGGGATAGCATCAGCGCGAAGGCCATAGAAAAGCAGCCGGCATGCGCGGCGGCGAGAAGCTCCTCGGGATTCGTCCCCGGCCCCTGCTCGAACCGGGAGGCGAACGAGTACGGGCCCTCGTAGGCCCCCCGGCCCACTTTCATGCGGCCCCGTCCGTCCTTGAGCGAGCCTTCCC
>Ga0187878_1003231_pt1 | contig 13647 bp, 7 predicted proteins | sample June2016WEW_17_1_FD_132979 | JGI IMG/M metagenome (GOLD analysis project Ga0187878, IMG submission 132979) | Peatland microbial communities from SPRUCE experiment site at the Marcell Experimental Forest, Minnesota, USA - June2016WEW_17_150 | ecosystem: Environmental > Terrestrial > Soil >...
GAAAAATGGTGTTGATAAAATAAAAAAATGATGATAATTTTCTGTTGATTACACAAAGAAATCTTTGGTTTCTATTAAGTATTTTAATGTAAGATAAAATTGCGATATTTTTTTTCACCCATCCTTCCGAGAATCAGTTGTTAATTTATAAAAATACACCCCGCTCGGATAATTCGTAGCATCCCACTCAACTTCATATGTACCGGGTTGAAGCCCCTCCTGTCCTCCCCAAAGGGGAGGAATAAGAGATGCAACTTCACGGCCGAGGAGGTCAAAGATCTTTAAGGTCACGAACCCCCCAACCCCCCTTTCGTAAAGGGGGGACAATGGGATTTGAAACTTAATCTTTGTTGACGGGTTGAAGGGATTGGGGGAGTTCTGGTCTAAAGAAAAAACCAGTGGTGTTTTCTGCTCGTTTTTAATTATTCCAACATAACAGGGTTGTACGCAGATGCTGTCAAGATATATATCATTTCCGCCTAAAGGTTTTGCAAAGAAATTAATTTTGTTTGTACCAACCGGTAAGTATAATCTTTTCATTGACCATTGAGATGCAGATGGTATAAACTCAGAATCAATTGAAGGTGCTGTTTGCAGGTCCGACGGTCCCAATCTTGCAAGCAAATTCCATGATGCACCGTTGTTAGAGGATCTCATTATTATCAACGAATCCTGAATATATGGCGGTGTTGCAGGATAAGGCGCATAGGCATAATCGAATTCAAGAGAATCGCATGAGCTAATTGCGGTGAAACGGGGTGTTATCATATTTTCACTCATTGCAGTAATATGCCCGCGGTAATATGCTGCGCCGACACCAAGTCCGAATCCGCTGACGTTCGCATTCCTTAACCAGTGAGTTGCACCCGGTGATAGGGTCCACCAGGTTGGAGGAAAACTTGCTGAGCTGAACCCCTCACACCAGGGTAATGCGAAAGTGGGAGGTACAATGCCTGTATCTGTATATATCTGTGTATAAGGAACAACATTCGGCGGATAAATAGAAGTAAAATTGCTGCCGCCTGCACAAATAAATTTCATTATTGACGATGAAAAATATATTGAGCCGGATTGTGTTTCCCCGACATTGTATGGTAAATATGGTTGCCATGTCCATGAATTATTACCGGGACTATAAATCGAACATTGATTGCTATCTTCAACTATAACACCTTTCGGTGCCCATGGTTCTGCAGTACCGATACGCCATCTCAAATCAATAGACCAGATGTTTCCCTGCGTCCATGTTATCTGACTCCTGTTTGATTGGCTGATCAAACCCCTGTACAATGAATTAGAATTTCCTGAATAGTATGATGTACTTCCTCCAACATATACCAACGTATCCCCTATGGCGGTAAAACCTCCTAGGCACCTGGCTGCAGGAAGAGGAGTCGCTGTCCTCCATGTGTTTGAATATATATTGTATAGATACACGTTCTGCATAGCAATTGTACTATCTTGATAGAATCCACCGGCTGAGTATATCAAGCTGTCCTGATAACCAACACATCTGTTGCCGGCAATACCTGAGGTATTTGGTTCTGTTATATCTGTTATTTGCATCCATGTGTTGGCATTTATGTCATATCGGTAACAGTGTTTATCAGAACTGTGTTGTGATGATGTCTTCAGACCGCCTACTGTATATATAAAATTACCGAGCCTGGCACCTCCAAAGTATGCCCGGGGTGATATGTGATTTGCACAGGTGTCCCACGAATTTGTATTTAAGTTATATCTTTGATTTTTTCCTGTGAATGTCCCTGTACCTGTTAGGTCTCCGCCTATTACATACAGCCAGCCGGTATCATTTCTAATGTATGAAACACCTGCACCGCCCATAACCGGAAAACTTATATTTGCTCCCAGATTCCATGTACCCAGTAGTTGATAATCAGGTGAACAGGGAGGATTACCCGTAATGCTTAAAAGAAAAGAGTAGGATAAGGCGGTAATACATATTAACAACAATACCGATTTAATGAGTGCCCCTTTACTCATAATCTTTGCGGTTAAGTTAAAAAATTGTTTATTTTATTAGCACCATTCTTTTTGTTTCGTAAAAAGCACTAGTTATCAATTTATAAAAATACACCCCGCTCGGATAGTTAGTACCATCCCACTCAACTTCATATGTACCGGGTTGTAATTGTTCATTTATGAGAGATGCAATTTCACGGCCGAGGAGATCGTAAACCTTGAGGGAAACTGACAAACTCATCCCCCTAGCCCCATTCGAAGGGGGAATTGAAAATTTTATTTTTGTTTTCGGGTTGAAGGGGTTGGGATAGTTTTGGGAGAGGGTGAATAATTTAGGTACTTCATTGGATGATATTATGCCCGTTGTTGACTCCACGCTTCTGAATAATCCGCCGAATGTTCCTGCGAAAACGTAGCCGGACGAACTTACGCCAAGAGACTGTATAAAATGATCAAATAACCCTGTGTTTATCTGTTCCCAGTTATCACCGTTATTAGTGCTTCGCCAGCAGCCAAGGTCTGTAAATTGTCCGCCAAGGACCCCTGCAAATACCTGCCCCGTACTATTAACAGAAACAGACCATGTTTGAAGTAAACCTGCACCAAGTACCTGCACCCAGCTATCTCCGTTGTCTTTTGAGCGGAAAACCCCGGAACCATAAGTTCCTGCAAAAATATGTCCGCTTGAATTTACCGCGAGACTCATTATCAGATTTGTTGTGAGCCCGTTGTTTATTGCCGTCCAGTTATTGCCGTTATCCGTTGAGCGGAACATTCCTCCGCCATACGTGCCTGCGAATAATTGATCGTTCTGGTTAATTGCCAATGCATAGACCTGGGGGTTGGTCAAACCGTTATTTGCCCTGAACCAGTTATCACCGTTATTAGTTGATTTGTAAACGTTATCATTTGTCCCGGCAAAAATATGACCGGCTGAATTGAATACAAAATCAAGAACATTATTATAGTTATATGTGAATCCTGACATAGCAACTGTCCAATTCAGACCATTGTTGGTTGAACGGAAAACTCCGCTAAGCGGTGTACCTGTCAATGGAAAAGAACCTGCAAAAAAAGTACCGTTCGGATGAACCCGTACCACATTAAGCAAAGTATTAGTGATGCCCGCATCGGACTGGATCCATGAAGTACCATTATCCGATGAAACAAAGACCCCGCCCGTAATACCCGTAACAATATTACCCGATGGTGTAAACGTAACCGATTTAACCGCACAGGCATTCAGACCTGAGTTCGATCTTACCCAATTCTGACCATCGTTTGTGGACATAAGAATTCCTATACCACCGGTACCAGCAAAGAGATTGTTTGAGTTGTAGAAAATAACGTTCACTCCAACATAAGGATTTGTGAAACCGGAGTTCATCTGCACCCAGTTATCCCCGTTATTGGATGACCTGAATGTACCGGTTGCGGTTGCAGTATAAATATAAGCAGCATTTCCGCCAAAGCCATTTATACGGTTATCTGTTATTCCGCTGTTCGCTAGGGTCCAGTTATTTCCGTTATCAGTTGAGCGGTATACACCCACACTTGAAATTCCGCATAAGAGCGTGTTATTTGGAAGTGCATTTAGTGCAGATGTATATCCAAGGTTAAGACCGTTATTGATAACAGTCCAGTTTGCACCGTTATCCGTCGAGCGGAAGACACTGCTTGAGGTTCTAACGTACATATTGCTGTTGGGAGCTACCGTAAGAGAATAAAGTGTGTTACTCCCAGGTAAACCGTTTCCGGATATTGCCCACGATATTCCATTATCTGTTGAAACCTGCACTGTATTCTGGGCTGATACAAATATCCTGTTTGCTGCATCTATAACTAGCGAGTAAACAGGAATATTCTGGAAAGCAATAGTCAGCCAGCTTGTACCGTTGTCTGTTGAACGGTAAAGAGCGCGGTCTGTTGAGGCAAATATATAATTGCCAGAAGTGACAGCAAGGTTGTTTATCCTGCCTTCAACTATACCTTGGATGGATTGCACCCAGGTGCTTCCGTTATTTGTAGAATAATACACACCGCTTCCGTAGGAACCCACATATATTTTGCCGGTTCCGTCAATAGCATAACACGTTATGGTTCCTCCTTCGGGTCCGCTGAGCTGCTCCCAGAAATCCTGTGCATAAATAAAATTAAAACTTAATAAAGCAAAGAGTAAAATAATTGAAAAGTGTATTTTAGTTTTCATAATAGTTAGGATGTAATTTTTTTGAATTTTGATTTTTTTTATTTGAATCGCTTAAACCCGGGTAGATCGACAGCAGTGGTGCTTGAGAAAATGAGGTGATGTTACAGAATAATACTGCAAGAAACGATAAACCGCAAAGAAGTTCTTTCATATTAATACTCCTTTTACGTGTTTAGAAAATCGAAATAATGAGATAGGAAACAAGGGAAGTTTGTTAGACTTCCCTTGTTTCTAATAGTTTACTTCAATAATACCATTTTTTTCGTTTCAGTGAAATTTCCTGACGTTATCCTGTACAGGTACAAACCGCTTGCCAGCGATGTACCATCGAATGTGACGTTATAGCTTCCTGCAGGCTTAGACTCGTTCACCAGAACTTTCACTTCCCTTCCGAGGATATCATAAACTATCAGCTTTACTATCCCTGCTTTAGGGATCTGGTAAGAAATCACAGTAGCAGGATTGAACGGGTTAGGATAGTTTTGTGAGAGATCATATTTATAAGGAGTATTCCCATTGTTAATTAAGGGTTCGCCTACAAGGTTGCATGCATGTATCGAAACGTTATCTATTGTCCACCACCAATCCCAGTCGGGCTGTATGGATGTAAATCTCACTTTAACCTTGGGGTTATTGGCTGCCTCAGGCATAAGCAGGGTTTCATGTGAACTTCTTCTTGAGTCACTCCATGTTGCAAGGTTTATCCATGTAGATCCGCCATCATAACTCGCGTCTATTATCGCGGAGTCGCCTTGAAAGACATAGAAATCATTATCGAACTCGAGGTAAACATCATATTTGTTAGTGCAATTTATATTACTTGCAAGTGTTGCAGTCGAGTTAATACTCGAACCAGATCCGCATGAATCGGCATCTGCAGATAACACATTACCGACCGAGGTTGAAGGCAATTCGTAAGGTCTTGAATCTCGTGATACCACTGACCACACGCAGGTACCGCCGTTGTTTGTGATTGTCCAGTTGAAAATACCATTTGTGAAAGGATCAATGAAAACACTGGCACATCCTACGGCAACCTTTAGTTTTACAGTGTCATTGCTTCTTGCTGTATCGCAATCAAGTGCTGCGACTATCATGAGTTGAGTAGCACCTGATACTGTCGGCATCCAGGCAAATACGGTGGATGTATCGAAAGCACCGGGGTCAAGAGAAGGAATATATAATGTTGACCCATATTGAATTCTATTCACGAAAAATTTCACGGGTATATTGGTCTCTGTTGTGGTGCCCATATTCGTTATCCTGGCTCTTACAGCGTAAAAATTTTGGGGTAGTATAAGAGGAGGCAAGCTGAGAAAAGGACCCGCTTTTACATCACATGATTGCGGCTGAGTCTGGCATGTGCCTGCTATTCCGAATGCTACAATTTCACGTCCAGTCCAAGGGGTGACCAAAGTGGCTGTGCCGGTGCTCAGGTTTACTGTGTAAAGTGCGCAGTCTGAAGTATAAGCTGCAAGATACAGTGTTCCGGTCGAAAGATCGAATGAAGAACCCTGTGCATAGTTCAAATTGATGCCTAAAGGTCCTATTATTGTACCTGCACCTGTAGCAGTATCGATCTTGACAAGGTTGTCATTTACTATTTCAGCAGCGTATAGATCGCCCGTACAATTCATTGAGAAAGTTATTAGACCGGGGCAGTTAGTAATGGTGTCAATAAAGGTTGCAGCAGCAGTTTGAAGATTAATCTTGTACAAAAGGGATTTTGTAATATTGGTAGCCCCCAGATACATAGGACCTGCCGGCTGTCTAAATGCAAGTGAAGTAATTGAAAATCCGCTCGCAACCCCGGTAATAGGTGCTATTACTGTCTCGGCACCTGTTGTAATGCTAATGGTTTCAAGATTAGAACTTTTAACAACGTATAATAATGTGTCAACGAAAGCTCCTCCATAGGCTAACCCCGGTAGAGAGTCTATAGATGTAAAAGGAGTTCCTGTAGGTATAGGTACTGAGAGAAACCATGCTGCAGTCGCGTCATCACAGTAAGCAGTATTTGCGAGGATACCCGGAAGGATACCGTGATTATACGGGACTTTATTTATAACTCGTCCGCTGACATTAGGTGCTTTTCCGACGATAGATAAATTCTGTGCTTGAAGAAGTGAAATGTTAGTTAAGAAAAATAAAGAGGTCAAGAAAATGATAGAGTAATGTTTTAATCTCATAATGCCCCCTGAGGTTATTATTATTTATGCAGAGTTTTTTTGTATTATTAGAATATTATTTATATTAAAATAACAAATTTAAAGCTTATTTGATAGCATATTTTTTGTTTGTTTAGTTATGAGTAGAGAGAAACTTCTATGCTATTTCAACAGCATCATTCTTCTTGTTTCAATAAAATTTCCTGATATAAGTTTATAAAGATATACACTGCTTGGGTAGTTCGATCCGTCCCATTCAACTTCATATGTGCCGGGTTTTAGTTGTTCGTTCACCAGTGTTACAACTTCACAGCCGAGGAAATCGTAGATGGTTAGTCTAGTGAACAACCCTCGGCTAAAGCTACCCCCTTTATTAAGGGGGATTTGGGACTTAATCTTTGTTGAAGGGGTTGGTGTAGTTCTGATATAAGGCATACTTATCGGGAACTTCAGTTGAGATTGGATTAATTCCTATATTCTGTATTACTCGATTCTGAATAGAAACGAGATCCATTACATAAACAATAAAAGTCGGTTGTCAGAAAATATCCTGTAAAAACACCTCTTTAATTTTATATTGTAAACTATAATGATTCTCAAAACTTTTTTGATTATCTTTTGACAAACAGAAACAAATAAATAAAATATACATAATCTTTGAGAACGGATAAATATATCTTATACACGGTAATCCTTATTTATTACTGTTTTATAGGTATACAATTGAGTCATTCACAGGATAACTGGTGGAAAGAAAAGAAATACAAAACTGAGATAAAGAAGGTAAAATTCGCTAACTGCAAGAAAACCTTTGTAAATATCGGGAACGGTATTAATTATGCTAATGTATATGAAATTACACCGTATTTCGGTTCTGAAGTATATTTAAGCATTCTTACTGACGAGAAAGGTTATTACAGCCCTGACCAAACAAAATTTATTCTTGATAATTTTTTTACGAATAATACCGTAAATTCTTTCAAATGGAGGAACTCGAACCGTTCAGAGAATTACGCGTTTGCCTCAGGTAAATATAAATATAATAAAAACGGGTTTATCAATACATATGACATATCCGTTTCATTAAAATACGTCAATGACAGCTGGATCATTGACCAAATAATAATTAATTAGAGAAACAAGTAATGTTTCAGGCACTAAAGAGGATAAACAGACAATTTGCCTTATTGTCTGGAATTTCTCTTTTTCTTTTACTCAGCATACTGGCTACTCACCTGATAAGCAGGTATTTTGAAAGTACCATCGACGGGAACTGGGAGCAAATATCTGCCGAGAAAACTAACTCCATAAAAGACGAATGTACATCACTTTTTGACAGCTACCAGAAAGAGACCATACAATTTTCCAGCGAGCTTCTAAAGAATAAAAAACTACTTACCGCAATCGGGAACCAGAACACCAGGAAATCGTACGAAGCATTATTCGAATCCGACAGGGTGAATGATTATAACATTGAGATATATAACCCGCGCCTGGAACTTTTCCTTTTTTCAGGAAGACAAATTTATCCGGATATACTGGAATTGAACCGTGCACTTTCAGGAAGCAAATTTACTACGGTAAAAGAAATCGGATTTTATACATATGTTGTCGTATTCACCCCGATCCCTGTTCAGCAGGCGGATAAGGTCTGGTCAGGAAAAGCCGGAGGGGTACTGGTAACCGCAAAGTTAATAGATGTAAGGTACGGGATAAGGAACAAATTCTTCAGAAATTTAGGAATAACACAGGAAATAACGGATAAGTATAATATTTCGGTAACATTTGATTTCAAACCATATACTAATCTGTCGGAATACACGGATAGTTCATCATTAAAAGAGAAGCTTCTTTTCGAGCTGAAAAATAGTAACGGGGAAATAATGGGTCAGATGTTTATTCCCCAGCTTGATAAAGCATCATACATACTTGATGTTAGAGATAGATTTTCAAACCTTATTTCCGTTGAAATATTTATTCTCAATCTTTTTATTGCTTTTCTGTGTATTTATTTCCTGAAGAAAATAGATTCGCTGTTTATCCGGGGAATAATGATGATATTACTTGTGGTTATTTCACGGTATTTATGGCTTGCAGTTGATTTCCCTTCAAAGATAATCATGTCCAGCGGACTGGATATTTTCTCACCCTCTCATTATGCCTCCAGCGTAGCTTACGGTATCGGAAGATCGCTTGGGGAACTGTTTATTACCTCGATATTGGTTCTGATAATATGTTCTTATATAATTTCACTCGTAATAAAATCATATAGGAAAGAAGTATTATACACTTATACATACGTACACATTTTCATCATAACATTGTGTATTTTTATTTTCTTCCTCGCTTTTCATGTTTACGGCGGAATAATACAAAGCCTCGTATATGATTCGAACCTCAGATATTTCGATAGGACACAGATCCTGCCCACCGACCAGCCTGAGCTTATCTTCATGCAGCTTGCCGTATTGTTTATTTCAATCACGTTCCTGTTGATACTTATATCATGTGCAATTACAATCAATAAATATTCATCCGGGTTCTTCGGTAAAAACATATTAGTCGGACGTTATTCTGTAATAATGATATTCTTGGCATTATTTATTATTAATTTACTTCTCGAGCTGTTCGATACGCATTTAACTGAGTTATCTCTCACTCTGGGGATACGGAATCTGATAATAATACTTTCGGGTCTGCTGACGTTCTATATCCAGAGGAAATTAATGCTTGAGCACAGTTTCAAGCTGACTTCATTACTCAATTTCTCTATGATAGTTCTTGCGTGCATAATATTCGTACCGATCGTTATGCTAAATAAAATCACATCGCAGGAAAATAAATATCTGGAGCTTACTGCAAAAAAGATCTCCGAACAGGCTGATGACAAGATACGTTTCCTGATATCTTCGAGCCTTCAGGATATATCGGAGAATCCGAGCCTGGAACTCGATCTGAAAAATAAGAATAAATATCCCAAGTTAGCTTTCAACATCTGGACCCAGAGCACACTTTACTCGGAAGACCTGAATACGGGAGTTTTTATACTTGATCCAGACGGAAAACCGGTAAGTGATTTTAACGTTAATCCTTCCGAACTATTATCGGACAGCGTAGTAAGCTTTGCCTTGAGAAACATTAAAAGAAAACCTGCCGTACCTGCTGATACCTCGATCATTAATCCCGATAAAACAGAAGATCTATCGGAAGAAGAAAGCAGTGCCGGCGATGAGGAAGAAATATTTCAGAACAGGGAGATGAAGTTTTACTGCGGTATCAAGCCGATCGGAAAAGTAAATTTAAAGAACAGCAAGTTTAAAAGGGTCATAGGTTATCTGGTTATAGCAGCTCAGTATGATGCGAAGAATTTCCTGGCTCAGTCAAGTATGCAAATTTTCAGGAACTTTTCGCAGGATAATCTCATAAACAAGCTTACTTCTGCACCGGTTATATCCGAATTTTCGGACGGTGAGCTGGTAGGTTCCTCCGATAAAGACCTTTCGCGGTCATTCATCAAGTCACTGGATCTGTTCAAAGAAAGCGTGAAAGACAAGATAGATAAATCTTCTCTCAGGTATGACCAGGTTGAGAACCAGCTTTATAAATCATACTATGTCGAATCAAGCCCGGTCAGCAAAAATGACATGTCACCGGAAAAGATCTATGTTGTCAGCATTAAGGTAAATGATTTCAACCTGATGATATTTTTCTTCTTTAAATATTTTTTGTTTGCCATAGTTATCTACATAATCTTTATCATCTTCTATATTTGCTACAAACTGACGGTATATATGCTGAAACCGCAGGAAGAAAGAACGATTAAGTTCGGTTTCAGGGAAAAATTATTCGTATCATTTATTGTCGTATCGGTTATCCCCATTATTGTACTGGCTATTTACAGCAGGGAGTTTGTCAAAGAAAAAAACAATGAATTCTACAAGAACCAGATGATATCCGATCTGAGGATCGTGGAGCAATATGTAAAAAATAAGATGCCTTCTCTCGACTATTCGAAGATGAAAACCGAGGGGAGCGGTGAAAATGGGGTTAATATATTCAATATTTTCGGGAAAGGATTTACAGAGTCACGTAAGAATTTCAATCTCTATGTTAAGACAAGGCTGGTATCGACAACAGATGAGCAATTGTACAAATCAGACCTTCTGGATGAAAGGATTAGCGGTAATGCTTTTTATAACATTGCTCTCCTGAAGAAAGATTATTATGCAGAGAATCAGGATATCGGCTCCCTAACCGTTCTTGCCGGATATAAACCCATGTATGATAATTTTAATAACCTTATCGGCATCATTTCTTCGCAAACCGTCTTCCGGCAAAATGAAATAAACCAGGAGCTGACGGAGAACCTTGTTTATATATTCGGTGTGTACTTTGTAGCCGTATTGTTCCTTATTATGATAGTTAATATTTTATCATATACTATTTCGAACCCCATTATAAAGCTTCAAAAAGCTACCGAGCAGCTTTCACGCGGGAACATAGAGATACAGGTCAGCTCAAGCAGCAAGGATGAGATCGGTGAGCTGGTGAATTCTTTCAATAAAATGACCCGCGAGCTTAAGCGTTCGCGAGCTGAATTGAAGAAGGTTGAGAGAGAATCAGCATGGAGGGACATTGCGCGACAGGTGGCTCACGAAATTAAAAATCCCTTAACTCCCATGAAGCTTGCTATGCAGCACCTTTACTATGCTTATTCGCACAGTTCCGGTGATTTCAAGTCCATTCTTCAGACAACCAACAGGCTAATTATTGACCAGATAGAAACATTGAACAGGATAGCCACCGAATTTTCCGATTTTGCAAAGATGCCGAGCAGGAATTATCAGCCTATAAATATCGATGAAATATTATTAGATGTAGTGGGATTGCTCAATAGTGACGGAAAGATTACTCTGAAGCTATTTAAGGCGAATTCTAAAAGCTCTGTCACCGGCGATAGGGATGAAGTGAAGCGAGCACTTATAAATATTATCAGAAACTCGTTACAGGCGATCGATGAAAAAGTATGCGATAGGGTGGATGGTCATATCAGTATAGAGACGGTAGTAAGTAACGGATTTTACAGGATATTTATTAAGGACAACGGTATAGGTATGGATGAAGATACTCTGCAATCGCTTTTTGAACCATACTTCTCAACTAAATCATCGGGAATGGGACTGGGGTTGGTTATTACAAAAAAGATCATCGACGATATGAAGGGGAAGATATTCGTTAAAAGTGTTCAGAATAAAGGAACGGAAGTGGAGATCAGGTTCGAATGTTTTTATTTTCCTGACAAAACATAAACCATCTGAATTCCGGTATTTCCTGACTTGCTTTTTAATCTGTCAATCCTCAACTATAAAGGGCTTAACAATTCTAACACGCATTTTTATTTAAATTATGTCAATGGGGTAATCAATCTTAATAATAATCGATATGGTGATTCTTCAGGTTATCTGAATTTCGCTAATAAATTGAATTTACTACTAATAATGCGTAAATTTGTTGATAAAACAAATTTATGGGTAAAAAAGCCGGTTTTGTTGCAATAGTCGGGAAGCCTAATGCAGGCAAGTCGACTTTAATGAATGCCATTATGGGGCAGACCCTGTCCATTGTCACTCCAAAGCCGCAAACCACACGAAATAAGATTTTCGGTATATATACGAAAGATGATGCCCAGATCATTTTCGTAGATACTCCCGGTATTCTGAAACCGCAATATAAGCTGCAGGTTTTTATGAAGCGGGAGTTGGAAAGCTCTTTTCTGGAAGCTGATATTATTATACTCATCTGTGATGCCTCAAAGTATGACCTGAACGATATCGGGGAAGTATACGAAAAATACAAGAAAGAATTTTCTTCGCATAAAGTATTTTGTCTTTTGAATAAGATAGACCTTTTGAATAAGGAAGTTGTGCTGCATATTATTAAGGATGTTTCAACGAATTTTAAATTTGATGAGATAATACCTCTTTCTGCGGCTAAGGGTTTTAATGTAGATGAGCTTGTCAGAACTATAATTAATTATCTTCCGGAACATGAATTTTATTTCGATGGGGATATCATTGCTTCGCAGCCGGAAAAGTTCTTTGTATCCGAGCTTATCCGCGCAGAGGCATTAAAGATATATGAACAGGAGGTTCCATTCTCCGTATATGTAGAAGTGGATGAATTTAAAGAGAGAAGTAAAGGAAAAGACTATATAAGAGCAAGCATTATTCTTGAGAAAGATTCTCAGAAGAAAATAGTTATCGGAAGAAACGGATTGATGATCAAAACGCTGGGGGAAAGGGCACGTGCACAAATAGAAGAATTTCTCGGCAGAAAAGTTTTTCTCGAACTGTATGTGAAAATACGGAAGAACTGGAAGAATGATGAGGATTTTTTGAAAAGAAAGTACATCCGGTCATCAATGAGCATTACTTAAGTAGAATTATTTGGATAATTTTAAAGATTTAATATCCGATTATCGTTCCAGGATAGATAAAAGACTTTCGGATTATCTGACCGAGGAAACACTACGTGCTAATTATCTAAAGGTAAACGGAAAATATCCCTCTTCATTATATGAACCGTTGAATTATATCATGTCAGGTGGAGGGAAAAGGATACGTCCCTTGCTGATGATATTAGCCTGTGAGGCATTTGGCGGAGAGTTTGAGGATGCTGTGGATGCGGCTGTAGCGATAGAGATACTCCATAACTTTACCCTGGTGCACGATGATATTATGGATAACGCGGCAACGCGCAGAGGCAAGGAGACGATACACAAGAGATGGGATGTCAATACTGCCATTCTGGTAGGGGACGAATTGATCGGATTATCGTATCGGTCCCTGCTGAAAACGAGATCACGAAGAATAGATGACGTTGTGAGGGCATTCACTGACGGGGTGATAGAGGTATGTGAAGGCCAGGCATTCGATAAAGAGTTTGAATCAGATAATAGCATAAGCCTAGATGATTATTTCCTTATGATAAAAAAGAAGACTGCAGAACTGATACGCATATCATCCGTGATAGGTTCCATTATAGCTGATGCAGAGAACGATGAGATAGAACTCATAAGCTGTTATGCTCAAAATCTAGGTTTTGCTTTCCAGATACAGGACGATCTGCTGGACGTGGTAGCCGACGAAAATGAATTTGGAAAGAAGATCGGGGGAGATATACTCGAAAAGAAAAAAACGTACCTGTATTTGAAGGCACTTGAGCTAAGCAATAAAAATGATAGGGAGCATTTGGCTGCACTTTACACAGAAGGGAATGAAAATCTTA
>Ga0187878_1003234_pt1 | contig 13642 bp, 16 predicted proteins | sample June2016WEW_17_1_FD_132979 | JGI IMG/M metagenome (GOLD analysis project Ga0187878, IMG submission 132979) | Peatland microbial communities from SPRUCE experiment site at the Marcell Experimental Forest, Minnesota, USA - June2016WEW_17_150 | ecosystem: Environmental > Terrestrial > Soil >...
AACTCGGGGCAGGCAGCGAATTGCCGGGCCGAAATCGGTTTCCGAGCGGCAGAAAGCCCGGCAATTCGCTGCCTGCCCCGAGTTCCGCCTTAGCCGTTCAACCTTGCGCAGGTTCTCGAGCACACCCCGGCCGGACGGGCGCCTGGCCGGCATCCGGATGGTTTCCCTGCGACGCGGGGCATTATTGCCGAGAGCGGGTGTGGACGCTCGGCGGAGCGCGGGGTTCGAAAGGATCCTTCGCCTGGCAGCGCTCGCTTTCCCGATGGCGCAGGATGCGGTCGGCCACCCGCGGCTCTGTAATAAAGGAGATGATCCGCATTCGGGCACCGCATTTGCAGACAAGCGGATCGACTTCAAAAACCTTTTTCAGAAGGCGCGCCCACGTGCTCCGGGCTTCCCGCCGACTGGCAGGGTCCGGTGACTAGCGGAAATCGGAGTCGGCAACAGCCGCGCCTTTTGGGTCAGCCTGGTCTCGCCCACCCGGAGCGTGACGATGTGGTCACCCGGCGACATGGCCGCGCGCGCCCCACCGCCGAAGCCGCCACCTTCCGAGGACACACGGCGGTCCTGATCCCTTTCCGCTAGGGACAGCAGCTTCCGCGTTCATCTTCAGCTGCATTCTTGGGGCGTACCTGTACTTCCGAGGGTAGAATCACATTCGCGTGAGTATTGAGTTGCCTGGATCAGGCGCCTCCGTGTCTAAGAACCTCGCAGCCAAGATCCGCATGCGGCCGCCACATTGCGGGCATTCCAAAACGTCAATCAAAAACCGCGCAGAAGCTCGGCCCACGAAGAATTGCGGGGACGGCAGTCGCGTTTCTTCTGTGGCTTTTCGGCATCGGGAGAGAGAATGTGCCCTTTTCGCGCTCAGGGGCGAGGGCGCTTCTTGCGCGCCTGGTAGGTGCGGGCAAGCTCCATGAAGATGCCAACGTCCCGGTCAAGATCGGTCTGGGTCCCGTCAAAGAAGAAGTTTCTGATCGGGATATCTTCGTGATCGGCACTGACCTTCGGGTAGATCGCCTCGGTGACGATCCCGTTCATGCAGGTGAAAGGAGAAATGTCGACCACGCCGTCGCATCCCTGGTGGTAGTGGAAGACGGCCTTGCCGACGCTGAGCGTCATTTCCCCCAAGGATCCTTCGTGGGGCAGATAGGGGTCGGAATAGTCGAAAAGCCGCGTGATCGGAGGTTCTTCATATCCGCGAAAGTCTTCCTCGAAGACTCTGTAAAGCCTGTGCTCATCCTTGTGTTGGATGTGGTTTTTGATGTTGGCCACCAGCATCGCTTTGGTGAACATCTGGCCCGAATGCTGAAGCCGCTTTTTGTGCTCCAGGTTGGTGTACCACACCCACTCCACGATATGTGCCAGGGTGCACTCGCCACCAAACTCCTCGATCTTCCGGATCGTGAAGTCGTTGGTGAAGGAGGTGAGCCGGCAGAAGATCTCTCCCACGACTCCGATCAGGGGCCGCTTGTGGAAGTTCCGCACGGAGATCTTGTGAAACTCCTCACGCGCCTCCGTCAGGGCAGCCACAAGGTCCTTCATCCGTTGTTCGGTGGCAACTCCCTGGCGTTCGATGACCCGTTCCACTCTTCCGATGGATCGCGTGTGGACGGCATCGGTATGCCCGCGGTTGACCTCATAGGGGCGGGCATCGTCCAGCGGATTCCTTCCAGGCAGCGCAGTGTGATCCGATTCCCCTGCTTTTCGCTGGCAATCCTTGCACGTGCAAAGAACCCATGACGGACCGCTGAGATCCCCACCGAACAAGTGGCCTATGCCCTCACTCAAGCAATCAAACTCAGGCCGGACGAATTCGTAGATCGTGGGTGAAAGGCGGTTGCTATTTCCCAATAGCGCACTCAGTTGCCGCAGCTTTCGGAAAGCGAACGCTGGCACCCGTGTCGTCTCCCCCACAGGAGTAACCAAAGGGTGGCCCCATTCGGGCAGCGCAGGCAACAAAGGCATGACTGTGGCTTGTCCCACTGGTTAAGCTATTCCAGGCAGCATGAAAGGGATTTTCAGATCAGGGGATCCTGATCAGGAGTGAGTGAGTCGTACTGCAAGCTGTACCTTAGCACGACAACCTGTGGAAGGTAAAGAGGATTTGGCAAGACGCCACCAGTGCCAAGCGGTCGAGAAGTTGTTACAGAAATCTGTAGCCGAAATTCGGGGATCTCTGCATTTTTCTGGTATAGAATGCCGAGTTGAAATCAGATTTGCGGACCATTCATCCAAGGCCGCCGGTATCACATCCGGCCGCGATCCGCACTTGCGCACCTTCTATGATTCCTAACTGGGTACGAGAATCATGGTCACGAACTCCCCGAAAAGACGATGTTCTGTTTCGGCCAGACCGAAAGGACTGGCAGACAAATGCTGATCTTAATACAGATGGCGTTCCCGCTGACTACGTATATGCTGAGGGCTACCATCGCGCCGGGCAAATTCTTGCAGACTATGTTATCGAGAAGAAGTGGGATCAAGATCTTCTCGTTTGCCCGATCGTGTTTTTGTACCGTCACTATGTCGAATTGCAGCTCAAACGGCTGATTCCCTTGGGGCCTTCTTGATGGACCAGAGCTTCAGTGAACCGGATCGTAAATTACTACGATCGTCTCATAGATTGGATCAACTATGGACAAGATTTAAACCGATTCTGCAGCAAGCGGAGGACTGGAACCTTGGGGGGATAACGGACTCAGAGGTTAAGGGAATTGAATCCTACATTCGGCAGCTCCACGAAATCGACGAAAACTCATACAACTTTCGTTATGAAACTACCACAAAAGGGGAGCCGTCAATCCCCGACAAAGAAAGGTTTTCCCACTACATCAATATCAAGTTGTTCGCCGAATCGATGGAAACGTTAGCGACCTACCTATTCGGGATCGGCGAGGTTTTCCATGACTCGTTCCAGATCAAGTGTGAAATGGAAGCTGAAGCACAGGCCGATTTCTACCAAGACTATAGCTATTAATGTGTCGGCTACTATTCTGACTGATGCAAAAGGGCAATAAGGACTGCTACGGAATCTGAGAGGGTGCTCTAAAACGCGAATCGAGTTGCCGGTCGCGTTCGCCGCTTGCCTGCGGCGATCGGCTTGACCATGAAACGAGTACTTCAGCGGCCCATTCGGGCTGGATTTGGGCCATGCGCTTGAGCCACTCTGCATCCCGTGGATTGGGGCTGTACGTCGCTGCAGTGACTTGATCTAGCTGGATGGAACGATTGGCCCGTCGCAAAGAGAAGCCTCCGATAGGTGATTTGCCTTGGATGCAGAAAAAGGGCACGAAATCTTCACGCAAGGCCCCTTTCATCCGCTTCTAATGGAGGCATCCTCAGATTGAGCAGGTATATCGCTTGGTCCGACCCCAGCGCGCCAGCGGCGTTTGAGGCGATACAGCTGAATGAGCCGCTTCTCAGCGACGAGCGTCTCCGGATCCGACTCTGCAGGAACCGGCTTCAGGATCTGACATTCGCTGGAGCTGGCTGCTGTGGATGATATCCAGGTACCGGGACACATGGATCTGCTCCGTCCATTTGCTGAGCAGCGCACGCCTCCCTGTTCTGCCCAGCTCCCGGCGGTGCTCCGCATTGTGCTGCAAACGTGATACGGCTTGTATCAGCTCCTCCTGCGTGGAATAAAGGCACCCCCCGCCGCTCTCTTCAATGATCTCGGTCAGACCGCCGACCGGCCGGGCGATCGTGGGAGTTTCCTGGGCAAATCCCTCCAGCACGACGAGACCGAACGCCTCCGGGCACAGGCTCGGCACGATCACTGCGATCGCATTCCGGTACAGAGGCTGCAATTCCGTTTCGGTTTTTTGCCCGAGGAATTTGATCCTCGGATTACCCGCCGCCATGCGACGCAGGTCTTTTCCGTATCCTCCTACTCCGGCAATCCACAGCTCAGCTTGACGGTAGGTTGCAAAGACCGGGAACAGAGTCTGAATCCCCTTCGGTTTCTCCAGGCGGCCGACAACCAGAAAATAAGGGGGTGCGGCCGGGTCTACTTCCGTCACGGGCCGGGCCGGAGCGAAATGGGGCAGATGAAGCACCTGCGGCCTGGTCCATGCTTCGCTGTGTCGCTGCCAACAGGAAAGACTCGGACACAAAATCGCGTCCAGGCATTGGATCATGCGTGAGAGGAGATTTGTCCAGCGCCAAAGCTGGGGCGGGCGGGTGGCGTGGATCGTGCAGAGAAAGCAGCTCTTCCTGGTGCACAATTCGCGGCGATATCTCCAAAGGAAATGTGTGGGGCATAACAGCCAGTGCGCGTGCGCCGTATACAGCTTGATCCCCCTTCCAAGAGCGAACAGCCCCGGCGCGCCCAACAGAGAAGGGTTGTGATAATGAAGTACGTCGAAACTCCCTTCCTCGAGGATTTTTTTTATTTGCGGGGCATAGAACAACGGCTGGCCGGTCTGGTGTGCGATCAATACCGCAAGCCCTCGCAGCCCGCTTTTCAGCGAGTGCACCCGTGGATTGGAGGAAGCGCTGGCTCGAACAGGGGGCCGCCGAGGAAATGGTAGGCGTCGAGGGAGTGCACGACGGTAACTGCGTGACCGCGGCGTGCCAGGGCGCCGGCCAGGCGCTCGACAAATATGCCGTCACCGCCAAAATTGAAGGGCGGATAGAAGGTCGTAAGCATGCATATACGCAACGGCCGATCCGACATTGACACTACCCGAATCCAGATCCGAGTTCTGAAATGAGCCAGGGGTGCAAATATCACCGTCGAAACCGGCCTCTGCGTTCTCTCTGATGCGAGGCTCCGTCCCGGATCGGGAGGGTACAGATTCCCTTATGTCGCCGCGGACGGATGGCTCCGGCTCATGTTGAGTCGCATATCCAAAATCTTAACTCATTCCGGACTTCGGTGAAAGGTCGTTCAATTCTGTGCTCGACGCACAAGCGGGAAGCCCCTGATGGTGCGGGAACCGGGCCTCGGCCCGATCTGCGGAGAAGTCGCCTGCCTCCCGCCGCACGGTCTGAAAGGCGTGGCCGACGGCTGTCTCGGGGCAACATCGCATCAAGGTCTGCATGGCTGCAAATTCGGAAGAAGTGGGGTGACTCTGGAGTATGCCCAAGAGTATGATTCAGCTGGCTCGGGGAAATATCCGGTCGATAGCAGCCTGGCGGAGGGTGGCAGGACAGCCTGCGGAAATCACTTCGGCAATGAATGTCTGCTCTCGGCAGCGGAACGTATGCCGCATCCAGGATATTTCGGCGGCCGGATAACCGGTCGGGACGGAGACACAGAGTGCGAGGCAACATTAGCAGGATCCTGGATGTCATTGTAGTTCTGGGGCTTATTACCCCGGCATGCGTCATCCGGCGCTCAGGCCCTGAGGGAGCCGGATCTGACAAGGTAACAGTGCTCGTTATCCCGGCGCTCTCCTCCGCACCGCTGTTGATTGCGGCCGATGGCGGTTATTTGGCGGCCCAGGGAATCGATGCCGAACTGGTTAAGATCGATCAATCGGCCACGGCACTTCCTGCGCTGACGCAAGGCAAGCTGGACGTTTGGGGCGGCACCATCAGCCTGGGCATTCTCAACGGCATAGCGAGAGGCGCGCGGATCAGGATTGTCGCCGGAAAAGGCTACATTCCGGCAGCCGGGTGCGTCTATTCCGGGCTGATAGCCAGGAGAGCACTGGTCGACTCGGGCCGGCTCACGACTCCGGATACTATGCGCGGCCTTCGCATCGCGGCGCAACCGGTGAATTTCGAAAGATTCTATCTCGAGAAACTTCTCGATGCCGGCCGCCTCAGAACAGCCGATGTCGTGCTTACCAACGTCCCTCATGCAGCGGAGATCGGAGCGCTGGAAACCGGCCAGGTGGATCTGGTGGCGACGACCGAACCGTGGCTGGGCCATGCAGTACAAGCCGGCTGCGGGACTGTCTGGATGTCGGCCGGCGCCATCATACCGGAATTTCAGTTCGGCTGGCTCGCATTCGGACCGACCCTCCTGGACACCAGGCCGGATTTGGGGCGGCGGTTTATGGCGGCGTACCTTGCGGCGGTGAGACAATACAATGAGGGGAAGACCGATCGCAATTTGGACATCCTGACCCGTCAGACCGGGCTCGAGCGGGATTTTCTGAAACACGCGTGCTGGCCGGCTTTCCGGGCGGATGGGGGCATCGACGCCCAAAGCATCCTGGAGTTTCAGAGCTGGGGCTTGCGCAGAGGCTTTCTGGATCGAACCCTGGCTGTCGAGGACATTGTGGATTCCCGGTTCGTTGACTATGCTGTCGGCCTGGAGAAGGCGTCCAAGCATTGAGTGCAAGCCCATGTGGTTTGAGTGCCGGAACTTGAGCAAGACCTATCGGACGCGCAACGGGATGATCCGGGCGCTGGAGGAAGGGACTTTCTGCGTTGGTGAACATGAGTTCCTGTGCATCGTCGGACCGAGCGGGTGCGGCAAGACAACCCTTCTCAAGATCATTGCCGGTTTGCTGCAGCCGTCCTCAGGCGAAATTCTGTTCCACGATTTGGAAGCGAACGGGTCATTGCGCAGCGCCCTCGTTTTCCAGGATCATGGCTTGCTTCCCTGGCGGAACGTGCTGGACAACACGGCTTTCGGACTGGAGATGCAGCGTGTGGGGAAAGCCGAGCGGCAAGCCCGCGCGCTTGCCTTCCTCGAAAAGGTCGGTTTGGGGCCGTTCACACGCACATATCCCCACGAGTTGTCGATGGGAATGAGGCAGCGCGTCGGAATTGCCCGGGCCTTCGTGAGCAATCCGCAGATTCTGCTTATGGATGAACCTTTTGGCTCGCTCGATTCCCAGACCAGGCAGGTACTTCGCGAGGAACTGCTCAAGGTCTGGAAAGAGAACCGGAAGTCGGTCGTGTACGTCACCCACGACATCGAGGAGGCCGTAGTACTCGGGGATCGCGTTCTGGTCATGACCGGCAGACCCGGCCGGCTGCGTGCGGTGATCCCCGTGCCGCTGGACCGGCCCAGGGACCTCGCTGCCGGGGATCAACCTCGGATTGCGGAGATCAAATGGAAAATCTGGAAGATGCTCGAGGACGAAGTCCGGACGAGCCTGCGGATCTCGAGCTGAAACAAAACCCCTGGCGGAACTGGCGCCCAAGGGAGTTGGGATTGACGGCAGTGATTCTGGGTGGCGCCCTGCTCGCCTGGGAAATCTGTACGCGCACGGGACTTCTCCCGGCTCTCTCATTCCCGGCACCATCGACCATCCTTCGCGCGCTGGTGCGCTCGATCCGCACCGGCACCCTAGCGGCAAACCTCGGCATCACCCTGCTTCGGATGGCGTATGGACTCGGCTTAGGGGGAGCCGCCGGCCTCATGCTTGGTCTGCTCATGGGTTGGTCCACGCGCATGCGCGCTGTCGTCGATCCTCTGATCGCGGCAGCCCACCCCGTGCCCAAGATTGCCTTGCTGCCCCTGATCATGTTGATCTTCGGCGTGGGCGAGGCCTCCAGGGTGCTCGTGATCGCGTTGGCAGCATTTTTCCCGATGCTGATCAGCACCATGGCCGGCGTGCGGCAAATCAGTCCGATCTACTATGAAGTCGCCGCCAGTTACGGGGCCAGCGTTGCGCAGGAGTTCACCCGCATCGTCCTGCCCGGCAGCCTGCCGTTCATACTGAGTGGCTTGCGGCTCGCGCTCAACAATGCGCTCTTGCTCACGATCGCGGTCGAGCTCGTCAATGCCCAGGAAGGTCTGGGCGCGCAGATCTGGTTTGCATGGGAAACGCTCCGCACCGATGAGCTGTATGCCACTCTGGCGGTCACCGCAATGCTGGGCACAGGCGGCAACTATCTACTGCAAGAGCTCGCTTTTCATGTTGTGCCCTGGCAAGTTGAGCGCCCATAGACCGCCACCCTCACCGCATACGCGCCTTTCTCAACCAGCGTCTCAGCAGGAGATAGCCGGCCAACCGGCCGGTCTCGAGCGCGCGGAACAGCCCGGCGGGGCGCAGATAGTACATGTCGACCCTCGGGAGCGCGAAGAGATCGCTGGAACTGCGGGCATACGCCGGCTCCGTACCGCGGGCCGACTCAAACAGAGCCCGTGCCCGGCTCCGCACGTGGCGATCGTGCGCTCCGTACGGATAGGCCAGGCAGCGCACCCTCACGCCCGCAGTGTCCTGGCGGTCGTGCGCATGTAAAGCACACCATCCGGCAGCCGCGGGTCAGCGCAAGTGCGCCGGCTCGACCGGGTTCCCCGAACTCCTCCCTTTCACTACGGCCGGCGTCTTTCCAGCCATCGTGGCACGTGGATTCTCGCGCAGGATTTTCAGAGCCGCTGCGTCGCCCAGCAACTGCGCATAAAAACGATGGGCGCCGTCCGTCTTGCCGATTTCGGCCAAAATCTTCCGGATCAGGTTTTCCTCGTCGATCGTCCCCAGCCGGGGGGCGAGGCGCAGCCATAGGCGCGTCAATGAGCCGGCTTCCGGGTCTTCGTCCTCAACCCATTGATAATCAAGAATGGAGCCGCCGATGAGCCGTGGCAGAATTCCCTCTGAAATCCGGGTCAACTCCGAGTAAGGCAGGGCGATCCCCTCGACCGTTGATCTGCCCGCGCTGCGAACATGCGAAAGGTGAGTATGAAACCCCAGCTCCTCATAGAAACAGCCGCAGCCGCGCCTCTTTATGACCGCCTGGTCGCCCAGGTCGACATTGAGGAGGACCTTCGGTCCCCTGCCGAGGATTGACGTGAAACAAAGTCGACGCGTGCCGTCGGCGGCCAGCTCTGCGTCCGGGACGGCAAGCGCCACTGTGTCTGACAGGAGATGGACTTCGTCGATATCCGCAGGCGCGCCGCAGCCACTCGCAATGGAGCCGAGGTCGGTGGAATGGTAACGCAGGAACACCCGTGCGTGCGTCGTCTCTATTTCCGCGTGTTTGGACGCGGTGAGGGGCTCAGACCCGGTGATAAACTGTACGCCGCGCAGATCAACCCCGCGGCTCGCGGCCGCGCGACAGAGGCGCACGACGCCGCTCACGCTGCTTTGCACAGCGCAACGTCCCTGGCGTTGGATCCGCTCGCTGATCCAATCAAGGATGACTCCGGGGTCGTCGAGCGGCGCCGCCCGAGGCCATGGGATGGGAACCGCGCCGAGCCGGCACAGGCCAATAACTGCCGCGAGCGACCATGAGTGCCAGTATGGCAGTGACCTGCCGCTTAGCTTCATGTCGAACCAGCATGCCGGAGGATAGCCGATCTTCGCATAGCGCAGAGAGTTGCTCAGCCCGATGCTGGCGGGGATCTTCGGGTACCAGAGCGCCAGCGGTGCCGTGGACAGATCCAGCAGTCGAAACATGATGTGTTCATATGGGGCGCGGTCGGCCAGGAACTCCAGGTCGATCAACATGCGGCTCGGGGGACCCGTGGAACCGCCCGTGCGGGATTCCCAGCCGCGGGACAGGATGGGGTTATCGAAGTCTTCTTCCCTGAAAAAGAGTCGGGTTCCGTCGTGTTCGAGCGGCTTGCGTCCCTTGTATACTTCCAGCGGAATCCTGACCCCTGATTCCAGCAGCCGCGCCAGCAGGTCTTCGAGCTCATTCCTTGCGAGCGAGGATTCCATATCGCTGTATTCACACTGCGCATCGCGCAGGAGGGGTAGGTAAGGGCTGCGCGGGTTCTGATAGACACAGCGCTTCACCATCTTCAGGAAGCTCTCATTTCGCTTTTCCAGCCGGCGCAGGATGGTTGCGCGGGCGGCCTCATAGGAAATGGGCTCCCTCAAATAGCCTGGGAGACCGCACAGAAAACGCCGGAAAGCCTCCAGCCGGTTGCTCATCACGCCCCCCGAGGACGATTAATCCTGCGGCCGGCCATCGAGCGTTCCATACGCCCGCGCCTTGATGATCATGCCGATTGCACGTGCTGCTCCTATATCCTCACTAATCCCCAGGCTGCAAATTTTACGCATTATGAAAGGGCGCCAGCAAGATGCAGATTCGAGCAGCGGCGTCTTGGGGCGCCAAAGGACGATCAAACTTTCGGGACAATCCGATGGGGCTCTGCCCCAAAGCCCGGGGTTTTTTAAGGCATAACTCCGGTGTCCGATGGATTACAAGCGAAGGCCTCTGGCACCAATTGTGGTCAGAGGCCCGATGCACCATCGGCGCACCGTCGGCCTGGCTATCCCTTGTCAGGTTGCGTCCCGGCAAAGCCTGACTCCGTTTCACTAGACGGGAATGAGTTTAGCACGCATCAAGTTCCTCGGGATTGCTTTTGGGGCTCCGCCCTAAATCGCCGACCGGCCGCACCGGCGCGATGTCGTCGGCTGTTTGGACGAACAAGGTAAGCCGGTCTTTGTGTATCCCGAGAGTACGGGGTATTACTTGACCTGGCCGGCCTTCATCTCGGAAATCCCAAACTGTCCGGGGAGTGAGGCCGCGCATGCCGGCGAAGCCTTGTCATGGCTCTCGCTGCACTCTGTTGATGGCCAAGTCCCGCCAACCCGGATTTACCTGAACAGCGCAGCAGCAGATGATTGGCACAATGGCGGAGTCACTGCAAACCTTTATCACCGATGACAAAGGGGCCCTCTTTTCGCACCACGATCCCAACCGCCACCAAAATGCTTGGTCGGCCATGTTTACCTGGAAAAACACGAACCATGGTTACGCATCCTCGATTTTATCCGGGCCCAAGGTCAATTCTGTCTTTGCCGGGCGGATCTCATTCCAAACTTCAAGGGGACGGATTGCGCCTACGACCCAGGCCACAACCATGTAAATCGCAGATCCTCCCCCGATAAGGATCGGGAGGGTGCCCGTTTTGTGCCACTTCAAAAATGCGATCATGGGAATACAGGCAACCGCCGGTTTCCAGGCATGGGTACCCAAAGCCAGCCTTACGACCCTTTTTGCCACACGCTCATAGACAAGGATGAAAATGAGGAATTCGCCGATGACCGAAGTGACGGCAGCCCCGATAAAGCTGTAGCCCGGAATCAGCACCAGGTTGAGCCCAGTATTGATGGCAGCGCCGCAGAACGAAATCCACAGGAAATCCCTTTGGAACCCGTGCGAAAGCAGCGTGGCGCGATAGACAGCACGGACCGCCATGATGGGTATGATCCAGATCAGGATGGCCAGCGCTCCTGCCCCGGCGGCGAAATCGTGGCCAAAGACCAGTACCATGAGCGGACGCGCCAGGAGTGTGCCCCCCGCGGCCAGGGGTATGGCAAGCGCTAGTGTGTATTTCAGCGATCGATCCGAAATGCGGCTCAACAGCAACGGATTGTCCCGGCACCGTGAGACTGCGGGCAAGATGTTGGCATGGTAGAGGCCAAGGAAGGCAATAGAAAAACTGATGAACTTGTAGGCCGCACTGTATTGTCCGACTTCCGTGGGCGTTTTCATGAAACCCAGGAGCACGACATCGAAATTGTACAGCACCATGCCTAGCGCAAACGAAAGCCCGATGGGAAGGGAATCCCTCCAAATGGCCGACCACACGCGCAAATCGAACACCAGTCGGATGGCACCGAACTTCCGTGAATAGAAGTACAGCAGGAAAATGGACTCCAGGGCTTCGCCCCCGAATTGAAAGATAGGAACCCATGCGAACTGGGTCGGACTGTCGAGAAAAAGGAGCACGCAACCTGAAAAGGCAAGCTGCCCCAGCACGGTGGCTGTGGCGACGTATTTCATCTGCTCCAGCGCCTGAAACACCCAGGCCAGTGTGATGGCAGAGGAAAAAAACATCAGGCCGTACAGCAGCAGGAGAATCTTGATTTCCAGCGGCTTGGCGAGCATCCAGACGGTGGCGGCCAACGCAAGTCCCGCGGCGAGACTTGCGGTAAAGCGCAATGCCAGGATGACGCCTACATATTCGCCCGTGCGAGACGGCTGGCGCGCGACTTCCTGCATGCCGTAGTTGCCCAGTCCCTGGCTGACCAGCAGCGAGAAGTAGGCCGTAAATGCTGCTGCAAAAGCCAGGTCGCCGAAAAGGTCCGTGCCCAGGACGTGTGCGATACGCACGGAAGCCCACAAGAGAAGAACCTTCGAGCAAAGGTCACCTGCAACCAGAATTGTGTAGTTGGCCAGGAACTTGCGCGTGAATTGCCCCATATCATTATTCTTCGACCGATTCCTCCTGGTAGGACCGGTCGCTGTTGAATCGCCAGATGTGATGGGTGGCACCGAAGATGTTCTCGACGGCCAGGATCGCGGTCAGCATGGAGTGGACCTGGTTGTTGTATTTGTGCAGGCCGCTGCACTCGATCATCTGGAGATTAGTCAGGCTCCTGAGGAAACGAGTGATAATTGCCAGGCGCTCCTCGTAGGTCTCGTCGTAGACCGGATAGGCTTTTTTCTGGCGACAGACCGCGCCCCCTTCTCTTTGCACTTATAAGCGTTTCTATCCGGCAGCACAAGGGGAAATCGGGGAGGAAAGGAAGGAAATCCGGGGAGAACTCGGGGCAAGCAGCGTACTGCCGGGCCGAAATCGGTTTCCGAGCGGCAGAAAGCCCGGCAATTCGCTGCCTGCCCCGAGTTCCGCGTTGGCCGTTCAAGCTTGCGCAGGTTCTCGAGCACACCCCAGCCGGACGGGCGCCTGACCGGCATCCGGATGGTTTCCCTGCGAGGCTGGGCATTATTGCCAAGAGCGGGTGGGGGCGCTCGGCGGAGCGCGGGGTTCGAAAGGATCCTTCGCCTGGCAGCGCTCGCTTTCCCGATGGCGCAGGATGCGGTCGACGACCCGCGGGTCTGTAATAAAGGAGATGATCCGCATGCGGGCACCGCATTTGCAGACAAGCGGGTCGACTTCAAAAACCTTTTTCGGCAAGCGCGCTCAGGGCCTGGGCTGTTTCTTGCGGGCCTGGTAGGTGCGGGCAAGCTCCATGAAGATGCCGACATCCCGGTCAAGATCGGTCTGGGTGCCGTCAAAAAAGAAGTTTCTGATCGGGATATCGTCGTGATCGGCACTGACCTTCGGGTAGATCGCCTCGGTAACGATTCCGTTCATGCAGGTAAACGGAGAAATGTCGACCACGCCGTCGCATCCCTGGTGGTAATGGAAGACCGCCTTGCCGACGCTGAGCGTCATTTCCCCCAAGGATCCGGCGTGGGGCAGATAGGGGTCGGAATATTTAAACAGCCGCGTGATCGGAGGTTCTTCATATCCTCGGAAGTCCTCCTCGAACACTTTGTAAAGCCTGTGCTCGTCCTTGTGTTGGATGTGGTTTTTGATGTTGGCCACCAGCATCGCTTTGGAGAACATCTGGCCCGAATGCTGGAGCCGTTTTTTGTGCTCCAGGTTGGTGTACCACACCCACTCCACGATATGGGCCAGGGTGCACTCGCCACCGAACTCCTCGATCTTCCGGATCGTGGAGTCATTAGTGAACGAGGTGAGCCGGCAGAAGATTTCCCCCACGACTCCGATCAGGGGCCGCTTGCGGAGGTTCCGCACGGATATCTTGTGAAACTCCTCACGCGCCTCCGTCAGGGCAGCCACAAGGTCCTTCATCCGTTGTTCGGTGGGAACTCCCTGGCGTTCGATGACCCGTTCCACTCTTTCGATGGATCGCGTGTGGACGGCATCGGTATCCCCGCGGTTGACCTCATAGGGGCGGGTTTTGTGAAGCATCTTGCGTAAGGCATCCGAAGCGATCAGTCCTCTCAGCGCGTTACGCTGCAA
>Ga0187878_1003236_pt1 | contig 13639 bp, 10 predicted proteins | sample June2016WEW_17_1_FD_132979 | JGI IMG/M metagenome (GOLD analysis project Ga0187878, IMG submission 132979) | Peatland microbial communities from SPRUCE experiment site at the Marcell Experimental Forest, Minnesota, USA - June2016WEW_17_150 | ecosystem: Environmental > Terrestrial > Soil >...
CCTGAGCAAATCGAGCCAAGACATCGGCTGCCGGCACAATGCAGCGTTGCAGCCCCAACGGTTCAGATTTCAGCGCGAATGCAAGTCCCATCAGTTGTGTGAAGTACAGGACCGGGATGCGGAAATCCGTCATGTAGGTTTTGTTGATGCGGGCCTGATACGCATCGAGGTTTATCTGGCATAGGGGGCAGGTAACCGCGATACAGTCGGCCTTGTCTTGCCGGGCGCAGAGTAAGAGATTCCGGCACAGTCGGAGAGCTACATCCTCGCTCGTTCCCATCAATGATCCGCCGCAACACATTGTCTTCATCGGATAATAGGTGGGTGTGGCTCCGATCACCTCGAGCAGCCGGTCCAGCATGGTTGGGTTGTCCGTGTCATCCTCGATGCCGAAGGGCCGGACTATCTGACACCCGTAATAGGGCGCCACGCGCAACCCCGTGAGTGGCCGCTTTACCAGCGCTCTAACACGGTCCAACCCTACGTCTTCGACCACCGCTTGCAGGAAATGCTTGACGGTGACACCACCCTCATAGTGCATCCCCGCCTCGCCGAGGGCTTGATTCACCTTGCCCTTGAGTTCCGGGGATTCCACAAGGTATGCCTCGGTCTTGCGCAGATTGGTGAAACAGGCGCTGCAAGCAGTAACGAGGGGATCTCCGGTGCGATGAGCCTGGGCCAGGTTGCGTGCGCTAAGGCAGAAAGACAAAACCTCGTTTACGTTCATATATGCCGTCGCGCCACAGCAGTTCCAATCTTCGACCTCGACTAACTCCATTCCGAGCAGCGCGGCAACGGCGTTCACCGACTCACCATATGGCCGGGCGGTTGCATCCAAAGAGCATCCAGGATAGTAGGCATATCGCATTCACTCACCTCCCAGTTCTTGAGCCTTGGCGACAATCTTGCGGAGGCCATCAATATCGCGCACCTGGGAGCCTCCCAGAGGAAGGCGGCCGTGCATGCGGAGACTTATCGCAATTGGCGCCGCGGCGATTGCGCCCAGCGGATTGGTGGAAAGCATAAACCTGGTCATCAGGGCAGTCTCACGGTTGCGGCCGTATTTGTTGACGATGTCAACGAAGTGTTTCGAGAGGGCACGGGCATGCTTGCTCCGCTGTCGATTCTCCCTGATAGCCATGCGTTTGAGCATGTACATGATGTCCGTAATCTTGATCTGCTGCGGGCAACGCTGTGCGCACTGATAGCATGACGCACAGGTCCATATCGTGAGACTATCCAGGATCCTATCGCGCATTCCAGCCCGGATCATGGCGAAGATCTGGCGCGGGGTCTCTTCCATCGCCCAAGACACGGGACAGGATCCGCTGCAGGTTCCGCATTGAATGCAGTCCTTGATCTTCTCGCCCCCATGGATGCGATAGACTTCATCCAGCAATCCCGGGTCCATACTCTGTTCGTAGAGAACAGTCTGCTGCTTACCATTCATGAACGTCCTCCTGCTTCATAAGCCGTCCTCCCCGAAAAGCATGACCGCCATATCGATCGGTTCGTTCCCCAGCCGTACGAAATACTAAGTGATCGGAGTCGATCAACTTACGCCGCTATACCGCAACTCTGACGACTCCGCACACCCATCCCTCATGTTGATCATCGGGAAGGATGACAAGAAAGCCACGGCTAGTTCGTTCTGGGAGTGAATTACAACGAGGTCAAGTCGGGGACGCCTCATCATCCTGCTGATCCTTTGCCCCAACCGCCTCTGTGGGAACCAACCGGCAATCTGGGAGTTCGCCGCAGTCCCAACTATATGGTGTAAGTGTATAAGCACATACCCTGCCAGACCGGCTGATTTCACTCCTGAAGATCCTGCCGAGGGAATGAAGCTGTAAACTCTTTTGAATCATTAGATTATAAATACATCCGTTACTCGTTCAAAAAATGCATGATACGTAACCTTGTTAATCATTTCTTGATGGTGGTCAATTAGCTCACTTTTTGGGTCAAACGACCCACGTCTTAATGATCTTGGTGACTTTGAATTTGGGTCACCAAACCGTTGGGGCATTTCACGCATCCGTCCCGTTCCTTTGTTGATCTCATGTCCCTGGAATGGCCTGCGGCGCATATCCAGAACCGATTGCCTTGCCCTGCATATTACCGTGCTGCTGGCTGACGTTGTCGCAATGAGGACGGTGAAACTGATTGAAATCCATCTACCCATGGCTCTATTGTTGTTCCCGGGAAGGATCCCCGGGGATCCTAGTTCACGCACTTGCGCGCGTCCCTAGCTCGCTTCGCTCGCAAGTTTTGGGGGCCGAGGGACAAGTGGCCTAGGCTCAAAGGGACCAGGAGCTAAAGAGTTCAACCCTGACAAAGGACTGAGATGCTACCTCGGGCCCTTAGCCCCTGGACCCCTTGGCCCCGGTGAAACAACTTGAAAAAACGTGTCGTGAGCCAATTTGCTCTCAACTAGTTGTGTAATTGCCGAGGCGTTTTCGAGGAGGGAATGGAAAGATGGGCAGATCAACCATCCGGGGCAGACTCATCAGAAGCTTCTCGATAGCGATTCTTATTCCTTCCCTGATCACCATGGTGGTGGGGGTCAGCGTCATCCAGCAGCAGATTTACACGCAGGCTCAGGCACAAGTGAATTCGGACCTTCAGGCGGCCCTGGAAATCTGGAGCAACCACCTCGAGCGGCTCGAAAATGCGATCCGAATCCATGCCACCCGCATGGTTATTTACGGTGCCTTGGCCCGCAAGGATCCCAGCGGCCTGGGACCTGAGATGAACCGAATCCTCGCAGCCGAAGGCCTTGACGTTCTGACTCTCCTGGATGCCTCCGGCAAGGTGTTTTTCCGAACCCGCAATCCCTTGATGGTGGGCAACAACGAGGCCCAGGATCCGTTCGTAAGCAGCGTATTAAAAAAGAGGGTTCCCCTTTCGAGCAACGTGATCGTTTCGCAGGAGGAGCTTGCCAGGGAATCACCAGATCTGGCACGACAGGCGAGCATGGAAATCACCCCCACGCCCAGGGCCGGTCCCCCAGGGAAGGAGAGGGAAACGCGGGGAATGATGTTTAAGGCGGCTGCTCCGGTTTCCACCGCTGACGGGCAATTCGTAGGCGTATTGGTTGGGGGCGTGCTCATCAATCGCAACTATGAGGTAGTGGACAAGATCCGGAGCATCGTATTCAAGCAGGAATCGTATGAGGGCCGAGACGTGGGCACGGCCACTGTTTTCCAGGACGACGTGCGCATTTCGACCAACGTCAAAAACGCCGACGGCACGCGATCAATCACTACCCGGGCCTCCGCCGAAGTGGCTGACGAAGTCCTGCGTGGCAATCGGACCTGGCGTGGCCGGGCATTCGTAGTCAATGACTGGTACATCACGGCTTACACGCCCATCCGCGACATGGAAGCGAGAACGATAGGCATGCTTTACGTCGGCACGCTGGAGCAGCCCTACCGCGACAGCCTTTGGCGGACACTCTTCATGTTTCTAAGCATTACTCTTATGGGAATGATCTTGATCAGCATCGTGGCGATCAGGGTTGCCAGGCAGATGTCAAGGCCAATCCAATCCATGGCGGCAGCAGCCCGCAAGGTGGCCGAGGGGGATTACTCCCAGAAGGTCGAAATCCTCTCCAGCGACGAGACCGGATATTTGGCTGAATGCTTCAACCGGATGACCCTCGAGTTGGGCCGCGCAACCCAGGAATTGAGACAGTGGGCGGAAAGCCTGGAGACCAAGGTGGAAGAGCGTACGGTCCAATTGAAGGCGATGCAGGGCCATCTGATCCAGGCCGAAAAGCTGGCCGCTATTGGGAAGCTCGCCGCTGGGGTCGCACATGAAATCAACAACCCGCTCACGGGCGTCCTCACCAACAGCAGTCTCATGCTCCAGGATTTGGCTCCCGATGACCCCAGACGTGATGACGTACAGACCATCGTCGATGAGACCCTGCGCTGCCGGAAGATCGTCAAGGGACTGCTTGATTTTGCCAGGCAGACCAAACCTATGAAGCAGGCGGTCAACCTGAATCAGGTCGTCGACGATGTCCTCAGCTTGGTGAGGAATCAGGCTACTTTTCAAAACATCGCCTTTGATACGAGATTTCAGGCGGACCTCCCGGCGGTCATGGCTGACAAAGACCAGATGCGGCAAGTGGTCTTGAACATTGTGATCAATGCCGCCGAGGCCTTGCTGAAGGGGGGCGAGATCCGAGTGACTTCGTCTTTAGATCGCGCCGCCAACTTTGTCTGCCTGAGTGTTGCCGACACCGGGCCCGGAATTCCGGAAGAGATCAGGAGCAGGCTCTTCGAGCCGTTTTTTACCACCAAGGCCAGCGGCACGGGCCTCGGGCTTGCCATTGCCTACGGCATTATGGAGCGCCACCGGGGCACGATCACAGTCGCCAGTAAGGTCGGCCAAGGGACCACGATCAGTCTCCGCCTTCCTGTGAACAGCGAGGATGCCGATGAACAATCTGGATAAGCCCAGAGTCCTGGTCGCGGACGACGAACTGACCGTCTGCAGATCCTGCGAGAAAATCCTTCAACGCGCCGGCTATGAGGTAAAGACTGTCCTCTCCGGACGGGATGCTCTCGCCCTCTTGGAGCGCGAGCCCTTTGATCTTGTTTTTACCGACCTGAAGATGGCGGAGATCGGGGGTATGGAGTTGCTCCAAGCCTTGCAGACTCGTTTCCCTGACATCGTTCCTGTGGTGATTACAGGCTATGCCACCGTCGCTTCAGTGGTGGAAACCATGAAACTTGGGGCTTTCGACTATCTTCCCAAGCCCTTCACTCCTGCCGAGATGCTTGCGGTAGTCACGAAGGCCTGGGAAAAGAGAAAGCGGATGTGTGAAAGCCGCATGGCGGCCGCCGGAGAGCCGGTCGAGACCTTTGCCGGGATCGTGGGCCACAGCTCCAGGATGCAGGAAGTTTTCAGCTTGATTCGGAAAGTCGCGCCGACCTCGAGCACAGTCCTGATCATCGGCGAAAGCGGAACGGGAAAGGAACTCGTGGCCCGCGCTATCCACAGTGTTAGTCCGCGAAAGGACCGGCGCTTTTTCGCCGTGGACTGCGCCACGCTCTCCGTAAACCTCCTGGAAAGTGAGCTGTTCGGCCATGTTCGGGGAGCCTTCACCGGCGCTGTCACAACGAAACGCGGCATCTTCGAAGCGGCCGACCAAGGGACGGTGTTCCTCGACGAAATCTGCAACGTCGAATTGGAGATTCAGGGCAAACTGCTGCGTTTCATTCAAGAGCGCGACTTCCTCCCCGTGGGAGGAACGGAGTCGAAGCATGTGGATGTGAGACTCATCTTCGCCACCAACCGGGATCTGACTCAAATGGTTTCCGAAGGATCATTTAGAGAGGACCTGTACTACCGGCTCCATGTCTTTCCCATCTGTCTTCCTCCCCTCCGCGAGCGGCCAGAAGACATTCCCGTGCTTGCTCGTTACCTCCTGCAAAAGGTCAGTGCCCGCAGCGCCAAGAACGTCACCGCCATCTCAGAGGAAGCGCTCAGGCTCCTGGAAAAGCACGACTGGCCCGGCAATGTTCGGCAACTCGAAAGCGCCATCGAGTGGGCAGTCATTTCCTGTGAGGGCGAGACCCTCCAGTCCCGCCACCTGCCCGCGTTCGTGCAGCCTGAAACCCACATTGTTGATGTGCCGGCGCCTCAGACCAACGAGGAATTCCTGGCGCTAAAGAAGAAGGTCAGGGAGCAGGCCGTCTCCGAACTCGAACGTGACTTTGTTCTGGCTGCACTCGAACGCAATCACTGGAATGTCACCCGCGCGGCGCAGGAGGTGGGGATCGCCCGTCCCAACTTCCAGGCTCTTATGCGCAAGCATGGAATCCGGGCGAGCGGAGAAAGCTAGGAGCCTGTCCGGGAATAAGGTGGCGGCATTTTCGTTTCCGCAGGTGTATGCATTTTAAATACAGTGCCTATCAGCCGTATGCACAAGGGCCGAATTTGATAATTGCAGTCGATTTGCCCTATCGGCCCGAGTTCTCCCCCGATTCCACTCTTTGCCTCTCCTATTTCCCCTTGTGCGCCCGAATAGAAATGCTTATATGGCGGAGGAGAGCCGGCCATGAATCCTAGGAGCAACCGTAGTGCCGATGTGCTGCCCGTGCTCTTTGTGGGGCACGGATCGCCGATGAATGCAATCGAGGATAATGTCTGGAGTCGCGGGTTCCGCTCGCTGGCACCACAATTGCCGCGGCCCAAGGCCATCCTTGCCGTTTCCGCTCATTGGTTTGTCTCCGGCACCCACCTGACCGGCAACGCCCATCCCGAGACCATCCATGATTTCGGCGGCTTTCCTCGCGAACTGTATGACATCGAGTACCCGGCGTCGGGAGATGAAGAACTGGCTCGGCAAATAGCCCTGCGGCTGAAAGATCATCGGGCGGGGCTCGCTCTCGACTGGGTATCGATCATGGAACCTGGAGCGTGCTGCGACACCTGTATCCGGAAGCCGATGTTTCAGTCGTCCAGCTGAGCATCGATGCCGGACTGTCGGCATCCGGCCATCTGGAGATCGGCCGTGCCCTGGCGCCTCTGCGCGCCGAGGGTGTGCTGATCATGGGCAGCGGAAACATCACCCACAACCTGCGGCAAGCCATGTCGAGCTACCGTCGCGGCGACACGGCAACGCCTGAATGGGCCGGGCATTTGATGAGGATGTGGCTCGTGCCATCGAGCAGCACGATGACGAACTGCTTGCACGGATCATCCATAGCGACCACGGGCGTATGTCACACCCCACGCCGGATCATTACCTGCCGTTGCTGTACGCAATCGGCGCCGCTAGCGCGAATGGCAGATCATTTCACATCGTACGCTGGTTCCCCGGCACGGAACTGCCATCCGAATTCGTAGCAGATCATGTCAGATGCGTGCCTGTCGAGTGGATGGAAAATCAGCGCCCGCGCACCCTCGTGCGCACCGCGTACAGAGAATGGCGCGCGGCAATAAATAAGGTGCGTCCATCCCTGCCGCCGAACACCAGTTGTATCGGACGTTCCGGCGTCTCAATCGTACCTTTCAGCTTGCCGAACGCATCGTAGACGTAGATCTGGCCGGCTGCCAGGTAGACAAACCCCGCCGCATCGACCGTGACGCCTTCGCCTCCTTGCTGGACGAATGGCTTGAAATCTGTAAGGTTGCCATCCGGCCCGAGCGTGCCTTCCCACGTCATGACCTCCGCTTCGCTCGTCAGGTAGAAGGGTTTGCCCGGCACTGCGCTCGCAAGCCCGAAACTGCGCAGCAGGTCGGCGCTCTTGATGCCCCAGCTCATCGCGCCGGTGGTAAAGTCGCGGCCTGCGGCGATAAAAGTCGATCCGTCCGGCGACAGGTATTGATACTGTTTCGCAAGCGGAAGCCCACTGGCGGGATCCTTGGTGATGCGCCAGTCGCCGACTGGGCGCACCGCGATCATGCCCAGTCGTGGCGCGGCGTCCACGGCTTTCAGCAGTTCCATATGGATTTCGGGCGCACGCGGGTTGAAGGCGAAAACGGTTCCGTTGCCTGCATACGATACGACCATGAGGTTGCCCGATTTGTCGAAAGCCAGATTCACAGGATCGAGCGGAGCGTCAAGGACCGTCGAAAGCTGTCGGGTAGCCGCGTCCCAGCGATAGATGCGCTGCCAGTGTGAGTCCACGAAGTAGAAATCTCCCGCGGGGTCAACCGCGCCCCCGGAGATATTGAAGAATCCGCCTGCCAGCTTCTGTACTTTCGCTCCGGCCTCGAGAACCGGCGAGAATCGCTTTGGCGCAGGTGTGGGCGGCGCTCCCGAGAGCGTGAGCCAAGCGAATTCGAGTTGACGGATTTCCATGCCGTGAGTCTGATCGAAGATGGCGTCGTCGAACACGACCTTGCTGTTGCTGTAACAGTGAAGGTTGCGAAAGCGAATGTTCTTCGACTCCGACACCTTAACGGCGTAGGGAAACGGTTGGTAGGAGCTGATGACGCGATAGATGTGAAAATTGGCGAGGGTGATATCGCTGGAACGGTCGATCTCGAGCGGGAGGGCGAAGCCTCCCTCGCCGCGCTCTTCCTCGGTTTGGAGCGCGTAGACGCGCCAGTTCGAAACATTCCGTAATTGCACCTCGTGGCGGACGTGGTGCTCGCTCGACATCTGGTAAATGCGCCCTTCCGTCGCGGTATCCGTCACCAGCATGCCGGCTTGCGCGAACGTGCTCGGAGTCCAGATATCAAAAAAGGTACCGCCTCCTCCGGCGGTTATCCAGAGGCTGGGATACTGCCCGTCCCAGCGCCGGTTCAGGTCGGGGTCGGCCGTATGGGTGCTGTTGTACGGGTTCGCGCGCGTCCCGTCGAGATTGTTCGTGCCGTGGCCGCCGAGAAAGCGCACATCGTTCATCATCGAGTCCTTGCCGGCCATCCACAGCGCGGCGACCGCGCGCGGATTGATCCCGTTTGTGTACAGGCCGATGCCAATCACAACGTTGGTTCCGCCTTTCGGTGCCTCGATCATCGGCTTGGGGCCGCCGACGCCCTGGAAGGCAGGAGTTCGGTCGGGCAGGTCGATCTGGGTTGCCAGCGGATGTAGGCCGATTAAAACCGTCTCGGGCCTGAGCGTAAGCGTGTCGCTGATGATGTAATATCCTGATGGGAGATAAATCGCGCGGTGTTCGGCAATAGCTTTGCGGAAGACAGCAGTATCGTCCGTGACCCCGTCCCCTTTCGCCCCGAGTGAGCGCACATTGACCCACGTATCGCCCGGCGGGAGAGGCAACAGGTCGGACTTTGCGGGTTCCGGCATGGCTTTCAGCGGCACGGTTTCGAAAACGTCCCTCATCGCCGCCGTCGCGCCGATATCCGCATAATGAAACCCGTGAGAAAACACTTCTATCTCGTATAGTTCAGTCGGTCCGGCGACCTTCCTGCCGCTTTCACGGAACAGGGCAAAGACCGGGACGTGGCGGCAGACGACATTTTCCATATTGATTTCCGTCCGCGCGTTCTGTTCCAGGCTGATGATCACGGCGGGACCGGTGACGTCCTCCATGCGCCCGTCCTTGATCCAGAGCTCGTCCGGATAGCCGGCATCAATCGAGATTGCCGTGAGTACATTCCGGAATTGGGGCCGGATCAGAGTTAGGCCTGCCATGGTTTCCCGAATGGCGGCCTCGCGCTGCCCCTCAAAGGATGCGTCAACAGCCGTGAGCTGCCAGCTTGGCGAAGGTGTGCGCGTCCAGATGCCGTACTGGCCGCCGAAGAAACGCACATCCTCCATCACGTTTCCCGTATCATGGACGCCGGCGATCCCCGACCCGGTGCGGAAATCCATGTGCGCGAGAAAGGAGTGTTGCGCATAGGTTCCGCGCACTCCGACTGCACCGGGATTGCCTGCGCCGATCTCGATGTCGATATTGCTCATCGCGGAATAGAAGGTTCCGGGACCGGCATCAGGAGGCCGGCCACCCGATTGCCCTCCGCGACCTGCCGTACCCTGAGCGCCAGGCCGGCTGCCGGCAAAGAACACCATGTAGTTTTCCTTGTTTGTATCCTGATAGCCGGGCGTGTTGTCGGTGAGTACGATTACGGGCCGTTGTGCGCCATACCCGATCAGTCGGATCGACGGCCAGATATAAATGGTTTTTGTCAACCGAAAGCGGCCCTCCGGAACGAAGACGATCCCCTGGTTCACCGTTTCCTGCACCCTGTCAATCGCTTTCTGGATGGCGTCGCTGTCGTCGGTGATGCCGTCGCCACGCGCGCCGAATGCATCAAGGTAGACCGCCTTCGGATCGTTCAGGCGAACCGTGTAATAGGATGCGGCCCACGTCGGAGCAGCCGCCAAAAGGATCCAGAGGGCCGGGACAATGTTTTTAACCATAAATCCATCCTCTATCGATAACTGCTAGCAGCTGCACACAAGGAATACATATGAGGTCAAAAAGACGTCAGTGAATAGCCGAGCCCTTGAGAGGCGGTCCACCGGTTGATCATTGGCAAAAACGCCGATCAAAAACAAAGGACTTCTCGGCGTGTCTTTCTGCAAATTCGCAACCGTTGGACATCCTCCCACGGCCGGGCCAATCCATTGCCTGCCCTTCGGGCCTCGATAATCAGCAGCCCATTCTCCACCCGTGCGTTTTCCGGCCTGTTCCGGGTGTAGAACTGCAGTTCATTGTTGCGAATAAAACCCTCTTCATAGGTCCACTTGGATGGATCCGGCCACCCCGGTTTATCAAACTCATCCGACCAGACTAGTTTCCACCCAACGGCCTGCGGCTGAGCTGCAAATCCGTCGAGAAGAAACAACAGGGCGAATATCCTCATGACATCTCCTTTGCCGCACATGATGCAAAGAGTCACACGTTGCGAAACGAGCACCGATAGAAAAAGGCCAGCATCGGCTGGGCCGTGTTGGATCAGTGCTCCGGCGCTGTGGGCGATGGCTCCTTCAGGAATTCGAGTGCTTTGCGGGCCACGAGGTCGGCCTGAACGAAAGTCAAGTCATGGCCGGCTCCGGGAATGATTTCGGTCTTGATCTGGGGGGCGACGCGGTTCAGTCGCCTGACCGCCGCCTTGGCGGAATAGATCTTCTCGTTCTCTCCGACTAGGAACAGACAGGGCACGCTGAATCTTTGCCACGCCTCGTCATCCAGAACGGTTGGCCAGATCATCCGGGGCAGAACAAAGTGACGTCCCGTCGTCAGCATCTCGGCGATGCCCCGCTCGACCAGCGCCCGCCCCACCTCGCCAAGTCGTACCGTGTCCTGGAATAACCAGCAAAGTGTCCGCTGGAATGTCTTTCCGCCCCGGCCTGGGAAAGGTATGGAGAGGAGCATGATGCGGATGAAGAAGGCATGTGATAATCGGAGCACAGTACCGCCCGGGGCCAACAACACCACTTTCCTGAGCCGGTTTGGGAAACGGAGTGCGTACTGACTGGCGAGCCAGCCTCCATAGGACATGCCCATGAGATTGAGCGGGCCTTCCGGAAACAGAGCCGCGAAGACCTCATCCAGCCAATTTACGAGATCCATAGGGGTTGACATCTTGCGGCGAGGTACGCTCAACCCGACATCAGTAATAGTGTCCAGGGCGTAGGTGCGGTAGTGCGCAGACAAGGCCGCGATATTACCAGTCCACATGAGGGAAGTACCCCGGGCACCAGGCAGCAGAACCAACGGAGGGTCAGTGGTCCGTCCACTCACCCGAATGAAAGTGCTGCCGGACGGAGTCTCTACAAGCCGGGTCTCGGATGGGACTGGCCATGCCTCGGCTTTCTGCAGATAAAAAGCTTGAAAGTCGGCTTTGGCTTGTTCAGATCGAAACGGGTGAAATGGCGATGTCGTCATAACGTTGACGCCCCCTTCGCAGATCGTCAGCAGGCACGCGGTCTTATCACATGGAACTGAGATGACTCCCCAAATCCTTGCAGGATTCTAGTTCGGTGAGGGGATCATTGGATAGACAATTCGCTCCAGTCGAGTAAATGCAAAAGTGGCCGGCCAATGGAGCATTTGACCCTAGCTGCATTTCACTCTCATGGTTCGCCCCAAATCGAAGCGTTTGAGTGCGAGGCAGGATCATCACGATGGTAAGCTCCACTGCGTTTCACTCTGCTCGAAGATGCACGCAGACCGCGCAATGGTTTATACTCGATACCTTTGCTGAAATTGGAGGGATGCCGGACCCTGGAAATTGCAGTGAGACTGCGACGATGCGCTGCGATGTTGATGGGGGCGGGCGTTATCTCTTCCATAGCTTCCAGGAGCGACCCATGACTAGGATGCACACTCGTCGGGAAGTATTGAAAATCGCCGCAGCAGGCATCGCAGGAACCGCTGCAGCTCAAGCAGCCAACCAAGCCACAAAAGCACAGGGGAGCCAGGCTGAGCATGGAGGCGCGATTCAGGTCTGGCGGACCTATGGCGGGAAAAGGTATGCCCGGGAGGCTGCCGTCAGCTGGCAGCAGGCCTCGGGCGGCCAGGAAAATGAGATCCGTCTTGAGCCGGAACAAAGATACCAGGAGATTCTCGGCTTCGGCGCTTCCTTCACCGATGCTGCCTGCTATATGTTCCATCAGCTGGCCCCGCCGGAGCGCGAACAACTGTTTCACGAGCTCTTCCATCCGGAGGAAATGAACCTGAACGTGGCACGTCTCTGCATTGGATCCAGTGATTACGCCACTAGGGTCTACAGCTTCGACGAAGGGGATCCGGACCCAGAGCTGTCGCGCTTTTCGATCGATCACGATCGTGAATACATTCTGCCCGTGCTGCGCCAGGGACGCCAAACGAATCCCGATCTTTTCCTGCTGGGCTCTCCCTGGAGCCCGCCGGGATGGATGAAGGCCAACGGAACCATGCTCGGCGGCTCGATGAGAAAGAAATATTTCGCGCCTTACGCGCAGTACTTCGTGAAATTCCTCCAGGGATACGCCGCCGAAGGAGTGCCGGTGAATGCGATCACCGTTCAAAATGAAGTCGACACTGATCAGGATTGCCGCATGCCGGCCTGCCTGTGGGGACAAGAATATGAGATTGAATTCATCGCACGACATCTCGGCCCGCAGCTTGCCAAAAACAATCTGTCGACCAAGATCTGGATCCTGGACCACAACTACAACCTGTGGGGGCGCGCCATCTGCACGCTCGACGATCCTGCCGTCAACAAACACGTCGACGGCGTTGCCTGGCACGGTTACGCCGGCAAGGACGAGATGATGACGCGCGTGCACGATGGACATCCCGAGAAACACATGTACTGGACGGAGGGCGGACCGTCGTACACGGAACGCGGCTATCTAACCAACTGGGCGAAATGGTCGGCTGACTTCACGGGCATCCTGCGCAACTGGTCGCGCTGCATCATCGGATGGAATCTTGCGCTGGACGAAAAAGGCAGGCCGAACATAGGCCCCTTTAACTGCGGCGGCCTCGTTACCATAAACTCGGCAACCAAGGAGGTCACGCGCAGCGGCCAGTACTGGGCGTTTGCACACTATGCGCGCGCCATCCGCCGTGGCGCCTCCCGGTTCGACTCGCAGAGCAGGTTGGAGGCGGTGCGGCATGTGGCGTTCGCCAACCCGGATGGATCAAAAGCAGTCGTTCTTACCAACCCTGGTGGCAAGGGCAGCGCCAGCCTCCTGATGGCAGGCATGGTGGCCCTGGTTGATCTCCCCGAGGACTCGATCACGACTCTTGTTTTCTAATCCTATTGGGTATGCTGCTGCCTGTGGCGGCGCGACTCCCCGAGGCTCTGCTATTCCCGAGAGCGATCTGCAGCTAGGCATGCCAAGGTGCAGCTCTGCTAAAAGTAGATTTTGACAGCCATCTGAATTACCCGGCGAGATCCGCTGGGATACAGGGAATTTACTTCTCCCAGCGCCTGACCGAGCTTGAGATTCGACGGTGGATTGACTCCGGAGCGGGTGTTCTGCACCCATTGATTACTGTACTGCTGATGCGCGGAATAATCCGAGAAGTCGGCGGCGATGTTGCAATTAGGTGTGCGTGTGCCCGAAAGGCAAAGTGGAGTGGCTAATCAGCTGGGAGATCCCCCGGCTCTGCCCTGGCTGTACCCCACAGGTGAGACTGCGGGTCAGGGGCCGGCTCTCACACCGTGAATCTGCAGAGCCAGACGATACCCTTGCGCCATGTTCGGCAGACGGCCC
>Ga0187878_1003239_pt1 | contig 13636 bp, 11 predicted proteins | sample June2016WEW_17_1_FD_132979 | JGI IMG/M metagenome (GOLD analysis project Ga0187878, IMG submission 132979) | Peatland microbial communities from SPRUCE experiment site at the Marcell Experimental Forest, Minnesota, USA - June2016WEW_17_150 | ecosystem: Environmental > Terrestrial > Soil >...
AGGATGGCAGCGCGGCCAGTCTGCCTGGTCCAGCGCAGCAAGTCTTGTGCTTCCTTCTCCCATTGTGTGCGCAACCGGGTATCATGGAACCGAGCCAGTTCCGCGGCCGCAAAGTTTTCACTTTGTGCCCATGCCGCCTGAGCGCCCATGGAGGCAGTGAGCGCAGACTCAGTTTGTCCGACGGCCGCCAGGTTGCGTGCTGTCTCGAACAACGTTCTGGCCCTGGACTGGTTGTAGTTCCTGATCTCGGGCCCGGTGCCGGATCTCTGAGCCTGCGCATCAACGCCGAGTTCGAACTCCAGGGTCTTCATGGCGACCTCGAGTCGGACCTTCTCCTCCCGGAATCGGGCCGCCTCGTTCATGCGGATCCGAAGCGCGGTCATGGAGGCGACCCATAGCTTCTGAACGCAAGGAGTGTAGTTGCGTCCGATCTCCCAAACCTCGTCAGCATGGACCAGGCAGGTCCTTGCGTCATTGACTTGCGCGTTCAGCGCGCTCAATTCCTCTGAGAAAACGATGGCCCCGGGAGATGTCCGGCAGTCTGCGGCGAGCGCGTCCACAAACGACTCAAGCCACCAGGGGTGGTCGCGCAAAGCCATGCGCATCCACAGCTCATACGTCCCCACCCCTAAGAGCAGAGCCAGGGCGGCCCCACAAAAGGCAGCAATCCCTCTCTTATTGATTAACGCCATCTTCCTTCCTGGAACGGCGATGGAGCTACTTTTTCCCCTTCAGCTTCTCTTTCGCAGCGGTGACCTGCTCAATAATGCCGTTGGCCTTCGTCTTGGCAGCGTTGGCCTGGGCGAGCGCATCCATATACTTCTCTTGGGACATCGCGGTGGAGGCCGCGGTTACCGCTTCGCCGGCGCTCTTCAGATCGTTCTGCATCGCTTCCAGTTCCGCTTTCGTGTCTTTCCCCTTGGGAGCTGTGGCAAGGGCCTTCTTCGCTTCCTCGAGCATCGGGGTGAGAGACGCTATCAGAGTCTCGGCATCCGCCTTGGTCTTGGCCTTGTTGGCCGCCGCATCGGTAACAGCCTTGGCGGCCTTGTCCTTGGCCTGCTTCAGCAAATCCGAGGCAGCCTTGTAATCGCGAGACATGGCAAACTTGTCATCCTGTGTCTGAACTTCCGCAGTCGCCTTGGCCATGGTGTCGGTTGCATCTTTGAGGCTATCGGCGGCGTACGTCCTTACATCATCGGTCTGGGCTGACTGGATGGCAGCCTGGGTGGCAGCGATCTCTTCCTTGGGCGCGGAAGCGCAGGCAAAGAAAAACAACGCGGCAGCCAGCACAAAGGCCCCCATCAACGCCATTCTTATCGTTACTTTGTTCATTGTGACTCCTAGAAAATAGAGATGTTAGTCTCTCGAATTGACATCACTTGCACTCATTTGGGATTAACCCGCTCCCTATTAAGCAATCCGTGTACCAATAATCATGAATAGAGTGGTTACACTTGAGCCCTGGACCAAGTCATCGATAACTCGTTGTCGGATAAGTGTTTATATGATCGTCGGCTGATCCTACCCAATTCATGCTGCCAGAATCAGCGGACTGCCGGCCCGGCCCTTGATATCAGAGCTCTGCAGTTTTTGCATTTAATCAGTCGGATTGGTGCTATTCTTCTTATCTGGTAACTACTCAGGTGGATAGACCGTAATCTGATTCTTCTCGGCGTCGGAATCGGTATCGGAATCGGTATCGACTCCGTTTCCTTTCGATTCCGATTCCGAGACCGATTCCGACGTCGAATGAGAGTTGTTTGCTAACCACCTGAGTAGTTACCTTATCTGAATCTGAAGAAATAGAGGGCATTGCATGCAGTACTAAGGTCATTGCGTTGCTATCAAGACCCTTTTCTCAAAAACATTGCCCCTATTTCGAAAACTGCCTTTGGAAGATCGGAACACCCTGTCCGAGGTCCCCAGATTGTGGAGGGAACAGTGCCGGCGCTGTTGCATCAGAAGCTCAGTGAGAGCCGACCGATATCGAGGATCTTTCTGTGGACGCTGATTGGGGTATTCAATGCCAGCCTCTGGCTGTTGCTTCTTGCGTTCCATTGGGAAATCTTGCTGCGCTCGCGTGAGATTCATTACTTTGGCACTCAGTTATTTCCGTTACAGGCTCAGGGCGTACCGCTTCCGGTGATTTATGCGGCGTGCGCGCTTCTCACCATGGCCAGTGCCGCGGCAATCCTACGCGACCGCAGCAATATGGCCGCGAGGGAGAGGATACGTAACCTTTTGTTTCAGATTTTGGAAAGCCTCGAGATCGGGGTAGTCGTGATTGACGACAAGGATCTGCTCACGATGGCGAACGACGGTGCGCATCGGCTCCTGCCCGAGATTCAGCCCGGCGATGCCAGCCTCGATATCCTGGAGGTGCTCCAAGACCGCCCGGGGTTGCACGAGATTGTCAAGGCAGCAACTAAGCAAGGCGACTTCGTGAAAGAAGTCGAGTACGACCTTGGCACGCCTGCTGAATCGTGGCCGATCCGGGTCACTACCCTGCCCCTCATGGACCTTCGGAAACGAAGGACCGGCACCCTCCTCCTGATTCACGACGTGCGGGATATCGTGCGGATGGAACGGCAGATGCGAATCGCGGAGCGTTTATCCGCCCTGGGAACGCTGGCGGCTGCGATGGCGCATGAGATCCGCAACCCGCTCGAGGCGATGGACCTGAACCTTGCCTTGCTCGAACGCAGCCTGGCTGGGCAGAAGTCCACGGCGCAGGACGGAGAAAAGACCGGCAAATATGTGAAGATACTCGAATCGGAGATCTCTCGACTTGCCGCGATCGTGGAAAACACCCTTTCCTTCGCCCGGCCCAGCAATTCCCCCGTGGCGGAAGTTCATCTGGATTCCATTCTGCGCCAGATCGTCGACCTGCTCGCGAATCAGGCTCATTCGCGGAAGGTCAAGCTCGATCTCTCGGTCGCGGGGGCTCCCGTTATCCTCGGGTCCGAGGATCAGCTCAAGCAGGCTTTTCTCAACCTCGTGATCAACGGTCTGGAGGCGATGCCGGGCGGCGGCTCGCTCCATATCCGCGCCGAGGCTTCTCGACAAGAGGGTTCAGCCAGGGACAAGAACCTGGCCGTCGTGCGAATTCAGGACACTGGAGTGGGCATTCCACAGGATCAGCTCTCGCGCTTATTTGATCCTTTCTTCACTACGCGACCTCAAGGCACCGGGCTCGGTTTGACGATTGCTCACCGGGTGATTCAGGAACACAACGGCCGCATTCGCGTGGCTAGCGTGCCGGGTGAGGGCTCGCTCTTCACCATCGAGTTGCCTCTGCCCGTTCCCAAGAGTATTAAGGAGGCAACCGCCCGTGTCTAAGGCTCCGGCAAGAGTTTTGGTAGTGGATGATGAGGTCAACATTCGCGAAGCCCTGGCCGCCATCCTCGGAGATGAGGGCTACGAAGTAGGCACAGCTGCCTCCGTCGAGCAGGCGGTATCTACTCTTGGAGGAGACTACTATCAGGTCGTCGTGTCGGACATGCGCATGGACGGGGAGTCCGGCTTGGATCTATTGCGCTGGCTCCGTGAACACTGCCCTGAAACCGAGATGATCCTCCTCACCGCCTACGGCAGCGTCGAGGGCGCGGTAGAGGCAATGAGGTTCGGTGCTTATGACTACCTGTGCAAGCCGGTCGATCGACGGCGTCTCTCGATGCTCATCGAGAAAGCGCTCGAGAAGCAGCGCCTTGCGATGGAAAACCGCACACTGCGCCGCCGCTTGAGCGTTAAAGAAGAGTTTTCCAACATCATCGGCAACAGCGGCAGGATCCGCCAGATCTTCAAGGTCATTTCCGAAGTGGCGCCGACTAATGCGACCGTGCTCATCACTGGAGAGAGCGGCACAGGGAAAGAACTCGTAGCCCGCGCCATCCACACCCGCGGCAACCGCAGGGACGGGCCATTCGTTACCCTCAACTGCGGAGCACTCCCCGACACGCTCCTCGAAAGTGAGCTGTTCGGCTGCGAGAAGGGAGCCTTCACAGGAGCGGCGGCCATGAGGATGGGGCGTATCGAAATGGCCTCCGGCGGCACGCTCTTCCTCGATGAAGTCGGCGACATGACGCCGAAAACCCAGGTAGACCTGCTTCGCGTCCTGCAAGAGCGTGAACTCAGACGACTGGGCGGCACCAAGGTCATCAAGGTTGATGTGCGCTTTATCGCCGCGACCAACAAAGAGCTTGCCGCAGAGATCACGCAGAAACGCTTCCGTGAAGACCTCTATTACCGTCTGAACGTCGTCCCAATCACCATGCCGGCACTGCGCGAACGGAAGGAGGACATCCCTGTGCTCGTGCAGGCCTTCCTGGAGGAATTCTGTGGGCTGCATCAAAAAGATCTTAAGAAGATCGCGGATCGCACCATGGATTTGATGCTCCACTACGCCTGGCCGGGTAATGTGAGGGAACTGCGCAATGCCGTCGAGCGCATGGTACTGCTGGCGCGCACTGACACGCTCGAGCCGAGGGATCTGCCCAGCCCGATCAACCGCAATCAGGAAAGCCGCCCCGAGATTACTCTTCCGCTTGACCAACCGCTCGAGGAAATCGAAAAAGCAGTGATCCACAACGTCTTTTCCCGGATCACAAAGAATCGCCGCATGGCCGCCCAACTCCTGGGAATCAGCCTGCGCGCGCTCCACTATAAGATCCGGAAGTTCCAACTCGACAAGCAGTGATCGCTGCCACTGCAAAACCTGCATCCAGGGAAATGTCGCTATACTCCCCTTACCTACAACGAATCAATTAGTTACACGACCCCAGGCCAGACCGCTGCATTCACCTGCAACAATTGCATCCACCCTGGACGAAGACCAAAACAGCCACGAATAACATGAGGCAACATAGCCGCAACAAAGATCTAACACCAAGACTCCAAGGCGCCAAAAGCTTTGATCCTTGTTTTCTTGGCGTCTTAGAGTTTTCGCGTCTTGGTGTTAAATCTTTGTTGCGGTGTCCGAATCGGAGATTCGCGCCCGCCCCGCAGCTTCTATTCCTTCCCACTGAATGGAGGATATTCATCCGTCAGGAAGACCAGATAGGCATTGACTCTCATCTGCCAGCGATATAATCCTACGACAAAGTCAAACATGCCTCGTGGATATTTCCCGGTAAAGAGGACAGCAAACCATGCGATGATAATCACCACAAAGGCGGCTATGCCATAAAACACAAGACAAATGCCATGCGGAATCCCCGCATAGAGCCAACCAAAAAGTAGTCGTAGAATGAGAATACCTCTCGACAGTTTATCCGGGTAATCCACTGTGAGTCTAGCTGGGTAAGCCATATAGCCCTCTTTGTTGATAGGTAACTGGTTAGCGGTTCAGTCACTAATCAGTTCATAAATAGGTGGACATTTTATCCAAACATGAGGGGCCGGACGGAGGTCATGTTCGAACTGGGTGGCGATCATCGGTATCGGAATCGGGGTCGCAGTCGCAATCGCAGTCGCTATCGGCTTTTGCAGACCCACACAACCGATTGCGACTGCGATTGCGATCCCGATTCCGATACCGACGGATATCGTGTTCTCCTCTCTTTCTGATACCGTCAGATGTCAACCTACTTATGAACTGATTAGTATATCCGGTTCTGTGAATCTCGTCGTCGAACCTCCAGCAGGTTGAGAGCGGTCCTGGGGTGGATTACGATTTCTGCGCCCCGGTTCCGGCATGCGAGAGATTCAGAATACTCTCATCTTACATCCGTCGAGTCGAAACCCAGGAAAAATATTTTTGGGCTTTCCCAGGCTTGGCTCCTTCGAATTTCGCTTGCTCACGGAGCACTCTCCATATATAAAACCTACCGGCTGACTCGCGAAAGGGGCGTTCCATCGTGATCCTTGGTCTGGGTGTTGATTTTTTAGAAACCAGCCGCGTCGAACGCGAGCTTTCGTGGGGCGAATGGCTGCTCGAAGACGGCATTTTCACGGCTGGTGAAATCAGTTACTGCCGCGCTTCCAACAGACCGGCCCGTCGCTACGCCGCTTACTTTGCGGCCAAGGAGGCCATCCTGAAGGCCCTGGGCGTGCAGGTCAGCGACTTGGCGATGTTCCGCGAGATCGAGATTGGTCCAGGAATTAGCCCCGGGTACAAGGTAACACTGAGTGATCGTCTGAAAGCGAAGTCCGAACAGTTGGGCGTGCGGCGCATCGAGCTTTCCATCGCCCACAAGGCCAATCAAACCGGCGCATTCGTCATCCTGGAAAACTGAAACACCAACGGAGCAAAATCGAACATATTATGAGCAATTATCCTTCATACCAAGAACTTACCAAAGATTTCGATTGGTCTATTTCCGAGCGGGAGTTGGGTTATAAAAAGGGCGACTGCCTCAACATCGGCTATATGTGCAGCGACCGCATCTGCCGTCTGGGCATGGCAGAAAAACTGGCCCTGATTTGGGAAGATCATCAGGGCACCGAAAAGCGATTTACTTATAATGACGTCCGGGTTCTCTCCAACACCATTGCGCGTTTCCTGGCCGGGCTGGGAATCCAGCCGGGCGAACGGGTCTGCCTGTTCATGGACCGAGTGCCTGAGCTATACATTGGCTTTCTCGGCATCCTGAAGACGGGTGCGGTCGCGCAGCCGCTGTTTTCGGCCTTCGGAGACGAATCGCTCTTTGTGCGACTCGCCAACGCCAAAACCACGGCGATCATCACGCAGAAGAAACACGTGTTCAAAGTGCGCAAGATCCGAAACCGGCTGCCCGACCTGCGGCATATCATCGTGGTGGACGCCGGGGAGGCGCCCCTGCGGGAGCGCGAAGTCTCCTTTCAGATGGAAAAGACGCCGAGGGTCGAGGAGTTCGAGGTTTATCCGACCAAGGCCGAATCCCCGTCGGTTTTGCATTATACTTCCGGTACGACCGGCCAGCCCAAGGGCGCGCAGCACGTCCACTATTCGCTCATTTCGCAGTACCTCACGGCCAAGTGGGTGCTCGATCTGCGGCCGGACGACATCTACTGGTGCAACGCCGATCCCGGCTGGGTTACAGGCACCTCGTACGGAATCATAGGTCCCTGGGTGAACGGCATCACCCAGGCGGTCCTCGATTCCGGGTTCGGTGCCGAGCGCTGGTACATGTTCATCGAAAAGCACCACATCACGATCTGGTATTCGGCGCCGACCGCAATCCGCCTGCTCATGAAAGAGGGGAAGGAGCTGGTCAAGAATCACGACTTGTCCTGCCTTCGTCATCTGTGCAGCGTCGGCGAGCCGCTCAACGCCGAGGCGGTGATCTGGTCGCGAGAGGTGTTCGGCAAGGAGTTTCACGACACGTTCTGGCAAACCGAAACCGGCTGCATCGTAATCACCAACTTCCCCGGCATGCAGATCAAGCCTGGTTCCATGGGAAAGCCGTTCCCCGGAATCACCGCGACGGTGTTGAACCCGGTTACCTACGAACCCGTCAATCGGACTGGCGTCGCCGGCCTGATCGCTCTACGGCCCGGCTGGCCGTCCCAGGTCCGCTACTACTGGAACAACGAGCTGGGATTTCAGGCGAAATTCAAGAATGGCTGGTATCTGTGCGGAGACCGGGCTTCGATCGATTCCGATGGCTATTACTGGTTCGTGGGTCGCGACGATGATGTGATCAACACCGGCGGGCACCTGGTAGGACCGTTTGAAATCGAATCAGCCCTGCTCGAACACCCTGCCGTCGCCGAATCTGCCGCGGTCGCCAAACCCGACCCGGTCAACATGGAAGTGGTAAAGGCATTTGTGACGCTGAAACCGGGCTTCGAGCCGTCGGACGACCTGGAACTGGAGATCATGAACCACATCCGCAAGCGGCTCTCGCCGCTGGCGATGCCCCAGGAGATTGAGTTCATTGAATCACTGCCAAAAACCCGCAGCGGCAAAATCGTGCGCCGTGTTCTGCGTTGCAAGGAATTCAATGAACCCGTGGGGGATCTTTCCACGGTTATGAACGATTGAAAACAGCGTACGGGTGCCCCGGACGCTGGCAAACCGGGCATCTGGAATTCAATGCCAAACCCTGCGAGCCGCGCTGAATCCGCGCCCGGCTGCCGCAAGTGAAAAGGAGAAGAGGCCGATCATGGATGAACTGACTAAGATGGTCCGCGATTATATCGTTAGAGAATACATCGAAGAAGGGGACGACCGCGAGGTTACCGAGACCACACCGCTGATCTCAGGCGGGATTGTGGATTCATTTTCAATGGTATCCCTGAAGCGGTTCCTGGAGAAAAAGTGCAACATCAAAATTCCCGATGCTGATGCAACGCCCGTGGCATTTGATACCGTGCAGAGCATCGTGGCGCTCGTGCGACGGGTCCAGAAGGCATAAAGCTTCTGTGGGCGCGGCGGCTTCTGCAAACAGGGTTCGCTAACCTGGCCTCCCGTCCTCAGCAGCTTCAGATTCGGTTCGTCGGTGAAATGAGCACCGCATTTATATCAGACCTTATCATCGAGGAGAGTCATGGCCTACAACGACGCAGTTCGCAATTGGTATCAGACCGAGATCCAGGGGATCAAGGCCGCCGGTCTATTCAAAGATGAGCGTTATATCTGTTCGCCGCAGTCTGCGGAAATTGAGGTCGAGTTTCCGGTCGGATCGGAACTTAGAAAGTGCATCAACATTTGCGCAAACAATTACCTTGGGCTGTCCAGTCATCCTGACGTCATTCAGGCGGCGCACGACGGCTTGGAAACACGCGGCTACGGGATGTCATCGGTGCGATTCATCTGCGGCACCCAGGATATCCACAGGCAGCTCGAGAACAGACTGACCGAGTTCCTGGGCACCGAGGACACGGTGCTTTTCCCGTCCTGTATGGACGCCAACGGCGGTTTCTTCGAAGCATGCCTGAACGATCAGGACGTCATGATTGCCGACCGGCTGGTGCACGCCTCAATCGTGGATGGGATGCGCCTGTGCAAGGCGATGCAGGATAGCTTCAAGCATTCCGACATGGGACACCTCGAGGAAAAGCTGCAGGAGCACCAGGACAAACGATTCAGGATGATTGTCACCGATGGCGTCTTCTCCATGGACGGCGATCTCGCCAAAATGGACGAAATCGTCGCTCTGGCGGAGAAGTACAACGCGATGGTGTTCCTGGACGACTCGCATGCCAGCGGCTTTATCGGAAAGACCGGACGCGGGACGCATGAACACTGTGGCGTGTTCGGCAAGATCGACGTCATTACGACCACGCTGGGCAAAGGGCTGGGCGGCGCTTCCGGCGGCTGCGTCAGCGGGCGCAAGGAACTCGTCGAGATGTGCCGCCAGAGGGCGCGCCCGTTCCTCTTTTCCAACACCGTGGCTCCGGTCATCGTTGCCGGTGCGTTGAAGGTTATGGATCTCATCTTCACCAATACCGAGCGCCGCGATAAGCTCGAGTGGAACGCCAAGTACTGGCGCGGTCTGCTGAAGGAAGCCGGTTTTGATATCAAAGAAGGTGAGAGTCCGATTGTGCCGGTGATGCTCTACAACGCCAAGCTGGCACAGGATTTCGCCCGCGACCTGTTTGCCGAAGGGGTCTATGCCGTCGGGTTCTTCTTCCCTGTTGTGCCCAAGGGGCAGGCGCGCATCCGCACCCAGCTTTCTGCTGCTCACGAAAAGCATCACCTGGATACGGCCATCGCGGCGTTCAAGAAGGTTGGTGCGAAGCTCGGCATCCTCGGGCTGGGCAAGAAGGAACTCATCGACAAGTTCGGCATGTGAACAGGAACCAACCTCAGATGCACGAACGCATGGACCTCTGGCAGATGCTGGGCGGGGGGCATAATTCTGCTCGGCACCGCCCTGATGCAGCCGGCGAGGGAGTGGGCCGTCAGCGATGCAACGACGGATGCCGGCTGAGACGCGCAGACCGACTCCACTGATCCGCGCGGAAATTGGGGACAGTCCCAAACGGCGCTTAAGTAGGAATGATCGAAATCACGTCATAGTTCGGCTGAATCAAGTGCTTGAGCCCCGAAGGGGCGGGGCACGAAAGCCCAGGGCGTGAGCCCTGGGATCATGGACATCAGAGAGACCAGCCCTGTAAGGGCGAAGCAGCCTGCGCCGCCCCTTCAGGGCTGATCCCTTGCTCTATTTCAGTTCCCAGGGCTTGCGCCCTGGGCTTTCCTGCTGGACCCTTCCAGGGTCCTAATTCGCCTCCCAGAACTGAGCGCCATTCGGGACTGTCCCCAATTTTGAGTGCCTGACCTCAACGCTTGGGCGGGATCGGATCGGGCACCTTGTTTTGAATCGGCTTGACTGATTGGAGGTAGGCGAATATTGCCTTCAGGTCATCATCGGTCAGCTTGCCCAGACTTTCCCATGGCATGGGTGGCAGGACATCGCGAAGCGCTCCTTTGTGCTTGCCGGTACGCATGGTCTTGATAAAAGCCGCCTCGGTCCAGCTACCCATACCCGTAGTCTTGTCAGACGTGATATTGGCCGCAAAACTCGTCCCCCAAGGCCCAACCCACGCGGTCAGGTCATTCGTCGCAAGCGCGCCCCACCCGGTAGGGGAGATTAGTCCGGGAGGAACCGCCGGAAGCTTGATATCCGCAGGCGCTCCCGACAGGCTTTTGCTCATATCAGGAACGGGTCCCTGCTGAGTGAAGGTTTTTGGCGTGTGACAGTCGTGGCAGCCGCCGGAGGAGACCAGATACTCCCCGCGAGCGACCGGAGTCTTCGCGGTGCCCGGCGTGGTCTGAAGCGCCAGGGCATTGCCACGAACTAGGAACGAGACGATGATCAAACTACAAAGCGATAAAGTCACAACCAGCATGCTTCTCTTCCTCATATCCACCTCCGTCGAAAGCTACCAATAAGAACTTCATTGCCATAAGCATAAATTACTGCTATTTCCTATACAAGATTTCTTGATCATTGCGCGCGCTGAATGCGCAACCACGAGACAAGGCCGAAAGGTCCAGGATCGGCCTGTAGGTGGCGAACTGACGAGGGAGGGCCAGATGAAATACCCGTTTTGGGATTTGCCGGCTGGCTACGGCATCCTGATGGCCGCTGTGGCCATCGTTCATGTGTTTATCGCTCATTTTGCAATTGGCGGCGGATTGTTTTTGGTCGTGACCGAGCGTGCTGCGCGGAAGGCTGCTGACGCTGCACGTCTGACATTCCTGGAGAGGCTCGGCAAATTCTTTGTACTCACCACCCTGGTCTCAGGCGCGCTTACGGGAGTCGGCATCTGGTTTTGTATCGGGCTCCTGAACCCGGCGGCGGTAGCGGTTCTCATCCACACTTTCATCTGGGCCTGGGCCATCGAATGGACCCTGTTTTTCGTGGAGATCCTCGCGGCCATCCTCTACTTTTATGGATGGAACCGCATGGCCCCCGCCGGCCATATGACTCTTGGTTGGATCTATTTCCTGTTCGCCTGGCTTTCGCTCTTTTTCATCAACGGCATCATCACATTTATGCTTACCCCAGGCCGCTGGCTCAGCACCGGCAACTTCTGGGACGGGTTCTTCAACCCGACGTTCTGGCCCTCACTCGTCTTCCGCAGCTGCGTCGCGGCAATGCTCGGGGGATTGTACGCTTTCCTCATTGCGGCGAGATCCAAACCGGATGACTTTAAGGCCCGTATGGTGCGACACACGGCGTGGTGGGGCATCTGCGGGCTGGCGGCTTCCCTTCCGGCGCTGTATTGGTACTGGAAGTGGATCCCGGCGACGATCGCGACGGCTGCGCTGCAAGACATGCCGACTCCAATGAGAGCGTTGCATACTTCGTACTGGTTCGCGGGCGCGATCGCGCTCCTGTTGCTCCTGTTCGGATTGATCATCCCCAGGCGCCTGCACCTTTCAGTTGCCGTCATCACTTTGGCAATGGGGCTCGGCTGGTTCGGCTCGTTCGAATGGTTTCGCGAGTCTGTTCGAAAACCCTATGTCATCGTCGGTTATATGTACGGCAATGGAGTTGAGGTCGCGAACACCGAGGCCTATGAGAAGGACGGCTATCTTTCGCAGATCGCCTATCGCTCGGGAGATGATGGAGGTGACCTATTCCGCCACGCCTGTCGGAGTTGTCACACAATCCAGGGCTACCAGCCGTTGAAACCCGCCCTGGACGGCACGGATCCCGCCTTTATCGCCGCCTTGATCAAGAGTGCCCCTCTCCTGAGAGGCAACATGCCTCCGTTCCTGGGCAAGCCGAGCGAGGCGGATGCGATCGCTTCCTATATCAAGGCGCGGCTCGACCCAAGATCCCTTTCCGCGATTTATGGCTTGCAGGGAGTTGAGCTGGGGGCGAAGGTGTACCAGATCCGTTGCGGAAAATGCCATCCGATAGGCGGCCGCGGCGACAAGACGGTTGAGCTGGCAAAGCTCTCGGAGGGGAGCTACCAGAACCTGATCGAAAACGCTTCGGACCTCGGAAGGGGAATGCCGGCGGTCACGTGCGTCGAAAGCGAGCGTCGCGCGCTGATCGAATACCTTAAAACTCTTAAGGCAGGAGGCGGCAAATGACTCTCCCCGACTCGAACGTCCTTCCGGGTCCACTTTGGTTATTCACGGCGCTTCATGTCCTGACCCTCAGCATGCACTTCGCCGCCATGAATTTTCTGCTCGGCGGAATCCTGATCGTTATCGCTGGAAGATTCGAGCGGCGCTGGGAAAATCCCACGGCTCGCCGCTTTATCGCGCTCTTCCCTGCCGCGATGGCGATTACCGTTACCCTGGGAGTTGCGCCCCTTCTCTTCCTCCAGGCAGTGTACCCGCGGCAGATGTACTCGGCAGCGATCGTCAGCGCCTGGTTCTGGGGATTGATTATCCCCGTGGTGATCCTGGCTTATTATTTTCTCTACGCAGCTTCCTTTGCGGGCAACCGAGACGCTTCCGGCAAGGCGCGATTCCTATGGCCGGCCTTGTTGGGGCTCTTATACGTATCGCTGGTCTACAGTTCCGTTTTCTCGATGGCGGAGCGTCCGGACGTGATTCAAAGGCTTTACGCGCAAAACCAGACAGGTTGGCAGTGGAATCCGGAAGTGGGTGACTACCTCATTCGCTGGCTGCACATGATTCTGGGCGCGCTCACGGTCGGGGGATTTTTTGTCGGCGTGCTGGGCAAAGACGATCCCGAGACCTTCCCCATTGCGAAGAGGATGTTCGGCTATGGAGTGGCGGCCGCCGCGGCAGCCGGGCTGGCATATGTGGCTTCTCTAGGAGAGCTCATGGCCAGTTTGATGCGAACACCGGCGATTTGGGCCCTTGCAGGAGGTATCTTCCTATCGCTCGGCTCTCTCCATCTCTTTTTCAAACGTCGTTTCCTGGTTTCGGGACTGGCTCTATTTGCCTCCCTCATCCTGATGGTCATCACCCGGCATCAGCTGCGCCTGGTGAAGCTGCGCGGGCACTTTGATCCGGCCTCCTGGCGAATAGCGCCGCAGTGGTCTCCGTTGTTGCTTTTCCTGGTCTTTCTGATCATCGCGATGGTGATCGTCGGTATCATGCTACGCCTGTTTTTCAGGCCGAGCACGACTTCACAATTGGGACTGGCCAGGCGTGACAGCGGCGGTGGTTTCCATGAACGCAATCAGGCAGACTAGGAGCCTGTCCGAGAACTAGGAGGGGCCGCGTTCCGAGCGCCGCGGGGGCAGATGCAAGGCGGCGCGACGCAGGCGATGTCGGCGC